>ERZ860023.558-NODE-558-length-21478-cov-1.959623_pt1 | contig 21478 bp, 20 predicted proteins | sample MGYA00509983_ERZ860023 | MGnify/ENA primary metagenome ERZ860023 (study PRJEB30046, sample SAMN00715180) | human gut metagenome | study: EMG produced TPA metagenomics assembly of the A metagenome-wide association study of gut microbiota in type 2...
CAGTGTGTATGTGTTGGGGCACAGCCTGGGAGGTACATTGGCTCCCCGTATTGCCGGGCGTTCGAAAGGTTTGGCAGGTATCATTATCCTTGCCGGACTGGCAAGATCGCTTGAAGATGCTCTTGAGGAACAGTTTTATTATACCTCTTCTTTGACGGATTCTTCAGTCAATGTAAAGGTTCAACTTGGTGAGTTGAAACAACAGTTGGCTAATGTCAAAAAGCTTGGTACGGAAGAGTTTGATGAAACGATTTCCTTGCCATTGGGGCAGCCCCGCTCATATTGGCTGTTTGCCAATGCTTACAAACCGGTGGAAGTTGCCGCTAAACTAAAGCTGCCTATATTTGTTCTTCAAGGGGAGAGAGATTATCAGGTGACTATGGAAGACTTCGGTTTATGGCGTTCCGGTTTGTTGCGCTGCAAGAATGCATATTTCAAATCTTATCCGAAATTGAATCACTTGTTGCAGGAAGGCAGCGGCAAGGCGACTCCGTTTGAGTATAGCCATGCTTCGCCCGTCCCAGCATATGTTATGGATGACATTGCCTCCTTCGTGCGGGGCAAGCAGAATACTCTTTGATTGGTACTTGGTTATATCAAAGTAACTTCAATCGTAAATCGTAAATTGTTAAATAGTAAATAAATAGTGGCTAAAAAAGAAACTTCAACCAAAAGCTTTGTCCTCCGTGTGGATGCTGCAACGATGGATGCCATTGAAAAATGGGCAGCCGACGAGTTTCGTAGTACCAATGGACAGCTTCAGTGGATTATCGCTGAAGCATTGCGGAAGAGTGGGCGGATGAAGAAGTCCAAGAATCCTCCTCCGTCTGAAGAGAAAGCAGAGGAGGATTCGTAATAACAGATTCTAAATCGCAGATAGTATGATTAATCTTGGTCCTTATTCCGGCAAGAATTGCCCTAATGTCCGTTTTCAACCCACTGTGATTGACCGTATTCTGGAAGGTACGGCCCTGCTTATCGTGCTCGTTACGTGGATTAGCATTTACTGGCTGTATACCCAAAGAGAAGGTGCCCTGCTGCCCGCCGTCTGGGTGATGGGTGGCTGTTCCATTTTCTGTTTCCTTTTGATGGGGGGATTGGCGTATCTTCCCGTCCGTTTCATCAATTTCCCTATTCGGGTCACCGAGCGCAATGCGGCTGTTCAATATTTGTTTGCCATACGCCTTACCCGGGTGATGAACATCATTCTGTTGTTAGTGCTTTTGGGCAGTGTTTGGGGCTTGTATTATGCATTCGGCAAACTCCTGCTCCTTGTCTCGTTTGTTTTGTTGGGGGTGGCATTTATAGGGTACTATATACTGGCGTTTAAATATAAGTAGCCTTACAGTCTGTTTAATAGTCCTTTTTACCACTTACCCTCCTTTCTCATCTTTATTTGTTGTTATAAATCTGCCATTACCTACTAATGGTTACTCTTTCTCTTCTTTTCGTAATTTTTAGGTATTGTTCTCCTTTTTAACTACCTCTACCTTTGCCCCAATAAAATTTAAGATAAAAGATGAGAAAATTAACAGGCTTATTCGTTTTATGTTTTCTGCTTTCTGCCAATGCTTTGCAGGCTGCTGAACCTGAAAAAGTTACTTCTGCAGCAGAGAGTACGGAAATTTCAACAGACAAAGAGAAAAAGGAAAAAGTAGCGAATGATGGCGACAACTACAAGAAATTCCGTTTCGGTGGATACGGAGAAATGGTTGCAAGTTTTAAGGATTATGGTATTAACCGTTTCTATGGTGCGCCTGAAGGCAATCCAGACAAACATAGGAATACAATTTCTATACCCCGTTTCGTGTTGGCTCTGGATTACAAGTTCAATTCCAAATGGATACTCGGTGCTGAAATCGAGTTTGAATCCGGTGGTACGGGTACTGCTTATGAACTTGAGAATACGGAAAACGGTGAGTATGAAACGGAGGTGGAAAAGGGTGGCGAAGTGGCTATCGAGCAATTCCACATTACCCGTTTAATTGTTCCACAATTCAACATACGTGCCGGTCACGTCATTGTCCCGGTAGGATTGACCAACGCCCATCATGAACCAATCAATTTCTTTGGAACTTATCGGCCGGAAGGAGAGACAACCATCCTTCCTTCTACGTGGCATGAAAACGGACTCGAGTTTTTTGGTTCTTTTGGAAAAGGATATGCCAGCTTTGATTATCAAGCCATGATAGTGGCCGGTCTGAATGCCAATGGTTTTGACCGTAACACCTGGATAGCAAGTGGCAAACAAGGCATCTTTGAAGAAGACAACTTTACTTCACCGGGCTATGTGGCTCGTCTGGACTACAAGGGGGTTCCGGGGTTGCGTATAGGTGCTTCGTTCTATTACTGCGCTGATGCCGGTTCCAATTCTGACAAAGCGGATACTTATTCGTCTACCGGTAAGATTCCGGTAAGAATCTATACGGCAGATGCCCAATATCGTAATAAATATGTGATTGCCCGTGCCAATATGGTATACGGAAATCTGGGTAATTCAGCAAAGCTTAGTGAGGCAAATACCAAATTGTCGAATAAATCTCCTTACAGCCGTATAACCCCCATTGCAAAGAATGTAGTCAGTTATGCAGCCGAGGCCGGTTTGAATATCAGCGCTTTCTTCAAAGGAAACAAGAAAGTTCCGGTTATCTACCCCTTTGCACGTTATGAATATTACAATCCGCAAGAAAAGGGAGAGGCCAGCCAGATAATGGAGAAACGTTGTCAGGCAAGCATGTGGACTGCCGGATTGAATTGGTATGCCTTGCCTAATCTGGTGGTAAAGGCTGATTACACCACCCGCCAAATCGGGACAAACAAGGTTTTTGGAACTGGTAAGTATAACAGTGAAAATGAGTTTTCGATCGGTATTGCCTATATCGGTTGGTTTGTCAAGAAGTAGATGAATAGTAATCAATTAATTTTATACAGATGAAGAAAAATTTCTTTTATGCGACAGCTTTGGCATTAGGGCTGGCATTTACGGCTACTGCTTGTAGCGATGATGATGACAACAGTACAGTTAATCCTGCTGACATTGAGTATAACTCGGAGAATGCAGCAGGTTGGCACAACTACATGAGAAATGTGGCGGCTTTGTTGAAGACAGATGCCACCAATCTTTATGATTCTTGGAATACGAGTTATAAGGGTGGGGCAAGTTTTGCAACTTCCTTCAAAGCTCATAATGGTGCCTATAACTTTTCAAGTGCCTGGAACTGTATAGAGCAGGTTATCGACGGTTGTGTTGAAATCTCCAATGAGGTAGGTGAGACGAAGATTGGTGATCCATATAATAAATATATGGCAAACAATGTTACAGAGGCCCTCTATGCTGTTGAGTCATGGTATAGCTGGCATTCCCGTGATGATTATACCAATAATATTTACTCAATCCGCAATGCCTATTACGGCTCTTTGGACGGTAAGGTGAGCGACAAGTCAATTTCAAAATTGGTGGCTGGAGCCAATGCGGAGTTGGATACGAAAGTGTCGGCAGCTATCACTACGGCAGCATCGGCTATTCAGGCTATTCCCCAACCTTTCCGTAATAATATCAACAGTCAGGAAACGGTATCGGCTATCAAGGCTTGTGAAGAACTGGAAAGTGTATTGGATAAGGAGTTGAAACCTTATATCAGGGACAATAGCACCATTAACAGCAATGAAGCACTTGACCCGATTGTTGAAAATTATGTCAATGTTGTGGTTTTGCCTACCTATAAGGATTTGAAGGAGAAGAATAGTACGCTGTATGACGCTGTGGTGGCTCTTGCCAACAATCCCTCTAACAGTGCTTTTGAGACGGCATGCAATGCTTGGATAACAGCCCGTGAACCTTGGGAGGAAAGTGAGGCGTTCCTATTTGGGCCAGTGGATGAGCTGGGACTTGACCCGAATATGGATAGTTGGCCTTTGGACCAGAACGCCATTGTCCAGATTCTGAATTCCCAGAAATGGGGCGATTTGGAATGGAGCGAGGGTGATGATGATGCAAAAGTTGAATCTGCCCAAAATGTACGCGGATTCCATACTTTGGAATTCCTGCTTTTCAAGGATGGCAAGCCTCGTACAGTTAAATAAGAATTATTTATAAACAATACTCAAGAAGTAAAGGGGGGGATTTGGAGAATCCTGCCTTTACTTCTTTGGCATGTTTGGATATGCCATTATTAAAAAGTAGATAAAGATGATGAATCATTTAATGAGATATTCATGTCTTCTCCTTTGTTTGTCGACAGGTTTGACTGCTTGTGATGATGATGGGATTGACGTGTTGGATATAGAGATTCCTGAAGGATACGCTCTGTCTGCCGGAACGTCCACAATCTTCATGAATTCATCCAAGGCCTATGATTCACCGGCAGATTGGGTGTCGGGTGTTTACAACAGTCGCTTTAATGATGGTGACGGGCTTTACGATGATGTGCGTACGAGTAGCAATGGTATGGGAGGGGGGCTTGGCCCGGTCTATGCGGGGTATTCTTGTGGCAGTTGTCATCGTAATGCCGGCCGTACCAAACCGACGCTGTGGAGTGAAGGCGGATCGGGTAGTTACGGGTTTTCCTCGATGCTGGTTTATATAAGCCGCAAGAATGGTGCGTTTTTTCAGGATTATGGCCGTGTTCTCCATGACCAGGCCATTTATGGAGTGAAACCGGAGGGAAAGCTTTCTGTGGAGTATACTTATGAGACTTTTACCTTTCCCGACGGAGAGAAGTATGAACTTTGCAGACCGGCTTATTCCATATCCGAATGGTATGCTGACAGTATAAAGCCTGAAGATATGTTCTGTACGGTGCGTATCCCGTTGAGACATGTCGGTATGGGGCAAATGATGGCTTTGGAACCTACGGAGATTGAAGCGCTTGCTGCAAAAAGTAATTATCCGGAGTATGGTATAAGTGGCCGTTGCAATTACATTACCGAACGTGGTGTGAGAAGCTTGGGGCTGTCGGGAAATAAGGCTCAACATGCGGATTTGACTGTTGAACTTGGTTTTTCAAGTGATATGGGTGTTACCAATAGCCGCTATCCGGAAGAGATATGCGAGGGGCAGGCCCAGGTGAATCAAGGCAGCATGATGGGGCTTTCTTATGCCCAGTTGGATGTTTCTACAGAAGATATGGAAGATGTTGACTTGTATATGCAGAGTCTTGGTGTTCCTGCACGGCGTAATGTGAATGACCCGCAGGTGATAAGGGGAGAACAGAATTTCTATAAAGCCAAGTGCCATCTTGCCATGTCACCACGTTGCATACCAAGCCTCGGGGCTCCGTGCTGTTGAACGGTACCCGTTTGCCATGGTTGGGAAGTCAGACAATTCACCCCTATTCGGATTTTTTGCTGCATGATATGGGCTCCGAAATTATGGGAGTCGGTCTGAATGATAACTATGTAAGTGGGTTGGCGCGTGGCAATGAATGGCGCACTACTCCGCTTTGGGGTATCGGGCTTCAGGAAAAGGTAAACGGACATACCTACTTCTTACACGATGGCCGTGCCCGCAATCTTGTTGAAGCCATAATGTGGCATGGGGGAGAGGGAGAAGCATCGAAAAATCTCTTTAAGAACATGAGCAAGGATGACCGTGATGCCCTGATTGCATTTTTAAATTCACTTTAGAACTAATAAGCTTTATATAAAAAGTAATTATGAAGAAATTTTTATATGTTGCCATGCTGGCTGTTTTGCCTTTGACCGCTATGGCGCAACATGAGGAAGATACGGAGAATGGTGTAGTGTCATTGGCCGGAAGAGAAGGTTTTACCATTGAAACAAAGAAAGGTGACTTTGTTTTCAAGCCTTATCTGTTGGTACAAACGAGTGCTAATTTCAATTGGTATGATGATGAAGGCTTGGATAAGGCTTATAACCAAGATAATATTGCCAATTCGGGTTTTTCCATTCCTTATGCCGTACTTGGCTTTACTGGCAAGGCTTTTGGAAAAGTGGCTTTCAATCTGTCCATCAATGCTGCTGCAAGTGGAGGAGCGCTGTTACAGCAGGCGTGGTTCGATGTACAGCTGAAAAAACAATTTGCGATTCGTGTCGGAAAGTTCAAGACTCCATTCTCGCATGCCTATCTGACAACTCTTGGCGAAACACTGCTTCCCCAGTTGCCGGTTTCTCTGACGTCTTCTGTAATTTTGCCTTATTCGTTGAATGCCGTGACGCCTAATATCGGTACGGGATTTGACCTGGGTGTTGAAGTTCACGGTCTGGTGGCAGATAAGTTCGGTTATGAAGTCGGCTTGTTCATGGAACCGGAGCTTCCGTGAATACAGCTTCAAAGACGATGAGTGATGACTGGCATATCCCTTCATTGCTGTATGCCGGACGTCTGACTTATATGCCCAAGGGGGTGATGCCTTCCACACAAGGTAATCCTAACCGTTTGAACGAGGATAAGATATTATTCGGTCTTTCGGGTTCTATCAATGTGGAGAGTGAAAATGAGAGTACCAATGATACCCGTGTGGGGCTGGAATTTGCCATGTTGAAGAACAAGCTCTATCTGGCGGCTGAAGCTTATTATATGATGTAGGTTTCACCAAACGGCAAAAGATAAATGAATCGTATAGCTTTTTAGGCGGTTATGTGCAAGGTGGTTACTTTGTCGCTCCCCGCCTACAGCTTGCCGCACGCTACGATATCTTCAATCGTAACGGTACGGATGACGACGGTTTCCTGAATATGCCTGCTGTAGGTATGAATTACTTTTTCAGAGGATGCAACCTGAATTGCAGGCAATGTATCAGTATGTAGCCCGTTGGGGACACGACACGCAGCTCGACCGTGATAATGATAATTTAGGTCTGGCCACTCACTCTGCCACGGTGATGCTTCAATATACATTCTAAATGAAGTCAGGAAAGGATTCGTCTATGAAAAAATACATTCTTTTCTTTTTTCTGCCCGTGCTTCTTATAGGTCTGCATGCATGCGATGAGGGGAGAATTTATGAGAATGCCGTAGTGGCCACGGGTGAAGGACGCACAGTGAAGATGACAGGCCGGATTAGTGGTGTGGATAAGTGGTCGGGCGACTATAGTGTGGTAGTGGCAGGATTTGATGAGAAAGCGATTATGCCATTGTTTCAAAGGTTGTTCCGGTATCCGAATCGGATAATGATGAAATCCAGTTGACAATGTCCGGCATAACGGATGAGGTGACAACAGTCGAGCTATGTGTAATCAATAAGTTGAGAAAGCGCATTGTCAGTTTGGTGGCAATGGAATGTACTGAAATCGCTGATACTATACTTATGGATGCAGGAACAGTTGATGCAAGTATGTACAATGCCATTCAACAAAAAATATTCAATGCCACTTGTACGGCTTGCCATGGTCTTAGCACCACTCCGGGTGGTGGCTTGAATCTGCTGGAAGGACATAGCCATGCTGAGCTGGTCAACCGGGCTTCAACAACGGTGGACGGTAAAATGAGGGTTATGCCCGGCAATGCGTCAGAAAGTGTCTTGCATCTCATATTGGGTACGGACATCAGCTCGGATTGGCGTATAGACCATTCTCAGATGATAACCTCATCTGATATGCAGTCTTTGATTGGCAACTGGATTGACGATGGTGCACAGCCGTAATAATGATGGGCCTTACTGGTAATACCGGTACTTTTTTGAACAACAACGACTAATTGATATTTAATATGAAAGATAAACAACAACAAACTAATCAATCGGAGAATACCTTAACCGAAATCTTTAAATATGAGGTAGAAGCGGGTGTTTCGGAATATCATGTAATGATTCATGCCACCAGACCGGAAGCGACTTATGAAGAACAGCTGAATGCGGTGGTCGACACTTACTGCCAACTGCGTGAAAGTGAACTACAAGGTGCTGTTGCCATCTTTAAACGCTACTTTCTAAGTGACGCCGCCAATCAGGCAGATATGCTACTGGCGCTTTCGGCAGAATGTTCGGATTGTGCACTCTCCGTGGTAGAGCAGCCGCCGTTGAACGGTACAAAGATTGCACTGTGGGTCTATCTGCAGAAAGGTGTGGAAACACAGGTGCTTCATAATGGATTGTTCGAAGTGAGACATGGCGCCTACCGTCACCTTTGGGGAGGCGGCTCTTTCAATCGTGCTGCCAATTCGGAATACCAGACCCGTCTGCTGTTGAATGACTATGTGATGCAGCTGATGGAACAGGGCTGTAAGCTGGCTGATAATTGCATACGTACCTGGTTCTTTGTACAGAACGTGGATGTGAATTATGCCGGAGTGGTGAAGGCGCGTAATGAGGTGTTTGTTACCCAGGACTTGACGGAGAAGACTCATTATATTTCCAGTACCGGTATCGGTGGCCGTCATGCCGACCCAAAAGTGACGGTTCAGATGGATACTTATGCTGTAGATGGTTTGAAATCTGAACAAATTCACTACCTTTACGCACCGACACATCTGAATCCCACATACGAATACGGTGTGAGTTTCGAGCGAGGTACGTATGTGGATTATGGCGACCGTCGCCAGGTGTTTATTTCGGGTACTGCGAGCATCAATAATAAAGGTGAGGTGGTATGTCCCGGAGACATTCGCAAGCAGACGGAACGTATGTGGGAGAATGTGGAGGCTTTGTTGAAAGAGGCTGGCTGTACGTTTGATGATTTAGGACAGATGATTGTTTATCTGCGGGATGTTGCTGACTATACCGTGGTCAAAGGAATGTATGACGAGCGTTTTCCGGATACTCCGAGAGTGTTTGTGTATGCTCCCGTATGTCGTCCGGGTTGGCTGATAGAGATGGAATGTATGGGAGTCAGGTCTTTAGAAAACAAGGAGTTTGCTCCATATTGATTTTTTACTTTTAATTGATAGCTCTTAATTGAAAAAGTTTCTCATAGCTGTTTATGGTTGTTTGCTGCTCATGCTTGCTGCAACTACGTTTGTAGAGCAGACGTGCAGTACGGATTTTGTAGAAAAGCATGTTTATCATACGATTTGGTTCTGTTGTTTGTGGGGAGCCCTTGCTGCGATGACTGTTGTTGTGCTTGTAAGACTGCGGTTGTGGCGGCATCTCCCGACGTTGTTGTTGCATGGCTCCTTCCTCGTGATTTTGGCGGGAGCCATGACTACGTTTCTTTGTGGCCGGAAAGGATATGTGCATCTTACTGTCGGCAGTGAGGTGAACTGCTTTTGGAACAAGACGGCAGGCAGGTTGTAGAGTTACCGTTCACCTTACGTCTGGACAGTTTCCGGATTGAGTACTATCCGGGTACGGATGCTCCTGCAGATTATATCAGCTATATTCACGGTGAGACGCCCGTCTCCATGAACCGTATTCTTTCACGGCAGGGGTTCCGCTTTTATCAGTCTTCCTTTGATGAGGATATGCAGGGGAGCTGGCTGACAGTGAATTATGACCCGTGGGGGATAGGGGTTACCTATAGTGGATACCTCTTGTTAGGTGTCTCCATGCTCTGGATGCTGGTCAGCCGGGGTGGAGAGTTCCGCAGGCTGCTGAGGCATCCGTTGTTGAAGAAGGGAGGAATGTTTGTTCTATTGTTGCTGTTCTGGGAAGTGGGGTACATGCGCAGAAGAGAAGCCTTCCGGCACTGGCACGCAAGCAGGCGGATAGTCTCGCCCGTAAGCAGGTGATTTATAATGACCGTGTGGTTCCTTTCAATACCCTTGCGCGCGATTTTGTACTGAAACTGACGGGAAAACCGTCTTATGGAGGCATGACGCCGGAGCAGGTGATTGGTGGATGGCTTCTGCGTCCGGAAGTTTGGCAGAATGAGCCGATGATTTATATCAAAAACGAGGCACTCCGTCGCCTGCTTCATTTGGAGACACCCTATGCATGTCTGGCTGATTTGTTCGACGGTGAGAAGTATCGCTTGCAGAAGTTCTGGAAGGGGAAGCAAGACCATCATCAGAAAATGACTTCTCTGGAAAAGGCCATTGTAGAGGCGGATGAAAAGGTGGGACTGATTTTGATGCTCCAAAATGGTACATTGATTCGTCCTTTGCCGGAAGACGGGAGTGTGGAGCCTGTTTCCGATACTAAAATACAAGCCGAATTGCTGTATAACCGTATTCCTTTCAGTAAATTGCTGTTCATGTTCAACCTTACGGTGGGGATGCTGGCTTTCTTCCGTCTGCTGTATCGCGGCCTGCGTCGTTCGTCGGCATTGTCAGACTCTTCCGGTAGGATTGTAGCGCTCTCTTTCTCTTCGCGTTTGGCAGATACTTTTTTCCCGTTTTCTCTTTATGCGGCGTTTCTCTTTCAGCTCTTCGGGTATGGCCTGAGGTGGTACATCGGTGGGCGAATACCGTTGGGCAACGGATACGAAACGATGCAGTTCATGGCATTGTGTGCGCTGTTCCTGGCTTGTCTGTTTCGGCGGCGCTTCCCGTTTATGGTGCCTTTCGGCTTTTTGCTGTCCGGTTTTGCCTTGCTAGTGTCTTATTTGGGACAGATGAATCCCCAAATCACTCCCTTGATGCCCGTGCTTGTTTCTCCATGGCTCAGTACGCATGTGTCGTTGATAATGATGTCTTATGCTTTGTTTGCCTTTATGATGCTGAACGGCATACTGGCATTGTGTCTTCGCCGTTCAGCCCGGATGTTGATGCTGCTCAGCCGATTGCTGCTTTATCCCGCCGTTTTCTTTTTGGGAGCCGGTATTTTTCTGGGTGCGGTTTGGGCCAATGCTTCTTGGGGGCGATATTGGGCTTGGGACCCGAAGGAAGTATGGGCGCTGATTACCTTTATGGTTTATGGAGCGGCGTTCCATGCGCGCAGCCTACGCATTTTCCGCAGGCCGTTATTCTTCCACATCTATATGATTGTCGCCTTTCTGACAGTCCTGATGACCTATTTTGGGGTGAACTACATCCTTGGAGGAATGCATAGCTATGCCAATGCTTGATTTACGGGTGGTTCTACCTATTTATAATGACTGGCTTTTTTCATTATACCTAATTTGAGCGATTGCGCACTGTCTGCCGATGCCTTATCTTTGCAACATCAGATTTGAATGAATTAGTTAGTCATAATTACGTAACCACTTTTATGAAGATAAAAGGATCCCCACTTTCCGATGTGATATCGTGAAGTGGGGATTTGTGTATGGCGTGGCGGATACTGTGGGCAAGGTTGGTTAAGGCTACTTGTCAGACTGCTTGAGCCATAGCATGGGGAGGGCTGACATAGGGGATGAGCTTTGTCTTCAGCCTGAAGATGCACATCTCTATGCTGAAGATATACATCTTTACGCTAAAGATGTATATCGCCAGTCACAAGATAAACCTTAATCAATAGCCAGAGGCCTTTTCCCGTATGGGGGAGAATACTTTTGCAAGGGATTCATCCGTTTTTTCCCTATAGGCCGTAGTGGGTAGGGAAACAGTTGCCGGAAGAACCTTATAGAGAGTCCTTGATGTCGCCCAATTCCACCAGCTTGTTCACAATAGCGTAGATGGTAAGCCCTGCCGGAGAATGTATCTGCAGTTTGCGTGCAATGTTACGGCGATGGGTAATGACAGTATGAATGGAGAGGTAGAGTTTGTCGGCGATGGCTTTGTTGGTCATGCCCTTCACAACGCAGGTGATGATTTCTTTTTCGCGCTGGCTCAGGGTTTCTTGTTCGCTGTCTTTTTCCTCTTCCTCCTCGGTGTGCAGCAAGTGGTTGATTTTGGAGGTGATGACATCTATGTCATCGCACATGGCGAAGTTCTCGTCATATTCCTTCAATATGTTGTTGTCAATGACGGAGCATACCATAGCAATGTACTTGATGCCGGATTTTCCGTGTTCTGCCTTGAAGGCGGGCAGGTCGAACCAGCCACCGAAAGTGGGGTTGATGATGATAATGTCTGCCGGATGCATGTGAATATAGTTTTGCAGCGATTCCGGAGAAGAAACCTCAATAGGGTGTGCATTCAAGTTGGGAATACGCTTCAAAACAGCCGTCAGACCACTCCGGATGATGACCGAAGTTTCTGCAATGACAATCTTCAAAGAAGTATTATTGTTCATTTTTCAGTTTCCTTTCTATTTGCGCTACGGCGGGAACAAACATATAATCTTCTACCTGGCAGTGGGTGGCAAGGTCTTGTTCGCAGTTGAATATATCGAACAAGACCGCATTTAGGAGATTGTTGTTCTCCTTTTCCGGGTAGTATTTGATGATGATGTTCTTCAGCTCTTTCAGTTTGGTGTCTATCTGATTATGTTTGCTGGCAAAAGTGGCGATGTTGTATTCGTCCGATAGTCTGCCTTGGAGCAATTGCTCTACATAGGTGAATACGGCCTGGTTTTCATATTCCATGTGGCGGCGTACCTCCTTGGCATATTCATCGAAGAACTTCAGGATGAGGTAGGCTACATCGTTTGTACTGGAACAATCGATGGCTTCGATGAGTTTGCGGCGGATGGCCGGCAGGTTGAAGTCGAGGAAATACGTGTGGGCACGCTTCAGATAATCCATAAGGGCGGGAATGGAAAAGTCACTTTCATTGCCGCTGTAAGAGTATTGTTCTTCGCTGATAAAGTTGGCTACGGCGAGGAATGTGGGGCAATCTACGCCTTGCGCTTCGCAGACGTCCTTCACGCTCTTGTCTCCGAATCCTAATGACAGTCCGAAGCGGCTCATCACCATTAATAAGGAGTAATTGTCACAGATGAGGTCACTCATCTTGTCCGTGGAGCGGTACTTATGTTGCTCATTCATTGTATGTTATTGTTTTTAATTCTTTAATTCGTGCGCAAAGTAACGGCTTTTATCCGAGAACTGCAATCACTATTAGTAGGTATTTTGCTTGTCGGGAGATGGTTGGAGAGTGGTGTTTGCCGGATAAACTAAAAGCTTTAGTTTTATTTAACGAGAGAAATTAGTTTTTGAACTAAATAATTTAGTTATTTGCAGAAAACAAAGAATGTTATGAAAGGATTGACTGCAAAAGAAGAAGAAATCATGGGCTTTTTCTGGGAAAAAGGACCCTTGTTTGTGAAGGAAATGCTGGCATTCTATGAAGAGCCGAAACCCCATTTCAATACTTTGTCCACCATTGTGAGGGGATTGGAGGATAAGGGATTCCTGAGCCATCATACATATGGTAACACCTATCAGTATTATGCGGTGGTCAGCGAGGAGGATTTTCGCAAGCGGACACTGAAGAACGTTATCAGTAAATATTTCAATAATTCCTACCTCAGCGCAGTGTCGTCTTTGGTGAAGGAAGAGGATATATCCTTGGAAGAATTGAAGCAGTTGATACAAGACGTGGAAAAGGGAAGGGACTGAGATTGTTGAGACTCTAATAACTCTGGCTTATGAAAAATATCGGATTGGTTTGTTTGCTGCTGGTAAGTATTTGCTGCGGATTGCAGGCAAAGAAAATCGTAGAGGTACCCTATTTCATGGCATGCAATACGCGTAGCATTGAAGTGGAGCAAGTGACGCTTGGAAAAGATACGACCTGGCTGGCGGTAAGGCTTTATGGTATGCAGGGCGATAAGGTCAGGATTGATTCGACAGCTGTGTTGCGGGCATCCGGAAAGGATTACGGATATTTGGGAAATACCGGTTTTGCCAGGGATGAGTGGACGCATATTCCCGCTTCCGGTGAAATGGCTGCTGTTTTGAAGTTTAGTCCGCTTCCGATGGATACTGAGAGCTTTGATTTCGTAGAGATGCCGGGTAGTGATGAAGGATGGATAATTTATGGTATACAGCTCAACGGAGAGAAACCTCGGGTGGATATTCCCGAACGTTTGCGGAATAAGAAACCGGATGAGGTTTTGCCATTGCCCGGACCGGAACTGAATGTGGGAAAGACTGTCATAAAGGGGCGGATATTGGGGTATAAACCAGAGTATGGAGTGACGTTACGCTACTATGACTCGCCTTGGTTCTTCATGTATTTCACCGGTAAGGACTTGAAGATAGCGGAGGATGGCACGTTCCGCTATGAGACGGAGGTGCTGTTGCCGAGCGGTGCTACGCTGTGGATATCCCGTTCGAAAATAGAATTGTTTCTCGTTCCGGGTGGAGAACTGGATGTCACAATCAATCTGCCTGAAATATTCTATTCGCAAAGCCGTCTTTTAAGCCGGAAAAGGGATGGTGTAACGGATAGCCGTGTTTGGTTTGAAGGAGACTATGCCGGTCTGAATACCGAGTTGCTGCGGTTCGGTGAAATGAAAAGCTTATCGGGAACTGATGATTTTTATGCAGATATTTGTGGGATGACTCCGCAGGCATATAAAAAGTATCTGTTCAGGCATTATGAAGATGTGCAAAAGAAACTTGTAAAAAACAAGGATATGAGCCAGGCTTGCCGTACTTATATCCGGGCAAATCTGGATATGATTCTGTTCAGCCTTATCTATAATTACAAGAGTAACCTTAGTTATGCCCCGATGTTTTCGGGCAGGAAGGGGGTGAAAAGGGCGGACATGACGGTGGACAGTACCTCATACTTCAAGGAAATACTGCAACTGGATATTCTGCATACCCCCGAACAGAAATATTACAATTATTATACGGACTTTGTGAAGACCGCTACCGGAAATTTCCGGGATAAGTTTGTGCAAGACCCTCTTTGGCCGGACATGCTTCTTGCCGGGCGTGCTTCCCGTAATCTGAGCAAGTACATGCCTTTGACTGAGGAAGAGCGTCGGACGGTGGACAGCATCGCTTCTCCCGACCTCAGGCAATTGTTCCTGATGAGAAACGGGAGGATTGAAGCCGAACTGAAATCAGAGTTGGAAGCTACTAAGGGAAAGACCGGATATAAGATTGTTGAGGTGGAAAAGGAGGTAGCGGCAGACAGTTTGTTGCAGGTCATTACTCGTCCTTATCGTGGCAAGATGGTACTGGTGGATATGTGGAACACCTGGTGTGGTCCTTGTATGCGGGCCATGAAAAGCCTGAAACCGTTGAAAGAGGAGCTGAAAGAGGTGGTTTATCTATATATTGTCGACGAAACATCTCCTGAAGGAAAATGGAAAGTAATGATACCGGATATACCCGGTATTCACTGTCGCATTAGCAATGAGCAAAGTACGGCATTGGCAAAGCTGTACGAATATCCGGGTATCCCGACCTATTTCGTCGTGAACCGTGAAGGAGATATTTCCTACAAAGCAACCGGATTTCCCGGAGTGGAGATGCTACGGAATGAACTGACCAAGTAACTGTAAATAGTAAATCGTAAATCCCTAAATAGTAAATAATACCATGGGTCTGTTTTTTGTTTATATACTCAAATCTTCTGTTTGCCTGGCGATATTCTATTTGTTTTATCGCTTGTTGCTGGCACGCGAGACGTTTCATCGTTTCAACCGTTTTTCATTGTTGGGCATTTTGCTGTTGTCCTGCCTATTGCCTTTGGTAGAGGTAAGTGTGAAGCAGGAGACGGAAGTGCACCAGACGATGCTGACATTGGAGCAGTTGCTGATGATGGCGGATGCAGTGAATGCCACTGAGGCCGGAGCAAGGACTGAAACGGCAACAGTCACCTGGATACAAGTGGCGCTGCTTGTCTATCTGGCAGGAATCGTTTTCTTTGCCTTCCGCAACGTATATTCGTTGGTACGGTTACTGATGTTGCTGAAATCGGGTAAAAAAGAGGATATCGGCAGCTACTTACCGGGCAGGAAAGAGCGCGTTACTTTGATTGTACACAACTGTGACATCGCTCCGTTCAGTTGGATGGGATATATTGTCATTTCACGGAAAGACTTGGAGGAGAACGGACGGGAAATCCTTATCCACGAGCTTGCCCATATCCATAACCGCCATTCCTGGGACTTGCTGGTGGCTGATGTCTGCATTTTCTTTCAGTGGTTCAATCCGGCATCATGGCTCCTGAAGCAGGAATTGCAGAATATCCATGAGTTTGAAGCGGATGAAACGGTGATAAAGGAGGGTGTGGATGCAAAACAGTATCAACTATTATTAATAAAAAAAGCTGTCGGCACAAGGCTCTACTCTATGGCCAACAGCTTTAATCACAGTAAACTTAAAAAACGTATCACTATGATGTTAAAAGAAAAATCAAGCCCGTGGGCACGTTTGAAGTATCTTTATGTACTTCCGGTAGCTGCCATTGCAGTGACAGCTTTTGCCCGTCCCGAAGTCTCCGATAAAGTGGAGAAGATTTCAAGCGTCAAAGTTAACGATTTGGCTGCAATTGTAGAAACAAAAGTGGCGGAAAGTGCAGGTGACACTACGAAGCCTGCCGATGTGAAGTATGTACCGGCGGAAGTCCGCAAGCGGTTGAAGGGAACTCTGGTCTTCGAGGTGGCAGAGGAGATGCCGGAATTTCCTGGAGGTGGAATGAGTGCTCTTATGAGTTATCTGAAAGACAATATGCGCTATCCGGCATCTGCCAAAGAGAAAGGTACGCAAGGGCGTGTGACTGTCCAATTTGTGGTGGATAAAGATGGAAGTATCAAGGAACCGAAACTTCTCCGTTCTGTAGATAAGGATATGGATGCTGAAGCGTTGCGTTTGATAAGTAATATGCCGAAGTGGAAACCAGGGAGACAGAAGGGGCAGCCGGTGGCGGTGAAATATACGGTTCCGGTGATGTTCAGTTTGGATGATGACAAACTTGAGAAAACTTCTTCTGCCAATGGTATTACAGTTGAAGGATATGCAGGTAATGGGAAAGAACCACTGTATATTGTGGATGGAAAAGAGGTGACGCCATCTGTCATGAGTGCATTGGATCCTAATAAGATAGAGCGTGTAACGGTTTTGAAAGATAAATCTGCCACGGAATTATATGGAGAAAAGGGAAAGAATGGTGTTCTTTTGATAACCTTGAAACAAGGAACTCCAGGTATAGTTATCCGTCGGGATAAAGAGGTGACAGAGAACGCTAAAGTACAGCATAACGGTAGTCTTGATTTAACGAAGACTATTTATATTGATGGAGAAAAGGTTGATTTGGGTACTAAAACTATCGATGATTTAATACCTGCGGAGAATATTGAGAGCATTGAGGTGAAGAAAGAGGCAGGTGGAAAAGGTGAGATTTACATTGCTACTAAAAAAACTAAAGCTGTAGAAAAGACTTCCGTTCAAGGTAATATGAAAGTGGAAGGCAAAGTGGTGGATGAGCAGGGCGAGCCTATTATTGGTGCGGCTGTTCTGATAGAAGGTACCACTACGGGAAGCGTTACCGATGTCAATGGTAATTTTGTCCTTTCTGTACCTTCTAAGGATGCTGTATTGGTTGCTTCGTATATAGGCATGGCTACCGGCAAAGTGAAGGCACGACCCAAGCTTACGATTACACTAAAAAATGAATAGTCTCTAACAACTATGATAAAGAAAATTCTCTCTTTGTTTCTAATTCTGATAGCTGTGGGGGCAGGGCTTTGCTCTGCCCAGACAGCCGGTAAGAAATATTATTTGGTGGACGGGCTTTTCTTCGAAGGCATGCCGCCTTGTGTGAGTTCGGACAATGTGCAACCTTCATTACACATGAGGACGGCGTGGGACACGAGGTTACGGAACTCCGTTTGCGCAAAGGCTTTGCGCTGCCTGAGGATGTAAGAAAATACGCCACTCCTGCCGAAGAGGTCCTTGGTGCGGAAGCCTTCTTGATGAGTTACCGCGGAGGGATGGGGAAGAAATGGCCGATAAGCGGTGCCGTGCAGACTTTGAAGAAGGAAGAATGGATAGGGAAGGCTTTCCCGGATTTTAAAGTGAAAGATACGGAAGGAAGGAGTGGAGCAATACCGATGTGACGGGACGTCCTATGGTCCTGAACTTCTGGTATACCGGCTGTGGTCCTTGTATCCGTGAAATGCCGGAGCTGAACAAATGGATGGAAGTCTATCCTGATGTAACCTATCTTGCTACGACTTTTGACAGTGCTGCACAAATAAAGAAAATTGTAGAGAGCCGTCCTTTTCTCTTTACCCAGATAGCCGATGACTTGTTTTTCTTCGAGACCTTTCATGTGAGCGGTATGCCGGTCACTATACTGGTGGATAAGAAAGGCATTATCCGCCATATAGAACAAGGTACTGGAACTGCGAAACTTCGGTATATGCAGGATAAGTTGCAGAAACTTGTCAGCGAATAATTCTTTCTTGATGAATAGGGGATAAGGATTTCAGAGGATTTCTTTTGCTCTTTCACAGATTATCATACCTTTGCGAATATAAATCTAAGGAAGGGGAAGGTTATGATAAAACATCTTTTTTTAATATTGGGACTGCTTGCGGCACTCACTGCTGAGCCGGTTCTGGCTTGTACATCTGCCGTCGTTTCTGGAAAGGTTACTCCTGACGGCCGTCCGTTGCTATGGAAAAACCGTGATACGGACTATCTGCGAAATCATGTTGCTTATATAAAAGGGGAGAAGTATAACTTCATTGCCGATGTGAATAGTGCTAACTTTCCTGCCTTGAAAGAGGCATGGATGGGTACAAACTCCGTTGGTTTTGCCTTGATGAACACCCAATCCTACAATCTGGTGGAAGTGAAAGAGGGGAAGAACGGGGGGCAGCCAACGGGAGGATTATCTACCGTGCTTTGGAGGTTTGTGCCACGGTGGAGGACTTCTGCCATTTTCTTGATACCATCACCAAGCCCAGCCTGATAGAAGCCAATTTTGGCGTGATTGATGCCAAAGGCGGTGCCGCCATGTTTGAGGTGGATTACTATAAATATACGATGTATGATGCCAATGATCCGAAGGATGCTCCTTACGGTTACATTGCCCGTACGAACTTTTCTTTTGCCGGTGAGGTGAACCGGGGAGCGGGTTATGTACGCTATATGGAGGCAGACCGGGTACTGATGAGAGCTTCTGCAATGGGGGGAATTACGCCACAGGGTATCTTCAATGATCTTTCACGTTCGTTTCGCAATGGCATGCTCGATATTGATTTGAGGAGCGGGAAGTTTAATCGCCCGCAAGGTTCCGGTTGGTTTGTCGACCAGGATTTTATTCCCCGTAACAGCACTTCTTGTTCCATTGTGGTGCAGGGCGTAAAACCGGGTGAGAAGGCGGAACTTACTACGATGTGGACAATGCTGGGATATCCTCCTACGGGCATTGCCGTGCCACTTTGGGTGAAGGATGCGGATAAATTTCTGCTTTCGATGGTATGTTGGGACAAGGCGTGTGCTGCCGCTCCGCTCAGTGATTGGTCACTCCGGCTTTCCAATAATGTCTTCTGTTACAATCAGGGGATGGGAACCAATCGTTATCTGAATTGGGAAAAACTGTACAATATGGAGAATAACGGCTATATGCAACAGCTTGTTCCGGTGGAGGCGGAGGTGTTTCGCCGTACATGCCCATTGTTGGACAGTTGGAGACAGCAAGGAAGCATTGATTCTCAAGAAATGCAGAAGCTTTATCAAGATGTGGAAGCACTTGTCCGAAAGGCTTATACGCCTTTGATGGAGCAATGACAGTATTCCAGTATTTCCCTTTCCTGCTCCGGGTGGAACCAGCGGATTTCCTCGTCCCGTTTGAACCAGGTCATTTGCTTACGGGAATAGATGCGTGAGTTCTGCTTTATCTTCTCAATGGCAAAGGGTAATGTCCATTCGCCGTCCAGGTACTTGAATATTTCTTTGTAGCCTACTGTATTCAGGGAATTTAGACTTTTATGCGGATAGACCATGCGCGCTTCTTCCACCAAACCCTCTTCCACCATTTGGTCCACCCGGCAGTTGATGCGTTCATAAAGCTCTTCCCGGTCACGCGTTAATCCTATTTTGATAATACGGAAGGGGCGTTCTTTCTTTTGTTGGGTGCGGAAGGAAGTGTAGGTCTTGCCCGTCATATAGCAGATTTCCAAAGCATGGACTACGCGTTTTGGGTTTTTCAAATCTACTATTTTGTAATATTCCGGGTCCAACAGCTTAAGTTCCGCACAAAGTCTTTCCAGACCTTCTGTTTCGTATTTGTGCAGCATGAGCTGGCGTGTATCGGCATCTACGGTCGGAATGTCGTCAATGCCTTTACAGACTGCATCTACATACATCATTGAGCCTCCGGTCAGCAGTATGGTGTTATGCTTTGTAAACAAGTCTTCCAGCAGCTTCATCACTTCCGCTTCGTATTGGGCGGCACTGTAATAGTCTGTCAGCTTTAGGGTACCGACGAAGTGATGCTGTACCCGTTGCAGCTGCTCCGGTGTAGGGGCAGCCGTGCCTATCTTTAAATCTGCATAGAGTTGTCTCGAATCGGCCGAGACGATACAAGTATGGAAATGTTCTGCCAATCGGAGGCTTAATTCTGTTTTGCCTACTCCGGTGGGGCCGATAAGTACGATTAGGGTGTGCATGCGGGTATAAAATTCAGGCGCGAACCATAACAATCCGCGCCTTTCTGAAGGGGAATAATGTCTGTTTAATATTTTTCTTCTTCGAAGGAGTTCCCGGCTTCGTCCAAACCGCCGAAACCCTCTTTGTCGAAATCTTCCATATCGAAGTCTTGGTCGCCGTAAAAGTTTTCTCCAAATCCAGGGAACCGCCGGCAGCTGCCATTTCTTCAAAGTCAACGGTCTGCTTGGGAGCTTCACCCGCTTTCTTGGTGCATTTGGCGCCTTTCATTTCTTTTCCGGTAATGATTTCAGAAAGCTCGATGAAGAAGCAGCGTTCAGTCATATAATCGAATACATAGAGAAGTTTCTGCTTCTCGTCTTCAACCAGTTCGCTCAGCTGGGTCTCTTTCATCACCCAACTGTCCATTTCCGGATTGTCGTCCATTTCTTCCAGCGTAATTTCTTTCTCTTTTTCCCAGTCATCATCGCAAATGAAGAAAGAAGTCATCTGGTCGTTGGTGTAGCCTGCCGACTTTAGAATCGCTTCATGGAAGTCATAAAAGGTAGCTTCCGGGTCTATCTGTATTTCTCTGACAAAATCGTCCACCTCATCAGAGATGATTGTAAATCTGTAGATCATGATGATTTATAATTTATGATTTCTGACTTCTGATTTTGTGTAAATCATACGTTTTTCATTTTCCTGCGGGGATAATGCCGCGGGCTGATTCACGTATAAAGTTTACGATATAGCTTATTTCCGGTGTCATTTCCATTTCATCCTCGATTTTCTTCAAGGCATCCGTATTGTTCAGACCGCCTTGATAGATAATACGATAGGCATCATGGATTTTCTCGATGGTCTCGTTGGAGAAGCCACGGCGGCGTAACCCTACCACATTGATTCCCGCATAGCAGATAGGCTCGCGTCCGGCAATGATGTACGGCGGGATGTCCTTGCTGAAACGGCAGCCGCCCTGTATCATACCATAACCGCCCACATGGCAGAATTGGTGCATCAGTACATTGGCGCTGATGATGGAATAATCGTCGATGACAATTTCACCCGCCATTTTTGTAGAGTTGCCAATGATACAGCCGTTGCCTATCAGGGCATCGTGCGCCACGTGCACACTTTCCATTAGGAGATTGTTATTGCCGACGATGGTTCTGCCTTTGGCAGCTGTACCGCGGGTGACA
>ERZ860023.560-NODE-560-length-21414-cov-2.113816_pt1 | contig 21414 bp, 20 predicted proteins | sample MGYA00509983_ERZ860023 | MGnify/ENA primary metagenome ERZ860023 (study PRJEB30046, sample SAMN00715180) | human gut metagenome | study: EMG produced TPA metagenomics assembly of the A metagenome-wide association study of gut microbiota in type 2...
CCTCTATTACATCGTGGAATACATATAATAAATTATATTGAAATTATAGAGTTATATTATTTTTTTATTTTTATTATATATATTTTATTTTTTAGGGGGTGAAACAGATGAAAGTAGTAGAACGAGATAAGTTAATTTTAAGAGAAGTTGAGAGATGGAGAGTGTGCGGAAGTAGGCATATTAGATTTTTAGCCGGATTTTCAGGACAGAGAGCGACAGACAGAAGATTAAAGCTTCTGATTGAAGCCGAATATCTGGAACGCAGAAAATATTTATACGGCGTTCCCAGTATCTATTTTGTGACTTCTAAAGGTAAGAAGCTGATACAATCCAATGCACGTCCGGAAAAGGTGAAAGTCGAACAGATTGTTCATGATATGACCGTTCTCGATTCTGCAATTTATTTCATGCAAAAAGAAAACTTATCCTTACAGGATATTATGACAGAAAAGCAGCTGCATCAGTCGGACGGTTTTGGAATGCGTAAACACAGACCGGATTTTATTTTTACAAAAAATGATGAAACTACCTGTGTGGAAGTTGAAATGACGCAGAAAAGCAAAACACGTCTTTTCAATATTATCAAAGATAATTTTATGGATTATGATAATCAAATCTGGATTGTGCCAGAATCACAATCAGTGATTTACCGTATTTTAAAAGATAATCAAAAATTTTATACCAATATTCAAATAATTCCTTTAAAAGAAATTACAGACTATTTTAATCAAATAAAATAATTGGCTTGTCCGCTAACATAAATACACTATTTGTCAAATATAGTTGTATTGGAGGTGACAAGCTATGATTTATAATATTTTTTACCGGACTTCAAAAATATCAGTTAATATTAAAAATTCTGATTTTTACAGTTCCGGTCTGCATTATTATTCTTGGTTGCAGACAAACCGTTTTTATGCGAAAGCTGTTTAATTTTCGCCGAGATTTTAAGAGGGTAAAACATAAAATGAAACAGAAAAATCTGAATGAAACAAACTCCGCATTATTGGGATATAACGGAAGAAAACCGATTTATTCTCCCGACAATGCAAAGCATATTTTTATTTGCGGAACAACTGGAAGCGGAAAGACAGTTGCACTCAGCAATTATATGCGCAACTGTATGAAAAAAGACTTTCCTATGCTGATTATCGACGGCAAAGGAGACACGGGAAAAGGCAGTATTTTAGATATCCTCACACAGTTAAATAAACATTATCGCAAGAAAATTTACTGCATTAATTTAACAAATCCGTCTTTATCCGATACATATAACCCGTTTTACAATACTTCTCCCACTGTTGCAAAAGATATGCTTGTTAATATGACAGACTGGTCGGAGGAGCATTACAAGGTCAATGCGGAGCGTTATTTACAACGATTGATTTTGTTAATGAACAAGGCGGAAATACCGCTTTCGTTTCAATCGATTGTGAAGTTTATGGAGCTTGATAATTTTACGCTTTTGTCAACACAACTGGTCAAGGAAAAGCAGATTTCAAAAGAAAGGCATTTAGAAAATCTGGAAATTGCAAAGACTTCCGGTAAAGTCGCTGAAAATTCCATAGCCAGATTTTCAACGATTGCAGAAAGCGAATTGGGAGAAATTTTCTCGGACACTGGAATTGACATTGCAACAGCTTTAAAAGAAAAGGCAATTATTATTTTTATATTAAATCCGCTGATTTATCCCGAATTGTCACCGGCATTTGGTCGATTGGTTTTGATTGACAGCAAAAAGGCGATTAGTCAGCGTTTTAACAGCCGAAACCGTACATTTTTCTTATTCGATGAAATTAACGTATACGCTTCAAAAACGCTTATTGACCTTGTAAACAAGTCCAGAAGCGCAAATGTGACTTGCGTATTGGCTACGCAAAGTCTTTCCGACCTTGCAAGTGCAGAAGACGAGGATTTCACACAGCAGATTATTGAAAACTGCAATAATTATCTTGTTTTACGTCAGAACAGTGCGGTAAATTCTGAAAACTGGGCGAATATTTTAGGAACAAGACAAACTATGGAAGTGACTTATCAATTACAGCAAAAAGGACTGGACACCACACAAACCGATTTTGGATCTGCAAGACGTGTACGAGAATATTTGTATCACCCAGACGAAATTAAGCAGTTACAGACTGGAAACGGCATTTTTCTTTCCAGAGATGAGTATTTTCACAGTAAACTGCGTATCTACAAGCCGTTTTAGGGGGCTTTGCCATGATTGACAGACTAATTGACGATATTGAAAGAAGTATACATTTTCTATTTTTGTTTTGGGAAAATAACCCGATTTACCTTGTATGCTCCGTATTTTATTATGTGATTTCCTCTTTGCTCTTAGGCGGTACGGCAAAAAGCTTTTTGATTGTATTTGTCGTTTACGCTGTATCGCTTATCATTGGATTCAGCTCATTGGGCGAGAAATTTTTGCGGTTGCTAAACAGAGTGCGACCGCTTGAAACAAAAAGGGAAACGGAATATTTACAGCCGTTATTTGACGAAGTCTATGAACGTGCAAAAGAAAAGTACAAAAGACTAAGAAAAATTGAAATCTGTGTAATTGATAATATGACGGTAAACGCTGTGGCGTTAGGCAGAAGAACGATAGCCGTTACCAAAGGCGCAATACAGACGTTCACAGAAGAGGAATTGAAAGCAGTTATCGGACATGAAATTGCACATCTGATACATGGCGATACAATGTCAGCTATGTATGCTATGATTGGCAACGGTATACTTTCCGTATTTGTTCTGACTGCAAGATTGTTTTTGCTATTACTGGATTGGGCGCAAAGCTCCATAACCGGAAAACGAAGTATTTTTTCTGTTTTAACGTTGTTACTCCGGCTGTATTTTGAGTTTTGTATTTGGGTTGTTAATTTCGGATTACAGGTATTTTTATCGGTAAACAGCCGGAAAAACGAATTTAAAGCGGATATGTTTTCTTATGCCCTTGGATATGACGATGATATGATTGAAGCGTTGTATCTGCTGGAAAAGATTTCTTTAGGAGACAACAGCACTGTCATTCAAAAAATGATTGCAAGCCATCCAAGAATTACCCTTAGAATTAAAAAACTGGAAGAACTGGACGAATGTTAATGATAATATAAGAATGTACAAAAAATGGAATTTAATCATGTACAAAATTGTACATAACTAAATTCAAAATTTTGTACATTTTCTTATTGACATTAACAACGAACTTGTGAAGTAAAGTTTTCCTTAACCCCTTAGTGGATTCCGTTCCCAAAAAGCCCGTTATGTTTTGGAAGAACATAACGGGCTTTTTGAGAATAGTTTGTTTGTTGGGGGTTACTTTAGCCAGATTTTATCATTATCAGAAACTATATACGGGTCGTTATTTCCATCTCTGCTTACTCTTTTCCAATCACCATTTTTATCTTGTACATATTCCCCTGACCGTCCAACTTTGTATTCATTTCCGTTATCATCATGTACACGACCTCGTTCGTCATACCAATGTGGATTTGATTCTTCTATTGAATCATTCTCAGAAACTTGAATACTCCATTTTAACATGGCTGGGATTAAAACCAATGTACAACTTAATGCAATTTTCCAAGCGATTTTCCAACCAAGCCAATATGCACGAAACCAAGTACCTACACGCTCACCTTTTGGCGTTCTGCTATTTATGTACAAAGTGAGTAATAAAGCTGGAATCAGAGAAATTGCTCCTACAAGTAGTACAAATGCGCCCTCGGCTTTTCCAATAATTAATAACACTAATCCTGCTAATATTCCTCCAATGCCGACTGTTGAAAAGTCCATTAGTAAATACGCAACAAACTTATTATACCGTTTTTTCATTTTTAAATACTCCTTTAATTTTATTTTATGTTACGATACTTTTATATCGTTCCATTTCTTTTAATTTGAAGTTATTCCAAGTAATCAGATAAATCAAACTCAACCACCGTATCATAGTTAGCTGTAATTGTGCATTTCAGAGTTTCTTTATCAACAAATGCGAAATACGGATATGAGCCAGCTATTTCATTAGGAGAATAGCTTTCCCAACTTAGATTAATCGGACAAGACCATTTCGTTTCCGTTGAAGTCATATATTGAGCTGGACAATATGGATTTCCGTCACTAAGCCAAACACCGAGTTGATTTTGATTTTCTTCAAGATACTTGTTGACTGCACTTAATATTTCATTATCTGATACAGTTGCGTTATATGGCTGTCCTTCTGTTGGTTTATTTGATGGTTTTTCTTCTGCAATTGTTATATGACTTCGGAGTTCTGTATAATCTTTTGGTTTGCCATCTTCTTCATATATACTAAAATCACAAATTTCTTTTGTAAAATTTATATTATATGAAAAACTTTCAGGGTCAATTTCACGATTAATTTCATAATTTGAAATACCTATTGATGACAAATCACCTTCTATCAGTTTAATACCTTCTGATAATCCATCACTTGAGCCATCATCGGTCTGGAAATATGTTTTTTCAGAAAGTGAATTGTTAATAAAGACACCCCCACCCATCCAATGACTATAATTTAATGAAAATACAGGATTAAATCCATTATTTTCTATAGTCAGTATAGTGTTACACATACCATAATTTGACGAAACATAATTAAAATGATGCCAATAAGTTATACTAAAATACTCTTCATTCCAACCAGTGTTAAATCTAATTGTATCTGCACTCATTTGTTTATCAAAAGAATCAATTAGATACACTTTTTCATTATATCCATACAAATCTAAAATAAAATGAGGAATACCATCTATTTCTTTTAATGCTACTGTTAGTAAATTGCAATTACCGTTAATATTAAAAATTTCTCCACTAATAATACCATACCAATCATTATAATTAGGTGGAGCACTGTAATCTAAATCAATGCTATTTAAATTTGACAATCCATACTTAGATACTAATTCATTCTCAATAAAGTCGTAATATATTTTTTCATAATCTATCGTTTCATCTATATTAGTGGATTCTGTTTCCTGTTCAATATCCTCTAACTCAATCACGCCCCACTTACCATCTTTTTTAACCCAAGCAAGTCCATTGTGTACAGGTCGGACTTCTTCAAATGTTCCGCAAGGGATGACTTCGTTTCCTTGTGTGTCATAGTAACCGCATTGACCGTCGATTTTTACGGGGATATAACCGTTTGTGGAAAGGAAAGGATATTCAGTAATATCACTGGTATTTTTCCACCAACCACCATAAAGAATCTTAGATGTAAAAGGCTCACAAATAAAATCAATTATTTGATTTCCATTATCATCGAAATATCCCCATTTTCCATCTTTTTTTAGTGCGACTACGCCGTTACAAAAATTCATACATCCATCTTCATATTCACATTGAACAAGCAGTTTTCCGTCTTTGGCTATTCCATATTTGGGTTTTGAAGAATCAATTTTTTCGTACCGTTCTTTTATTTTATATTCGTCATATTCTTTATTGTATTCGCCAATAATATCGAAATCATAATATTCAACAAGAACACATGAGTTTTCTGTATATTTTTTTGCAGTTGAAGAGGTGCTACTTAAACAGTAAATCTGTTTTGAACTTGAATCATAAATATATTTACATTCAATATTTCCTCTTCCACCTTCATAATTTACTTCAATACTCAATTTATTTTCCGCTGGAAAAACATTAACATTTTCAGCACCATCATTTCTATATTCATTAAATACACTTATTTCATAAACACCATCGCAAAAATACTTATTATATTTTGATTCTGCTATGTACAAACCGTCATATTTAATGATACCATATTTTTCGTTTTGCTGAATAATAGCACATTCATCATAAGGGTCCATCATTGAATCAGTATTATTACTATATTCGTCCGACACAATAATATCCTCTGCTTCAATGGTAGGGTTTAGATACCATTCATAATTTTTTGTTTCCTCAATCTCCACAAATTCAGTTAATTGCGTTTCGTCTTCAATTGGGACTACTAAAGTATCCTTCCGCCGTATTGCTTCTTCAACTGCTAATTTTGCATTGACCATTTTAAAGTATTCTGAGCCTGAATTTTCTGGGCACTTTGCAGTATTACATAAGATTTCTTTTACTTCCTCTCCAGTTAAATTATTATTTACTGACCATACCATAGCTGCTGTTCCAGAAACAAAAGGAGCTGCGGCAGATGTTCCTTTAAAATAATAACAGTATTTATTATCAACTGATGTTGTTGTTATTTTTTCTCCTGGGGCATAAATATCAACTCTTTTTCCACCATTTGAATATGAGCATATTTGCATATGATTTTTTTCTTGCTCAATTGCACCAACAACTACAATTCTTTTTTTTAGTTCTTCATTATCTATAGTTGCAAACAAAGGACCATATTTTGCATCTATTATATCTGTTTTTGTAGCTCCAAAAACGTCCCATTTATCTCTAATTTGTTCGTATTCACCATCTTTATTTTCCTTAAACCAACCATAGGATTCATTTCCAGCAGATGTACAAATTAAAAAATCATATTTTAATCTAATTAGTTCTATCAACTTTTCTTCTATAGGTAATGAAGCTTTTTTAAATTCATCTTTGGCTGAATCTTCATTTAAATGGCTTGCCCTAAATGTTAAATTAACATTACCTAAACAAGATATATTTATTACTTTTACATTATTTTCAACAATCAAAGTAACTAAATAACTTTCTATTGCTATATTAGTCTTGCTTGCACCTATAAATGAAACCCCATAAAGATTTTCATATCCAAAAGGGTAAACACCACAAATCCCTAAGTCAGAGCCATGACTATCAAGTCTTGAATTAGCAGCCATAACTCCTACTACATTAGTTCCATGCTCATAAGAATCATTTTCACTAACATATTTAAGAAGTTCTGATTGCGAACAATTATAATATGTTTTCGCAAATCCTAAATCTTCATGATTTTCATCAAACACATTATCAATTATTCCAATCCGCACCGGATTAATTGATTCTTTATTTAATAAACCCCAAGCTGATATACATTGAATAGCTTCTATTCCCCAATTTTTGCCATCTGGTATTTCTTCATTCCATGTTTCATTTTTCCATATATCACCTTTGTTTATTTCATAAGTATTGTAAAAATTATCCCAAACATAATTTATATTTGCATCTAATACAAAAGAAGATTCTTTGATGTCGGTTATTATTTCTTCTAATTGGCTCAGCGTGAAATTTTCATTAAATTTAAATTGATATGTATTTAGAATTTCAATTTCCCCTACTATTTCCGCATTATACTTTTTTGCTAATTCATGTATATCATTCATATCTGTTCCATTTTCTGCAACAATTTCTAATTCATTATTTACATATTTAATATGATTTATTGAGTCATAAACAATATTTTCTTCCTCAGTAACATAGAAATAATTTTTCAATACATTTTCTTTATTTAAATCATTATTTATATTATCAGATGACAACTTATTTTTGTAGATTAGCAATGAACTTGCAAAGCCTAATAATACAACAATAACAACAATTATAATCCCAATTGTCCTTTTTTTACTTTTCATAAATATTCCCCCTAAATTTGCATAATTCCTATTTTTTAGGACATACTAATCATGTATAATTATTTTGTCTTTACTCTCAAAGTTTATTACTTTGAGAGTTTTTACCTTTAAATCACGCAAATACGGAGTTTCTTACTTTTTTTGACCATATTTTTAACCACTAATAGAATACCGACATTTTTTCCATGTTCTTTCTTTTATGCTCCTCTGACGGGTGTACATATCTTTCAAGAGTAAATTTTACGCTTGAATGTCCCAGTATTTCGCTGAGACTTTTTATATCAAAATCTTGCTCTATTGCTCTTGTTGCAAACGTATGTCTTAACGCATGATAATTTATATCTTCTATTCCTGATTCCTTTAAATACGTTTTAAACATATCCTGATATACCCTTGGCTCTATAAATTCTACTGTTCCTGTTAATAAATATTTTTCTTTATCCGTCTTATATTTTTTCATTAAATTCACAATAAATGACGGTATTGGTATTTCACGTATTGACTTTTGACTTTTTGGGGTATCTATTACTATTTTGGTTTTATTTATGGCTTTTTCATCAAGATTTTTTATTCTCTGCATGGTTTTATTTATCCTTAAAGTTTCAGTTTGAAAATTTACGTCTTCCCATTTTAATCGCGCATACTTCTCCTATACGAACGCCCATAAACAATGACAACAATACTCCTATTTTATTTATATCAAATGTTAACTGAATGTAATTTATAAGCTTACTGTGTTCGTATTTATTAAGTATAGCCAGTTCTTTGTTTTTGACTTTTGGCTGACTTACATTAAAATCAAAGTATTCAATATATTTTTTTGATACTGCAAACTTTATTATCTGCTTTAATAATACGATAATGTCGTGTACTGTCTTTTCGGACAACTTCACTGCTTTTTCATTTATAAATAATTCGATGGTTTCATTTGTCAGATATCTTGCTTTTCTGTTTTTAAAATATGGAATAATATGATTGTTAATTATGCTGTAGTAATTTGTATATGTGGACTGTTTTACTTTTGATTCCTTGTTTTCAAGCCATTCTTTACAAAGATTTTCGATATTAATAATACTGCCGTTTACCGTAACCTTCTTGCGTTCTTTTAATTTGGTCTTTACATCTGAATAAGATGTACCGTAAACAGAACGGTAACAGGCTTTACCATTACTATTGTATTTTTCAATATATCTTCCCTCCCAACGTCCGTCTGTTCTTTTTCTTATATTTTCACCTCGTCTTGCCATATATTAAACCTCCGTCGTACCATAATTTTGACCATAAATAGAATTTTTTCTATTATTTCATATTGTAAATTGTACAAAAATATTGTTGAAAAATTGTAAACTTTGTAGATATTGCAATTTTAACTTATATATTTATTGACATTAATTACAAAAAACAGTATAATTAATCTATAAAAACAGTCTTATTCGACGCTCTCAAAGTAATAAACTTTGAGAGTTTTTTTGTCGTTTTTACTTAATATATATTATTCATTCATGGTTTATATATGACAATAATTCCTTAATTTTGCTTTCTTATTGTAATTCATAATAAAATACTGTCAAGGGTAAATTTCACGCTTTCGCGCCCTTGACAGTATTTTTTTATGAATTCTTTTTCGGTTAGCAAATTTAAGGATTTATTTACACATAGCAATGCGCTTCCAACATAAATATTATATATGGGGGTGCTTTACATATGAATGAAAACAACATAACGGAAAATAAAGATATTTATTTGGTGGAAACAGAATATAAAAGCGAAAGACCAATAAAAGAATTAATTAAGGAATTAATGTTAAATGCTCATATTGAAACAGATACCGAAATATGGTATAATGAGCCTATAATATAAGTTATAGGTTGGGTTTAGGAGGTAAAATATGAAACCGCAGCCACGCTATATAGCAGCCTTATATATGAGATTATCGAGAGAAGACGGAGAAAACGAAAGCGCAAGTATAACAACTCAAAGAAAAATGCTGACAGCTTTTGCAAAAGAAAATAACTTTATTATATATGACGAATATATTGACGATGGGTACACAGGCACAAACTTTGACAGACCAAGCTTTAACCGAATGATTAACGATATTGAAGAAAACAAAATCAATACCGTTATCACAAAGGATTTATCACGTTTAGGACGTGATTACATCACAGCCGGACAATATACGGAAGTGTATTTTCCGCAGAAACAAGTCAGATATATTGCTATTAATGACGGTTACGATTCTGAAAACGCTGTCAATAATGATATCGCACCGTTTAAAAATGTTATTAATGAAATGTACGCGCGTGACATTTCTAAAAAAATCCGTTCTTCTTTTACCGTTAAAATGAAAGAAGGCAATTACATAGGTAATTTTGCGCCTTACGGTTATTGCAAAGATACTGAAAACAAAAACCATTTTCTTATTAATGAAGAAACCGCACCGATTGTAAAAGAAATCTTTTACATGGCTTCAAAAGGACATAAACCGGCGGATATAGCCAAACATCTTAATATGAAAAATATTCCTTCTCCGCTTGCATACCGTTGTAATAAATATCATCTTGATATAAACAAATATAAAACAGACGGAGAATGGAGAGCCGGAACTATTTCCCGAATGCTTAAAAATATAGTATACATAGGTCACATGGCACAGGGGAAAACAACTAAGGTCTCTTTCAGACTTAAAACTACAATTGCAAAGTCCAAAGACGATTGGTTTGTTGTAGAAAACACCCATGCGCCTATTATTGACAAGGAAACCTTTGAAACGGTGCAGAGATATTCCCAAAACAGAGCATACAATAAGAAAAACAATTTTATAAATATTTTTTCAGGAATTGCAAAATGCGCCGATTGCGGTAAAAATATGAGTTCTGTCGGTACAAGAAAAAAAGGCTCTACAGCCAATCTTGAATGCGGAGCTTATAAATTAAAGGGTGCAAAAGCTTGTACTAATCATTTCATTGATTATGACGTACTTTATAAAATCGTCCTTGATACGCTGAAAGAACAAATAAGTCTGTCCGAACAGGACAAAAAGGAAATCTTGAACGAAGTTCTCAAAGAAAACAGCAAAACTCGAAGGCAAAGCAAAACTGTTGACGAAATTGAAAAATTGCAGAAAAAAATAAAGCAAGCGGACAGCAAAATTGAAAAAATTTATGACGATAATTTTTCCGGTCGATTAAGCAACGACAATTTTAATAAGCTTCTTGAAAAATATGAAAATGAAAGCAAATTACTTTCGGAAAAACTAAAACAATGTCAGAAAAATGCAAAGATACAACAAAGTAAATCCCTTGAAAAACAAGCGTATCAAAAATACTTTAATCTTCTTAACGAATATTCAGATATCAAGGAATTAAATTCAGAACTTCTTTTTAAATTGATTGAACGAATTGACGTATATCAAGGACATTATGAAAAATCAGGAAACAAAAAAATCAAACGTCAGAAAATTAAAATTTATTTTCGCTTTATCGGTAAATCCGAAACCAAAGAGTATATAAACTAAAATGGCATACGGTTAATCGCCAAGCTATGCATGGCAATAAACTGTATGCGTAAATAACTAACGGTTTCATTCTATCCATGTGCATGGGCTTCGGCTGTAACGCCGCCGGCGTAACCGGATGCCGTATAATTGATTCTCCCAGAGAACGCCTTATAGCTATTCTGACTAACAACTTCGTGCCCTGCAACGGAAGATTCCCGTCGCTTATTACTATTATTACAATGTTTTTTACAGCCTCTGTTACCGGAATAGGAAAATCCTTTTCATCGGCAATAATTCTGCTCGGAGTAATAGTTCTCGGCGTCGCGGCAACTCTTCTTGCGTCATGGCTTCTTTCAATTACCGTTTTAAAGGGCGTACCGTCGTCGTTTACCCTTGAGCTTCCGCCATACAGACGTCCGCAGATTGGTAAGGTTATTATAAGATCAATATTTGACCGGACTATTTTCGTACTTGGAAGAGCATGTCTGGTTGCGGCTCCGGCAGGGCTTCTTATTTGGATTCTGGCTAACGCCTCGGTGGGCGATATAACAATACTCTCAAAGCTTGCCGGCTTTCTTGAAGTACCCGGAAAATTTCTGGGCATGGACGGCACGATTCTGCTGGCGTTTATTCTCGGATTTCCGGCAAATGAAATCGTTGTACCGATAATTATGATGTCCTATATGTCCGCCGGAATGCTAACGGAGGCGGAAAGTCCTGAAATACTCAAGACTCTGCTGGTGGACAACGGCTGGACATGGGTAACGGCTATCTGTACCATGATTTTCATATTGTTTCACTTCCCATGCTCTACAACCTGTCTGACTATTAAAAAGGAAACAGGAAGCCTGAAAGGACTGCCGCTGCGATTCTTCTGCCGACAGCCTTCGGCATAGTAATATGTTCGGTAATTTCGCACGTATGCGGCATATTTGTCTAAAACTGCCGATTCCACTTTATTTTATATTTTCAATTCTAAGTCTTATCTGACTGCGCGCTATATTATAAAAAAGGCGGACGCTTTCGCGTCCGCCTTTATATTTAAATCACTGATTGCTTTCGATGTAGCTTACAATATCGCCAACAGTCTTGATACCTTCAACCGCTTCGTCAGGAATTTCAATATCAAATTCTTCCTCGATTGACATAACCAGATCAACGACGTCAAGCGAATCAGCCCCGAGATCGTCAATAATTACCGACTCCGTCTTTACAGCGTCTTCTTCAACATCAAGCTGGTCAACGATAAGCTCTTTTACCTTGTCAAAAACCATCTTCTTATTTCCTCCATTGTCTAATTTTTATATAAAGGTGCTAACACCGATATAACATTTAGTAAAATATAACTATTCGTTATATTCTCCGATTTTTCTAAACTTAGTGTACCTTGCTTCAAGCAAAATGTCAATATCTTTTTGTAAATTTTCTCTTATAGTATCTGACAAAAATTCCTTAATATTTTCTGCTATTTTATATAAATCGTTATGAGCGCTTCCGTTCGGCTCCTCGATTATGGCCTCCGCCACTCCCATCTCAAGCATATCCTCGGCGGTTATCCTGAGAATTTCACACGCTTCCCTTTCGCGAGCAGCGTCCTTCCAGAGTATACTTGCGCAGCCCCTCGGAGATATCACCGAATATAAAGCGTTTTCAAGCACGGCAAGTCTGTCGCACACGCCGATCGCAAGCGCGCCTCCGCTTTCGCCCTCACCGAGAACCACGGAAGTAATGGGCGTTCTCAATCTCATGAATTCCATGATATTTCTGGCTATCGCTTCGCCCTGACCTCTTTCCTCAGCTTCAACTCCGCAGAACGCGCCGGGGGTGTCTATAAAGCAGATAACCGGTCTGTGAAACTTTTCTGCCTGCTTTGCAAGTCTCAGGGCTTTTCTGTAGCCCTCCGGATGAGGCATAGCAAAATTTGTTTTCTTATTTTCATTAAGGTCTCTGCCCTTTACCTCGGCTATAACCGTTACCGGAATTCCCTCAAGACGGGCTATACCTCCAAGTATTGCGGCGTCGTCGCCGTATAATCTGTCTCCGTGCATTTCGTAGAACTCTTCGAATATAAGGGGTATATAATCGTTTATAGTCGGACGTTCCTTGCCTCGAAGCAGCTCCATTCTTTCCCAAGGAGTTTTATTATTCATATCAGCGTCCCTCCTTATCCGGAAGATAGCGTGCAGCTTCAGCAGATGTGAAAGCACGCTGCGCATTCTGCGCCTTTCAACTATCATGTCTATAAATCCCTTTTCAAGCAGAAATTCGGCAAGCTGAAAATCATCGGGAAGCCTTTGCTTTATAGTACCCTCTATAACGCGCCTTCCCGCAAATCCTATAAGCGCTTTAGGCTCGGCTATTATAATATCCCCAAGCGACGCAAAGGACGCCGTAACTCCTCCGGTCGTAGGATCAGTCAGCACTGTAATATAAAGCTGGCCCGCGTCGTCGTGCCTTGCGGCGGCTCCGGAGGTTTTCGCCATCTGCATAAGGGAGACTATGCCCTCCTGCATTCTCGCTCCCCCCGAAGCGGTAAACAATATAACAGGCATTTTATGCTTCGCGCCGTATTCGAAAGCTCTTGCAATCTTTTCACCGACTACGCTTCCCATTGAAGCCATCATGAATCTGGAATCCATGATACCGATCACGACAGGAATCCCTCTGATTTCAGCCTCTCCTGTTACAACGGCGTCGTTTAGACCGGTTTTCTCTCTGAGACCTTGCTGCTTTTCCTCATAGCCCGGGAATCCTATAGGGTTCCTACTTGTCATATTTCCGTTTATTTCACGAAAGCTTCCCTTGTCAACCGTAATAGCAAGACGCTCCTGAGCCGTAAGTCTGGCGTGATAGCCGCATCCCGGACAAACCATATTAACGGCTCTGATTTCGTCCTCAAATACAACGCATCGGCATCTCGGACATTTAAAAAGCAGATCATCCGGTATTTTATTGGATTCTGCGGCAGACTTGACCTCCGCCTTTTCACTTCCGTTGAATCTCGTCTTTACGACCTTAAAAAGATCCTCTAACATTTTTTATCCGCCGCCTCCTATCCTTCAAATTCAAATGTATCAAGAAAACGGTTGCTGTATTCCCCGCTTTCAAAGGCTTTACACTTTATCAGCGCAAGCTGGAAGTCTATGTTCGTATCAATACCCTCTACAATAAACTCTGAAAGAGCCCATTTCATTTTCATGATAGCCTCTTCCCTTGTAGGGGCGTAAACTATCAGCTTTGCTATCATGGAATCATAATAGGGTGAAATGGTATATCCCTGATACGCCGCTGAATCTATTCTTATTCCCGGACCGCCCGGAGTATGCAAAGCTATTATTTTTCCCGGAGAAGGACGGAAATTAAGCTTTGGATTTTCAGCGTTGATACGGCATTCGATCGCATGCCCCGAAATAGTTATATCCTCCTGCTTGATTTCAAGGGGAATTCCCGACGCGATCTTTATCTGAGCCTTGACAAGATCTACTCCGGTCACAAATTCCGTTACCGGATGCTCAACCTGTATTCTTGTATTCATTTCCATGAAGTAAAAATTTTTTCCGTTTTCCACAAGAAACTCGATAGTTCCGGCATTATAATAGCCGCAGACCTTCGCCGCCTTTACGGCCGCCTCGCCCATTTTTCTCCTAAGCTCGTCGTCATAACAGGGCTGGGGCTTTCCTCAAGAACCTTCTGATTACGCCGCTGCATACTGCAGTCACGCTCTCCCAGATGTATAACGTTCCCCTGCTTATCGGCAAGTATCTGTATTTCGATATGTCTTGGATTTTCAACGAACCTTTCCATATAAACGGCGTCGTCCCCGAAAAAGCTCTTTGCCTCCGACTGAGCCGCGGTTATCTGCGCCGCAAGCTGCTCCCTTGATTCCACCATTCTTATGCCGCGTCCGCCTCCGCCCGCAGAAGCCTTTACAAGCAGCGGAAATCCGATTTTTTCCGCGGCCTCCTCCGCTTCCTCTAATGTGCGGACAGCTCCGTCCGAGCCGGGTATAACCGGCACTCCAGCCCTCTTCATAGTTTCCTTGGCGGCCGCCTTGTCGCCCAGCATTTCAATTGATTCCGGCGACGGTCCTATAAATTCTATATTGCACTTTCTGCACATTTTTGCAAAAGCGGCGTTTTCGGATAAAAAACCGAAACCGGGATGGACGGCGTCACAGCCCGTAGTTTCACATGCCGCTATAATAGCCTTCATATTCAGATAGCTGTCCTTTGTATCGGCAGGCCCTATACACACCGCCTCGTCGGCTATCTGCGCATGAAGAGCGTTCCGGTCGGCAGTGGAATAAACGGCGACGCAGCGTATTCCAAGCTCTCTGCACGCCCTTATTATTCTGACAGCAATCTCGCCTCTATTGGCAATCAATACCTTTTTAAACATTTATTCGCCTACTTTCAGGTATGTTTGATTTTTCACTTTTATTTAATAGCAAAAGTGATCTCCGCGGAAACCGCCTTCTGACCGTCAACAGTTGCGATACCCTTTCCTACTCCGATAGGACCCTTTACCTTTATGATTTCAACCTCAAGCTTCAGCGTGTCGCCGGGAACTACCTGTTTTTTGAATTTTGCTTTGTCGATACCGGCAAAAAGCCCCAGCTTACCCTTATTTTCAGGAAGAACCAGCATTGCCGCGGCCCCGGCCTGCGCAAGCATTTCTATCATGAGAACTCCCGGGGTAACGGGATATTCAGGAAAATGACCTTTGAACCAGAAATCGTCTTCATTTATATGCTTAGTTGCAACTACTCTCTTTCCCGGCTCTATCTCGTTGATCTCGTCGATCAGCAGAAAAGGATCTCGGTGAGGGATAATCTCCATTATCTGCTCCTTGTTATATACTGCGTCGGACATTATTTCCCCTCCTTATCCGATTATCATAATAGGCTGATCGTATTCAACGGCCGCTCCGTCACTGACCAGTATTTCCTTTACAACGCCGTCAAATTCGCTTTGCACCTCGTTCATAAGCTTCATAGACTCGATTATCATCAGCACGTCGCCCTTTTTAACGGTTTTTCCCACCTCGACAAAGGAAGCCTTGTCAGGTCCGGGCTTTGAATAGTATGTGCCTACGATAGGCGCCTTAACTATGTTTCCGCTTATTTCCTTTTCCGCTTCGGGCTGCTCCTGCGAAACCGACGGAGAAGCAGGAGCCGTTCCTACAGCCATACCCATCGACGGAGGCGGAATCATCGGCATAACGGGAGACCCTTTTATTTCCTTTTCTATCACAATCTCGCAGTCGCCGTTTTTGATCTTTACCTTCGAAAGCTTTCCGTTTTCAACCTTATCCGCAAGTTTGTTTATTTCCTCGAATGTAAGATTACAGGCAATCATATTTTCGCTCATATACATTCTCCTTAATCAATAGCCTTTTTCATACAAATTGTAGCGTTATGTCCGCCGAAGCCGAGAGAGTTTGAAAGCGCCGCGTTTACAGTTGTTTCAACATTGCCTAAAACGCAGTAATCAAGATCGCATTCCTCATCCGGCGTCTGGTAACCGATAGTTTTATGGATAATGTCATTTTTAACGCTGAGAGCCGTTACAACTGCCTCCACGCCGCCTGCCGCGCCAAGAAGATGTCCTATCATGGATTTGGTAGAATTGATTTTAACATTGTAGGCCGCGTCGCCCAGCGCTTTTTTAATAGCCAGAGTTTCATATTTATCGTTAAGACCTGTAGAAGTGCCGTGAGAATTAATATATGTCACATCCTCCGGCTTAAGTCCGGCTTCCGTGTAGGCGTTTTTCATTGCGGCGGCGGCGCCCTCTCCCTCCGGATCAGGAGACGTTATATGATATGCGTCGCAGGTCGCGCCATAGCCGGCAACCTCCGCATATATGTTTGCGCCTCTGGCCTTCGCATGCTCGTATTCCTCAAGCACAAGCATTCCGCAGCCCTCTCCCAGAACAAAGCCGCTTCTTTCCTTGTCGAAGGGTATGGACGCCCTTTGAGGATCCTCCGCCTTAGTAAGCGCCTTCATATTGTTGAAGCCGGCAAGTGTGAAACGCAGTATTGCCGATTCGGTTCCTCCGCAGAGCGCAACGTCAAGATAACCGTCCTTTATTTTTCTGAAGGACTCTCCTACCGCGTGAGTACCTGAAGCGCATGCGGTTACAGTTGAAAAATTATCTCCCTTGAAGCCGGTTTTCATAGAAACCTGTCCCGCCGCCATATTTCCTATCATCATAGGAACGTAAAACGGAGATACCCTGTTAACTCCCTTGCCCAGAAATTTTTCATATTCGCTGAGAGTAAGCCCGATTCCGCCTATGCCGCAGCCTATTATTACTCCGGCTCTGTAAGGATCGATATCCTTGAAATCCGATCCGCAGTCCTTGAGAGCCTCGTCTGAAGCCACTACCGCAAAATGTGTAAACCGTTCCATTTTTCTCGCTTCTTTTTTTTCAATGAAGTCCGTAGGCTCAAAGCCTTTTACAATTCCCGCTACGCTTACTCCGATATCGTCTGTTTCAAACTCCTTGATTCTGTCTATTCCAAGCTTATTAGACTTTACTCCCTCCCAGAATTCGTGTACATTGTTTCCGAGCGGATTAATAGTTCCCAGTCCAGTAATTACAACTCTTCTGCTCATATATACATTCCTTTTCTCTTTTTTATTACATCGAAAGCCCGCCGGAAATCTCGATAACCTGTCCGGTAACATAGCTTGAATCCTCTGAGGCAAGGAAAGAAACTACTCCGGCAATCTCCTCCGGAAGACCGTAACGCTTCATGGCGATAAGATTCAGCACTGCGTTTTTCTGCTCTTCGGTAAGCTTATCGGTCATGGGAGTTTTTATAAATCCCGGAGCAACGGCGTTGACGCCGACGCCCCTTGAGCCAAGCTCCTTGGCAACGGTCTTTGTCATTCCTATAACGGCAGCCTTAGAGGCTGAATAATTGATCTGCCCCGGATTTCCGTAAAGACCGGCAACGGAAGCCATATTGATAATCCTTCCGCTTCTCTGCTTCATCATTATTTTTCCGGCAAGCTTCATCATATTAAACACGCTCTTCTGATTTACCGCTATTACCTTATCATACTGCTCCTCAGACATTCTCGCCATAAGTCCGTCCTTAGTTATTCCGGCATTGTTTACTAAAACGTCCAGTCCGCCGAATTTTTCCTTAACGCTGCCGACCATTTCCTCACACTGCGAATAATCAGATACGTCGGCGAGGAAAATTTCGCATTTTACTCCGAATTCCCTGATTTTTTCCGCAATATCGTTATTTTCAAACATTCCCTCGTTTAAATCGTTGAGAGCTATGTCAAAGCCGTCCTTAGCAAGCCTTAAAGCTATAGCCGCGCCGATTCCTCTTGAAGAGCCTGTAATTAAAGCTGTTGCCATTTACTGCTACCTCCTGTTTGCTTTTTATCTAAACCTTTTATATAATACAGATTACAATTCCCATTTTTGCGATACTCTTGCCGCCAGGCTTTATTCTTTGCTTTCTTTCCGGTATCGAAAAACTGAAAGCATAATTATATCTTCATCAGCTTTTCAGCCTGCGCCATCATTTCCTCAATTATTTCCTTACAGGGCTTTACATCATTTATCATTCCCGCAATAAGTCCGCAAAGGAAAGATCCCTCTTCGAGATTGCCGTCCACAACCGCCTTTCTGGTTGAGCCGAGAGTTATCTTCTCAAACTCGTCCGGAGTGATAGTTCCGTTCATTTCGCCGCCGGAAAGTCTTTTTGAAAATTTAGTCTTGAGATTTCGACACGGGTGACCCGTGCTTCTGCCGGTAACGACGTTATCGGTGTCCTTTGCCTCAACCACAAGCTGCTTGTAAACAGGATGTATCTGACATTCCTCTGACGCCAGAAAGCGTGTTCCTATCTGAACGCCCTCTGCACCCAGCATAAAGGACGCTGCAATTCCTCTGCCGTCCGCAATTCCTCCGGCAGCTATTACCGGAATATTTAAAGCGTCGGCAACCTGAGGAACAAGACACATGGTAGTATTTTCACCTATATGTCCTCCGGATTCCGTACCCTCGGCAACTACCGCGTCTGCTCCCGCTCTTTCCATTCTCTTTGCCAAAGCCACCGACGGTATAACAGGGATCACCTTTATACCCGCTTCTTTCCATGCCGCCATATATTTGCCCGGATTTCCGGCCCCTGTGGTTACAACCGGAACCTTCCCGTCTATTACAAGCCGAGAAAGCTCCTCCGCATTAGGGCTCATAAGCATTATATTAACGCCGAACGGTTTATCTGTAAGCTCCTTGGTCCTTCTTATCTGTTCTCTGAGATAGTCGATCGGAGCGGCTCCGCCCGCGATAATGCCGAGTCCTCCGGCGTTTGATACGGCGGCTGCAAGGGCGCTTTCAGCCACCCATGCCATTCCGCCCTGTATTACAGGGTATTTTATACCCAGAAGTTCTGTTATTCTTGTAGTCATCAGTTTTCCTCTTTCCTAAGGCTATTTCTTAAAATGTCCGCTTAAATTTCACGAAATTAATCTGACGCCGTAATCAATATTATATACAATAACCCGCCGGCAGTCAACACTAAGGCCTGTCGTTTAAAATTCAAATATTATAGCTCCGAACGTTAGTCCCGCGCCGAAACCGACAAGTCCCACCAAATCTCCGCTTTTGATTTTTCCTTCCGTTACCGCCTCATGAAGAGCAATAGGAATCGAAGCGCTTGACGTATTGGCGTGCTTATCCAAATTGATAATGAATTTATCCATGGATATACCCAGATTCTTAGCGGCGGTTTCAATAATTCTTACGTTTGCCTGATGGGGTATTATAACGTTCAGCCTTGTCAGTTCGAAATCTATCTTTTCAGCCGCCTTGGTCAGCGCGCTGGGCAGAGCTTTCGTAGCAAACTTATAGACCTCTCTGCCGTCCTGATAAAGATAGTGGGAATTCGACTCGGGAAAACCGTCGTCTACCTTGCCCTCTCCGGTCATAAAAGCGTTTGCCGGCGGTATAGACCTTGCAAAGAGATACTTGGCCCCGTTTCCGTCAGCTCCCAGAAAGCTTGAATAAACGGCGTTGTCGGCTCTTTCTATAACCATAGCCGCCGCGCCGTCTCCGAACAGTACGCATGTGCTTCTGTCGGTATAATCGGTTATTTTAGTCAGATTTTCATTTGCAACTACAAGAGCATATTTAATATCCTTATCAGTCTGCAAATAACGCTTTGCCATATCAATAGCGTAAACGCATCCGGCGCACGCGCAGTTGACGTCTATTGTCATAGCGTTGACGGCTCCCGTTTCCCTCTGAATCATGCAGGACATAGAAGGAGTGTAATAATCCGGTGAAACACTGGTATCTATTATGACTCCAATATCCTCAGGAGAAATTCCCGCGGCCGATATAGCCGACTTTGCCGCCTGAGCTCCCATGAACCATGTCGGCTCGCCGTTTGAAACAAACCGTTCCTTCATTCCCGTTCTGGTTGTTATCCATTCGTCGCTGGTTTCGATGAACGATGTGAAATCCTCATTCACTACTTTTTTCTGAGGCTGGTAGCTACCAGTACCTAAAATTCTGATTCCCGGCAAAAAAATTCCTCCTTGTAAGTTGTCATATCCTTTAATTTGTGGTATAGTTATTATAAAAGGTCAAACTGAAGCCAGTGATTTCAGCTAACCTTTAAATCAATCATATTTTATTGTAATCTATTTTTAACTTTTTTGCAATGTAATAATTGTTATTTTGTGACACTCAAAATAAAATACCGCAGTTTGCACAAATATTATCCAAAAAAACTGTGGAATATAAACATAAAAAATTTTTTTGATTGGAGTTATTTATTATGTCTAAAACAGCATTCCTATTTTCCGGACAAGGCTCTCAGTATCCGGGTATGGGCAGAGAGCTTTTGAACGCAAACCCAGAATTTTCGTATATTTATGAAACGGGCTCTGATATACTTGGATTCGATCTGGCAAAGCTAACCTTTGAAGGCTCTGAAGGAGAGCTTGCTCAAACCTGTAACTCGCAGCCGGCCATAATGGCTATGTCCCTGCTGTGCTTTAAAACCGCTGAGAAAAACGGTTTTTCATTCGACGCCGCGGCAGGTCATTCTCTGGGAGAATACGCGGCGATGACCGCCGCTGAAATGATTTCCTTAGAGGACGCTTTCCGTATAATAAAAGCAAGAGCGGCGGCTATGGACAAGGCCGGAAATGAAACCGACGGAGCAATGTACGCCATTATGAAAATGTCCCCTGAGGAAATCGAAAAAATCTGCGCCGATACCGAAGGCTATGTTGTTCCAGTCAATTATAATTCTCCGGCGCAGACCGTTATTGCGGGAGAAAAGGCGGCGGCTGAAAAAGCGGCGGCGGCCTTTGCCGAAGCGGTC
>ERZ860023.561-NODE-561-length-21407-cov-1.837673_pt1 | contig 21407 bp, 19 predicted proteins | sample MGYA00509983_ERZ860023 | MGnify/ENA primary metagenome ERZ860023 (study PRJEB30046, sample SAMN00715180) | human gut metagenome | study: EMG produced TPA metagenomics assembly of the A metagenome-wide association study of gut microbiota in type 2...
ACATGATTCCAGACACTCATTTGCTAAAATTGCTATTCCTTGCACGATATACCTCTCGCTCAATTTACCAGAGTTCTATGTGTGACAACCAATCAGCGTCGTCCTGCGGACTAGCTTCTTGGATGCGCCCGCAACAGTGCGACACTTCTGTTGTTCTCAATGCTCATTTGCTAAAATTGCTATTCCTTGCACGATATTACCCCTCGCTCAATTTACTTGCCTTCTTATCAATCAGCATCGTCCTGCAGACTCGCTTCTTGGATGCGTGAATAAAGAATATATGCGCCTGCTCTGTAAGCCTTGAAATTTGTCAACTGTGAATAGACATTAAAGCAATATAAATCAGTGTTAAAGTGCCATGTGTTGCACTTATTTACACAACAATGTATAATTTTTAACAATTTGTCAGCGATTTTTAATAATATACTTGCTTTTAGTTACGTAATCATGATATAATTTTTTCGGACTTTTTAGAAAAAAATTATGGAGTGATTAATTAGATGAGAAAAAACAATTACTTATTTTTGGCGATACTGCTTGTTATCATGGCTGGCCTATTTTATATAAGCGGACAGCATCCTAACACTGTTGATCCTGAAACCTATAAGCCTGCCGTATATTCGACTATCGGTGCTTTGCTACCTCCGGTTATCGCAATTGCTTTGGCCTTGATTACTAAGGAAGTATATTCTTCTTTGTTCGTAGGTATCGCAATCGGTGCACTGTTATATTCCAACGGTAATCTTGAGCTTGGTTTAAATACTATGCTTTACAATGAAAACGGCGGCATGATTACCAAGCTGTCGGATAGCGGTAACGTTGGTATTATGGTATTTTTGGTTATTCTTGGTATCATGGTAGCTCTTATGAACAAGGTTGGCGGCAGTGCTGCTTTCGGTCAGTGGGCTTCTAAAAATATCAAGACCCGCGTTGGTGCGCAGCTCGCTACTATTGCACTGGGTGTACTTATTTTTGTCGATGACTATTTCAACTGTCTGACGGTTGGTTCTGTAATGCGTCCTGTTACCGACAGACATCAGGTTAGCCGTGCAAAGCTGGCATATCTTATTGACGCAACTGCTGCGCCGATTTGTATTATTGCGCCGGTTTCCAGCTGGGCTGCAGCTGTAACCTCATCAGTACCTAAAGGCTTTGATATTAACGGCTTTAACATGTTCCTGCAGACTATTCCTTATAACTTCTACGCAATTACTACCTTATCTATGATGCTTCTTTTGACCATCATGAAATTTGATTTCGGCAGCATGAAGGTTCATGAGGATAACGCAAATAAGGGTGACCTGTTTACTACTGCTGCTCGTCCGTATGGTGATGATGATGACAATACCGATAAGCCTAACGGTGCGGTTATTGACCTTGTACTGCCTGTAATTGTACTTATTATCTGCTGTATTATCGGTATGATTTATAGCGGTGGCTTCTTCACCGGCGAAAGCTTTGTTGATGCTTTTGCAGGTGCTGACGCTCCTAAAGGCCTGGTACTCGGCAGCATGGCAACCTTCTTCTTTACCTTCTGCTTCTACATGGTGCGCAACGTAATGACCTTTAAGGAATTTACTGAGTGTATTCCTGCAGGCTTCAGAGCAATGGTTGCGCCGATTATGATTCTGACTATGGCTTGGACTCTGTCCGGTATGACCGGTCTTTTGGGTGCAAAGTTCTATGTGCATGATCTTGTTGCAAACTCTGCTGGTATCCTGAAAATGTTCCTGCCGACAATTATCTTTGTTGTTGCTATGTTCCTTGCGTTCTCTACCGGTACAAGCTGGGGTACCTTCTCTATTCTGATTCCTGTTGTTTGCAACGTTTTCGGCTCTGGTGATACATATGAAATGCTGATTATCTCTATTGCTGCCTGCCTGAGCGGCGCGGTATGCGGTGACCACTGCTCGCCTATCAGCGATACAACGATTATGGCATCCGCAGGTGCACATTCCGACCACGTTAACCACGTTTCCACACAGCTGCCCTATGCTTTGACTGCAGCTTCCGTGTCTGTTGCCGGCTATCTGATTGCCGGCGGTATTGCGTACTTTACGGAAAGCTCCTTAGCGCTGATTGCTTTGCCTATTACGCTGTGCTTATTATTTGTAACATTGCTGGTTATGCGTACTTATATGCGTAAACAGACTGCTTAAATGAAATATTTTATGAACGAAAAGCTGATACAGAAATGTATCGGCTTTTTGTATGTTAAGCATTGCTTATCATAAGCGTTATATTATGCCTTATAAATATAACCGGGCAGAGAAAATATCAATTTGCCATTGTCTGATTGAAGTATTATAATATCTATCACCAGATAAAAGAAAGTGAAGGTACTAAAGATATGCAGAAAAGCATGGATATGCTTAATGGTTCCTTATGGGATAAAATACTAAAATTTTCTATGCCGGTAGCGGCAACAGCTATTTTAGAGCAGTTTTTTACAGCTACAGATGTAGTAATTGCTGGCAACTTTGCTAATAGCGACAGGACTGCAGCGATGGCTGCCGTAGGAACAGATTTACCGATTATCGGTATGATTATTTTTCTGTTCTTGGGCCTAGCTTTGGGCTCTAATGTTGTTATTGCGCAGTCTATCGGCAGACGTGATACGGAAGGCGTAAAGAAGGCGGTGCATACTGCTGTACTGCTTTCGCTGATTATCGGTATTGCGGTTGCTGTTTTTGCACAGTTTGCTGTTTTGCCGATTTTAGGTTTGCTGGAAATTCCAGCAGAAGTTTTACCTTCAGCTGTGATGTACCTCAGGATATATTTTTTAGGTATGCCGATTATTTTGCTATACAATTTTGAGGCGGCTATTTTCCGCAGTATCGGTGAAACGCAAAAACCGTTGATGGCGCTTATTGCAGCCAGCCTGGTTAATATTGTGCTAGATTTATTCTTTGTCTGCGTATGCAAGCTGGATGTTACCGGTGTAGCGATTGCTACAGTGTTGGCTAACGCGGTTTCTGCTTTGATTCTGCTTCGCTTATTGCTGAAAACAGATTCTATAATTAAGTTGGAATGGAGTAAGCTGCACCTTGATATGCCTACGCTGAAAGAAATTGTAAGCATCGGCTTGCCTGCAGGCATCCAAGGCGCAGTTTTCAGCCTGGCTAATGTTGTTATTCAGGGTGCTATCAACAGCTTGGGCACAGAGGTCATTGCAGCCTCCAGTGCTTCACTGATTCTGGAGATGGTAGCGTTCAGTATCTTCAGCTCCTTTACACAGGCGTGCACAACCTTTGTCGGGCAGAATTATGGCGCCAGACAGATGGCCCGGTGCCGTGTGATTTTACGCTTATGCCTGCTGGAGGATGTTATCTGCACCGGTATTTGCATGCTTATAGTGTTCCTCTTTGGTGACAAGCTTATTGCGCTCATTAATGATGACAGCGAGGTTATCAGACTTGGTTATATCAGGGCTTCTATTGTATTCTGTGCCTACATTTTCAGCCTTTCGTATGATGTTATGTCCGGTTATCTGCGTGGCTTCGGCATATCGTTTTTACCGTCACTGCTTACGATTTTAGGTGTCTGTGGTGTACGATTTTTATGGGTTGCCTTTGTTTTCCCGGTGTATCATGATTTCCGTACCTTAATGTATGTTTATCCTGTAAGCATGGGTGTGACCGCTGTGCTGATTTTTGCTGCGCTGATGTGGTGCAGACCGTCTAAAAGATTTGCATAAATAATTTAAGGCGTAATTTTTGCTGTAAAATGCTGTTGTAAGTGAATATATTGCTGATAAAAAGGAAATACTGCTCATTGTAATATGCCGGTACGGAAATGTGCCGGCTTTTTTGTGCGCTAAAGCTAACTTTATTGTTTATCCGGTTGGAATTTCAGTATATTTTTGTTATAATGAGTAAAGAGGATTCAAAGGAGGAAGGGCCATGAAAATAGAATTTACAAAAATGCATGGTGCTGGTAATGATTATGTCTATGTAGACTGCACCAAGGAAATGCTGCCGAACCCGGGCGCTATTTCCGAATATGTAAGTCATAGACGCTTTGGTATTGGCAGTGACGGTCTTATCTGCGTTTGCAAATCTGACGTTGCTGATTTCAAAATGCGTATGTTCAACGCTGACCGCAGCGAAGGCAAGATGTGCGGTAACGGCGTGCGCTGCGTAGCTAAATTTGTGCATGACAAAGGTCTGACCGATAAAACTACTATTACGCTGGAAACACTTTCCGGTGTAAAGGAAATTGAAATGGTTGTCGAAAACGGTGAGGTTGTAGGTGCGAAGGTAGATATGGGCAAGCCTGTTTTCCGTGCTACCGAAATTCCGATGAACTGCGATCATTATATTTTCGTTGACCAGGCAATTGTTTTGAATGATAATCATGATGATGTAACCAAAGAAAAAGTTTTCTATAACGGTACGGCAATTTCTATGGGCAATCCGCACTTTGTTACCTTTGTGGATGATGTGGACAGCCTGAACCTGGAGGAGCTGGGACCGCAATTTGAACATCATAAGCTGTTCCCGGAAGGCGTGAACACTGAGTTTGTACAGGTTCTGGACAAGAACACTGTTAAGTTCCGCGTTTGGGAGCGTGGCAGCGGCGAAACCTGGGCCTGCGGCACCGGTGCGAGCGCTGTTACCGTAGCCTGCATTATGCTGAACAAAGCAGGCAAGAAGGGCGAACCGCTCAATGTACATTGCAAAGGCGGTCTGCTCAAGGTTACGCATGAGCTGAATGACCATGTTACCCTGGAGGGCAACGCAGTCGCAGTATTTGACGGCGTAATTGATATTCCTGAGAGTGTTATTAACGAGTAAACAAATTGCTTGAACTACTGGCTGCAGGTATCGCAATGCTTGCAGCTAGTAATTTTTCAGGCGTTTGCTATAAATTTAAAATGATTTTAATAATGGGGGTTTTTCAATGGCATTTGTAAACGAAAACTATTGTAACTTAAAAGAAAGCTTTCTTTTTGCTGATATTGCGCACAAGGTAAGCGCATATGCTGAGGCACATCCGGACAAAAAGATTATCCGCCTGGGCATTGGTGACGTTACCCTGCCGCTGGCAAAATGTGTTGTTGATGCAATGGCGAAGGCTGTAGCAGAAATGGGCGTACAGGAAACTTTCCGTGGCTATGGTCCTGAGCAGGGCTATGATTTCCTGCATGCGGCACTGGTAAAATATTATGCTTCCTTCGGTGTTACCCTGGAAAGCGATGAAATTTTCATCAGCGACGGTGCAAAGAGCGATTGCGCTAATATCACCGATATTTTCAGCAATGCAAACACTATCCTGATTCCTGATCCGGTATACCCTGTATATCTGGATACCAACATTATGTGCGGCCGTCACATTATTTATATGGAAGGCAAGCCGGAAAATGATTTTCTGCCGCTGCCGGACGAAAATGTTAAGGCTGACGTAATTTATCTGTGCTCTCCGAACAACCCGACCGGCTCTGCTTATACCAAAGAGCAGCTGGAGCAATGGGTTGCTTATGCACTGAAAAATAATGCTGTTATTTTGTACGATGCTGCTTATGAAGCATATGTAACTGATCCGGCAATTCCGCGCAGCATTTTCGTTATCGAGGATGCTAAAAAATGCGCTATCGAGCTGTGCTCTCTGTCCAAGACTGCCGGCTTTACCGGTACCCGTTGCGGTTACACCGTTGTTCCTCATGCACTGGTTCGTAAAACCGAAAGCGGCAAGGAAATGGAGCTGAACAAAATGTGGCTGCGTCGTCAGACTACTAAGTTCAACGGTGTTCCTTACATTATCCAACGCGGTGCAGAGGCTGTGTTTAGCGAAGAAGGCATTAAACAATGCCGCGAAAGCATTGCTTACTATCAGGAAAATGCACGTATTATCATGGAAGGCTTTGATAAGGTTGGCATTAAATATTATGGCGGCGTACATTCTCCGTACATCTGGCTGCAATGCCCGAACGGCATGAGCTCCTGGGAATTCTTTGACTTCCTGCTGGAAAAACTGCAGGTTGTAGGTACTCCGGGCGCAGGCTTCGGCAAAATGGGCGAAGGCTTCTTCCGCCTGACTGCTTTCGGCAGCCGTGAAAATACCATCGAAGCTATGGAACGTATTATTAACGGACTGAAAAAATAAGCTTAAGTATTTCAAGCCGTACTTTTTCTTGCGGGAGATAGTACGGCTTTTATGCAGTTATACTCGTGTATACATTATATCTGTGCTTGAACGCTTGCTTTTTTGACAGTAATATAGTAAAGTATTACGTAACTTAGTAGATTATTTCACAATGAAAGGTGTGTTTTTGATGAACTTGAAGAAATTTTTGAAAGCTGCCCTGTGCAGTGCTATGGTTGTAGCAATGGCTGTTACCGCTGGCTGCGGCGGTGGCGATAAAAAAGCTGACAGCGGCAAGAAGGTATTGAAGGTTGGTATGGAATGCGCATACGCTCCGTACAACTGGTCCCAACCGTCTGCTGACGGCGGCGCTGTAAAAATTGCCGGTTCTAACGAATATGCTTACGGTTATGACGTTATGATTGCTAAAAAATTAGCTGATTCCATGGGCGCTGACCTGGAAATCCATAAAATCGAATGGGATGGCCTGGCTCCTGCAGTAGTAAGCGGCAAGATTGATGCTGCTATCGCCGGCATGTCCATTACCTCCAAACGTAAAGAGTCCGTTGACTTCACCAAACCTTACTACTATGCAACTGTAGTAGCACTGGTTAAAAAGGATTCTCCGCAAGCTCAGGCTAAGAGCGTTGCCGACCTCAAAGGCTCTATTGCTACCTCTCAGCTGAATACCATCTGGTATGACCAGATTGACCAGGTTCCGGACGTTAAAAAGCTGCCTGCTATCGACAACGTTCCCGGCATGATTGTTGCTCTGAAATCCGGCAAATGCAACTTGATTGTAACCGATATCCCGACTGCTAAGGCTGCTGCTTTTGCTAACCCCGAACTGACTATGGTAACTTTCCCTGAAGGTCAAGGCTTCAAAACTTCTAAAGAAGATGTTGAAATCGGCATTGCTATTAAAAAAGGCAACAAGGAACTGGCAGACGCTATGAACAAGGTTCTGGGCGGTATGACCGATGCTGACTTCAATAAAATTATGGATGAAGCTATTAAGAAACAGCCTTTGGCAAAATAAGCTGTATAAGAATGGAATAGCTGCGTTGCAATAACGAGTTACGCCATTTGCAAGGGGCGGCGGTTGTCGCCCCTTTTTGTATTAAATTAAGGTGGTGTATATAATGCCGGAAACATTTTTTGGCTGGGTAGTTTACCTGCTGCAGCAATATGGCTCTGTCCTGCTGAAGGGCGCGGTCGTTACTCTGCTGCTGGCAGTAGTAGGCACATTTATCGGTTGTATTATCGGCCTTATTGTCGGTGTTATCCAAACAATTCCTTTGGAGGATAATGACAGCAAGGTTAAGAGAACTTTGGTGCGCTGTTTGCAGCGCTTATTAGACGCTTACGTAGAGGTATTTCGCGGTACACCTATGATTGTACAGGCTATGGTTGTTTATTACGGTGCAATGAGCCTGTTTGATATCGATATGTCACCGCTGTTTGCCGGCTTTTTGGTTGTTTCTATCAATACCGGTGCATACATGGCAGAAACTGTGCGTGGCGGTATTGAATCTGTTGACCCGGGACAAAAGGAAGCAGCAATTGCTATCGGTATGGACCATATCCAGACTATGCGTTGCGTTATTCTGCCGCAGGCTCTGCGCAACGTTATGCCGCAGCTGGGCAACAACCTGATTATCAATATTAAGGATACCTCTGTATTGAACGTTATTTCCGTAACAGAGCTGTACTTTGCTTCCAAGTCTGCTGCAGGTGTATATTACAAATACTTTGAAATTTTCTTCATTACCTGCGTAATTTACTTTATTATGACCTTTACCGCTTCCCGCCTGCTGCGCTGGTTGGAAAGCAAGATGGATGGCCCGAAGGATTATCAGCTGGTTACCTATGACCCGATGATGGATCCTTGCGGTGATATTCCTCTGCCTACTAAGAAGCCGAAAGGACGGTACTAAGCTATGGAAAAGGAACTTTTGTTATCAGTCCATGATTTAAAGAAAAGCTTTGGCGAGCGTGAAATTTTAAAGGGCATCAGCTTTGATGTCCGTCGCGGTGATGTTGTCTGCATCATCGGTCCTTCCGGCAGCGGCAAGTCTACGCTTATCCGCTGCGTGAACTATTTGGAGCATCCGACTGCCGGCACTATTGATTACCGTGGTACGGATGTAAATGAAGCTTTCAAAAAGCTCACTATGTATCGTACTAAGGTAGGCATGGTGTTCCAATCCTTTAACTTGTTTAACAATATGACCGTTCTGGAAAACTGCATGGTCGGTCAGGTTAAGGTTCTTGGCAAAAGCAAGGAAGAAGCTCGCACAACTGCGCTGAAATATCTGAAGCATGTTGGTATGGATACTTATGTAAATGCCAAACCGCATCAGCTGAGCGGCGGTCAGAAGCAGCGTGTGGCAATCGCACGTGCGTTGGCACTGGAGCCGGAGGTTCTTTTGATGGACGAGCCGACAAGCGCATTGGATCCGGAAATGGTTGGCGAGGTTCTGCGCGTTATCCGCGACCTGGCTAAGGAAGGCCTGACGATGCTTATCGTAACGCATGAGATGGCTTTTGCCCGTGACGTTTCTAACCGTGTTATCTTTATCGACCAAGGCGTAATTGCTGAGGAAGGCGAGCCGCAGGAGCTGTTTACGCATCCGAAGAATAAACGTACCCAGGATTTCTTAAGCAGATTTGCTAACGCTTAAGCTAATTTTATAACGTAGCTTTGCTCTCTGTTTCAAGGTATACCTTGAAGCAGGGAGCTTTTGTTTTGCGATGAGCTTTTATCATAACCGAGAGATGCAAGAAGAAATTATAAGTCAACGCAGGAATTTTATTTATTGCTGTAGAATTTCTATTAAGGCGAGGAATATCTCTGCTTAGAAAGAGTTAAAGGTAGTGATAAAAATGATGAAGGTTTTGCGAAGTGTTTTGCTTTGCGCTTTACTGTTGACTACTCATACAGCATTTGCCGCTAAGGGCACTCTGTTATATATACCCATGGACAACAGACCGGTGTGCCTTGATTACACAGTGCAGACGATGCAGGCTGCAGGCTGGGATGTACAGCTGCCGCCGGCCGAATATATTGCCGGTGCTCAGTCAGCAGGGCAGCCGGAAAAGCTTTTTAACTGGCTGGAGGCTAAGGCTGGTGAATCGGTAGCCCTTGTTGCTTCTTCCGATGCTTTGCTTTATGGCGGCCTGGTAGCGTCGCGCACGCATGAAATCTCACCGGAGCTTCTGCAACAGCGTGCTGAACGCCTGGTAGAGCTGAAAAAGCAACACGGCGGACAGAAGGTTTATGTTTTTACCACTATTATGCGTTCACCTAAGGCCAGCAGTGCGCCGACAGAGCCTGCATATTATAAGGAATGGGGCTCTAAGATTTTCCGTTTGGGAGAGCTGGAGGACAAGCTGGAGCTTAAGCAGATTAAGCGTAAAGAGGTAAAGGAGCTGGCGGAACTGCGCAGCAGCATTCCCCGGGAAATACTTACTGATATGTTTACACGCCGCAGCAACAATATCCGCGCTACGGAGCTTTTGCTGCATGGTGTGGAAAGCGGCGACTTTGATTATATGCTTATCGGCCGCGACGATACTGCAGCATATTCTCAGGCACATCGGGAAGCACGCGAGATGGATATTCTGGTAAATGAGCTGCCGAAGGAGAAAATCCGTTTCTTCGCCGGCGCAGATCAGCTTGGCCTGCTGCTTTTGAGCCGTGCTGCCAACCGTCTGCAGTATGAGCTGCCTTTGGTAAATGTAACCTATGCTGCCGGCAAGGGCGGTAAAACTGTGCCTACCTACGAGGATGATACTGTAGCTGTGAGCGCTAAGCAGCATATCTACGCGGCAGGTGCCTTCCCGGTATATTCGCGCAAAAATGCGGATTTGGTTTTGGCTGTCAACACTCCTGCCGATGGTGTGACGCATGAGGCGTCTGATGCAAGCAATAGTTATAAGGCATTGCCTGCTACCGTAAATTTCGTTAATAAGGTTGAACGCATTCTTAAGCATAATCATCCTGTGACTGTGGCAGATATCCGCTTTGGCAATGGTGCGGACAATGCTTTGGTAAAGACCTTGTTTGAAAAACAACTTGCGTATCGTCTGACATCCTACGGCGGTTGGAATACTGCAGGCAACAGCCTGGGTTTTGCTCTGGCGCAGGGACTGCTGTATAAGCAGCTGCCGCCGGAAGCAAGAGAAAATCTGCTTAATGTGCGTTATCTTGATGATTGGGCGTATCAGGCGAATGTGCGCATGCAAACCTACCAGCAGCTTATCTGGCCTAACTATTGGCCCAACAGCGGACTGAATGAGGAGCAGCGTACTGCGGCGGAAGAGTTTATTACCCGGGAAATCAATAAGGTAAGCAAGCCGTATATGGGCAATACTGCCGAAGAATATAAATTTACGCTGCCGTGGAGCAGAATGTTTGAAGTAAAGGTGGAGCGATAAAATGTCGATGAAGTATACGCTTCGCTTTGCGAAGCCTGACGATGCCGAAAAGCTGCTGGAAATTTACGCGCCCTTTGTTATCAGCAGCGACAGGGCGCTCAGCGATGTGTCATTTGAATATGAGTACCGTCGGTAGAAGAATTTACAGAGCGAATCAAAAATATTTCTGCGCACTATCCTTATATAGTTTGTGAGCATGATGGCAGACTGTTGGGTTATGTTTATGCCCATCCTTATATGCAGCGTGCTGCCTATCAGTGGGGTGCCGCGGTAACGATTTATCTGGCACCTGAGGGTCAGGGACACGGATTGGGCAAGGTGATGTACACGGCGCTGGAAAATTTATTGCGTCTGCAGGGTGTAGTTGTGACCTATGCTTGCATTACCGCCAGCAACAAGCACAGCGTCAAAATGCATGAGGCGTGTGGCTATAAAATTATTGGTACCTTCAATAATACAGGCTTCAAGCACGGCCATTGGCTGGACATGGTGTTGATGGAGAAGGTTATTGCCGAACATCCCAAGCAGCCTGAGCTGATCAAGAGGATAGGCGAGCTGCCGCCGGAAACCGTGATAGCAGTTTTAAAAGAGGCTTCGGCAAGGCTGCAGTAATAGCTTAGCAGAAAGCAGTTTTTGTGTATCAGCGTAATAGTATTTTAAGAAGCTGTAGTAAGACTTTAGCACAAAAGGAAAAAGCACTGTCGCTCTATCTGATATAAGAATATCAGTGAGCAGACAGTGCTTTTGTGCTTTATCAGTTCTTCCAGGGGATAGCCTTTCTCTCCAACCATTGCAGGAACAGGTTAAAGAGCAGGCCGAGCAAGGATAATACAATAACTCCGGCCATCAAGCGGTCGGTAATCATCAAATCGCCGTAATGCAGGATAAGAGCACCGATGCCGACCTGGGCGGCAATCATTTCTGCAGCTACCAGCAGCAACAGAGATGTGCCGGCAGCAAGGCGCAGACCTGCGAAAATCATAGGTAAGGCGTTAGGCAGAACAACACTTTTCATCGTTTTCCACCAGCTGGCGTTAAAGCTGACGGCAACCTTGATAAGCAGTGTATCAACATTTTTGACGCCGCTGTAGGTATTCATTGCTACCGGAAAAAAGACGCCGAGCGCAATAATCGTTACCTTCGACAGCTCGCCGATTCCCAGCCAAAGAATGAACAACGGCAGCAAAGCGATTTTAGGGATAGGGTAAAGCGCGTTGACTATAGGATTGCCGATTTTATCTGCGAGCGCCGAGGTACCGGTAACAAGACCGACTGCAAGGCCGATAAGGCTGCCGATAGCAAAACCGATTAGGATACGGTATATGCTGGCGGCCAGACTAACGCCGATTTCGCCGTCAGCAAGCATGGTAAGCAGGGCGCTGATAATCTGGCTCGGTGCCGGCAAAAACAGAGAAGAAACCAGGCCGCAGCGGCAGATAGCCTCCCAAAAGAGCAGCAGGATGATGATGGAAGCAACGCTTACCCAATGCGGATAGGTCTTTTGCCAATGCGTCATACGGTTGCGTACGATATATTCGTTAGCTGCGCTCGCAGCAGTTTTCTTTTCAGGCATTGTATTCCACCTCCATTAAGGCAGCACGCGCATCCTTGCTGATATGCTCCCAGATGATACGGACAAATTCCGCAATTTCGTCTGTGTGCTCCGTCTTAGAGCGGTCTGCACGCGGAATATCAATCTGCAGTATTTTGCTGACCTTTCCGGGGCGACGCGAAAGCAGTACAACTCTGTCAGCAAGCATTACTGCCTCCTGAATATTATGTGTAACATATAGCGTGGTCAGACGCGTCTTTTCCCACAGCGTTACCAGCTCCTCCTGCATGATGGTGCGTGTTTGCGCATCCAAGGCAGAAAACGGCTCATCCATCAGCAGCAGGTCAGGCTCGATAGCTAAAGCACGGGCAATGCCAACGCGTTGACGCATACCGCCGCTTAATTGGTGCGGGAAGGATTTTTCAAAGCCCTTTAAGCATACAAGCTCAATGTAATGCTTAATGCGTGCTTCCTTTTCGTCTGCTTTCATGCCTGCTGTTTCCAAACCGAAGGCAATATTATCATGCACATTACGCCAGGGGAAGAGGCCTGTTTCCTGAAAGACGATGCTCATGCGAGGCTCATAGCCAGCGGCGACATCAGTAAATTTTACGTTACCGCTTGTGGGTTCCAAAAGTCCGGGGTTATATTGAGCAAGGTTGATTTACCACAGCCGGACGGTCCTACCAATGCTACAAATTCTTCCTTATTAATGCTGAGGTTAATATCCTGTAAAACAGGAAGCAGCTTACCGCTGGTGGTGGTGAAATCCTTGCAGATATTTGCGATTTCTAATTTCATTTTCTACCATCCTCCAAAAAGACTGGCGCTAATATATCAGTCGCAGCGTTTTGGTGCTAAAGCATCGTCAACGCATTTTACAGCTGTTACATTTACGCCAGTCTTGCTTTAATACAATAGTTTATTTCTTCATTGCTTCATCCAGAAAGCTGGTGTTGGCAACATCCTTCGCATCCAGTGTGCCGGAAATCATCTTGTTGTCGGTGTACCATTTAATCTGGGTTGCAATATCGCTGACAAGCAGCTTGCCGTCCTTGTCAATATAGGGCAGGCCTGCTTTAATGTCTTCAGCCGGAGCCTTAACGTATTTGGCTATAATATTAACAACCTCTTCCAGCTTCTTGGCATCCTTCTTTTCTACTGCAGCTTCGTAGTAATAGTTGCAGGCCTTGTTGTAAGCACGCATGAAGCGTACTGCCGCATCCTTATTCTTCATAAAGTCAGGTGAGTAGAAGATAGCAGAGGTCTGGTAAGGAATAACGTCGCCAACCTGTACGACCAGTTTGCCGTAGCCTGCTTTTTGCACCTTGGTGATGTTAGGCTCATTTAAGATACAGCCATCAATCTGCTTGCTTTCCAGAGCAGCCATAACAGCACTGAGCTTGCTCAGGGGAACAATTTCCACATCATTTAGGCTCATGCCCTGGGTTTCCAGCATTCTGCCAAGCATATAATGGAAGGTAGAGCCCTTTTGCGTAATACCGATACGCTTGCCCTTCAAATCCTTCAGGCTTTTTACGCCGGCGTTGTAGTTGTCGCTGGTCACAAGCAGTGCAGAAGAGGAATAGCCTTTTTGTTCACGTCCTTTATCCGCAACAATGCCAAGCTTTTGTCCGTTGGCTGCCATGTTATAGAGGCTGGCCGTAATGCCGGTAGCACCGACATCAACCTTAGAGGAAGCAGTGGATACGGCAATCGGATGAGCGGCATCAAACCATTGCGGTTCAATTTCTATACCTTCTTCAGCAAAGAAGCCCTTATCCATAGCGATAAATAAAGGAGCGCTGCTTGTCAGGCGCAGCATGCCAAGGCTTACCTTAGTCTTTTCTTTGGGTGTGTCTTTTTTTGAATCGTTACCGCCACAGCCTGCAGCTAATACTAATAGGCAAAGGCTGAGCAGAAGAGCAACAATTTTCTTCATTAATAAATCCTTCCCTTCTCCCAAAAAATCATAAAATACCGCTTTTATTCTACACTATTTAACAATAAAAAGCAGTAATATTAATGAAAAAATCGTTTTGAGAAATAAGAAAAAGCCTTTTTGTACGAAATGCAACAGAATTTGACGATGTTTGTGGTAGCTTTATGTAAAAAATCTGTGTTTTAACAGCTACTTATAACAAAAAAATGCTATAATATAATAGTACGTTTGAAGAAAGGACGTGAAGACGTGAAGATAAAATGGATGGTGCAAGGCCTGGCCTGCAGCAGCGTACTTTTCTGCAGCACTATTGCTGCTGCTGCAGACACACTGCTGGCGCAGGTGCCGCTGCAGCTGACTGCAGAGCAGACTGTTACTGCCGAGCTTTGGGGTGACAGGTTGCCTAACGGTTACGCCAATGATCTGCTTATTATGATTAAGGATAAGGACAAGAAGCTTTTGACGGCTCATGCACCTTCTATTAAGGGCGGGTATAATTGCCAACTGCAGCCTATTAAGCTGTGGGCGGGCAAAAGCGCCAGACAGCAGCTGCTGGTGAGTGCTGCTCAAGGAGATTGGCATGCGCCAAGTGAATATCGTGTGCTTCCTTTGCCAATAAGAAAAATGTGCGTGAGGTCTTTGGAGCTGCCGAAAGCATGGGACTGGTAACGCAAGCCTTTGCCAAGGACGGCAAAATGCATGTATCCTTAATTGACGGGAACAAATCTGATTTAACCCCGGCAGCAGGCTGCGTGGTCGAAGACGGCAAGCTGGAGTATGGCGCTTGCATTCGCTTGTAGCACACGATGTAGATAATGACGGCGCAGATGAATTATTGGGCTGTCAGCAGCTGGTGCAGAAAAAGCAGCCTCTGGCAGATGTAGGCGCTATCTGGAAGCAGGACAAGAAGACTAAGGAATGGAAACAGTTTGCACTGACCATTATGACGCTTGCGCCTACGCCTAAGGATAATACCGTAAATTACGGCAAGGATTTTTCTGCAGGAACATTGTTGGTACGCAAAATGGTAGTTCCCGGCGGTGAAGCTACCTTCCCGGTTTTTGCCGGTAAGGATGTAGAGCTGCAAAATAAAATGAATAAGCTGCTGCAAGAAGAATGCCAGGAATATCTTGAGCATTTTTATAAGGGCGAGGCAGATATGGCATTTAAGGTGATGCGTGCCGATGAACAGATTCTGAGCCTGCAGCTGATCAGCGGTAAAAACAGCTTTATCCATCATCAGCTGAATGTAAATCCAAAGACTGCCGAAAAAATCAGACTGGATGAAGTGCTTAATGTCAAGGATAAGGATTTGCTGCCGCTGCTTAATCTGCTGAATACCAATAAGAAGGTTGTATATAAGGACAGACTGCCGGATGAATGGTATATTGAAGGAGATAATCTGTTTTTGATGCAGCGTATTGATGGCGTAGACCAGGTATCGGGTTTTGCTTTGGGCAATCTGCATAAATTTTTGCTGAAAAAAGAGCTGTTGAACAGCAAAAGCTGACTGGTCAGTCAGCAAAATTTGTGAGACGAAGCTAAGTGAAGAAAATGCAAGAAAAAGCGGCGAAATTTGTTTAAATGAAGTTTGCATTTCTGAAAAATGTCCATTATAATAGTAGTATTCTGAAACTGGAGCAGGAATATTTTCAGGTAAAGGTGCTATCGACAATATAGCAGTATCATTTGTCATTATATATATTGAGTAGTTTCAGAGTGAAGGTGAAGGAGGTTTTTTTATGTTAAGTTTTATTCGCTCCGGCCGTGCGAGAAAAGCAATGGCTGCGGCGCTGGCGGCAACCTTTGTACTGAGCGTTGCAGGCTGTGGTCAAAAACAGCAGCAGGGCGGCAATAAGGCAGCTTTGGTTAAAACCATGAAGGTTATTAAGCGTGACACCCCTCTGGTATATGATTATACAGGCTTTGTACAGGCTCAGCAGGAAATGGAGCTGAAGGCTCAGGTAAGCGGTCAGATTACAGCCAAGTATTTCAAGGGCGGTGACAATGTAAGTGCAGGCCAGACCTTGTATGCTATTGACCAGCGTACTTATCAGGCCAACGTGCTTAACGCGCAGGCAGGCTTGGCTAATGCCCGTGCGGCTCTGGCTAACGCAGCTCTGAATGCAGAGCGTTACAGCACTCTGTATGCACAGAATGCAATTTCCAAGCAGGTTCTGGATAACGCTATTATGCAGCGTGACCAGGCACAGGCTTCTGTAAATGCGCAGGAAGCAATTCTGGAAAATGCGCAGATTAACATGACCGATACCAGCGTTTCCGCTCCGTTCAGCGGCCGTATTGATACTACCGCGCTGGAGGTAGGCAACTATGTAACCGCAGGTCAGACTACTTTGGCAAAAATCAGTAACACTGACCCCGTATTCGTACAGTTCAGCATCGCTGAACCGGAATATCTGAAGCTTTCCGGTTCTCATGATAACAGCGGCGCTGCTTCTCTTGACAACCTGACCGTTGTTCTGAGTGATGGCAGTACCTACGATTTAAAAGGCACTGTAGCAGAGGTTAACCGTGGTATCAATGATAACACCGGTACTATGACTGTTAAGGCTTTGTTCAGAAACCCTGCACATCGTCTGCTGCCGGGCATGTTTGCTCACGTACAGGCAACCGCAGGCACCAAAAAGGATGCTCTGTTGATTCCGCAGCGTGCAGTTGTTGAATTAATGTATAAGAAATTTGTTTATGTTGTTGGCAGCGATAACAAGGTTACCATGAAGGAAGTAACTCTTGGTCCTTCTGTTGGCCGTTTCTACATGGTTGAAGGCGGTCTGACCGGCGATGAGACAATCGTAGTTGAAGGCACCGGTAAGATCAGACAGGGTGCTCAGGTTAACCCGCAGCCGATGACTGAGGCTGATCTGGATACTACTGTTGACAACAGTGCTACCGCCGGCAAGAAGCAATAAGGAGGTTGGCTAGATGGCTCGTTTCTTTATTGATCGCCCGGTATTTGCGATAGTACTGGCGATTATTATTACCTTATTGGGTGCGATTGCCGGCTTCAGCCTGCCTATCGCCCAATATCCTAACATTACCAAACCGCGTATCAGCGTAAACACCAACTATGTCGGTGCAAGTGCCGATATCGTTGAAAAGGCTGTAGCACAAACCATTGAGCAGAAGGTCAGCGGCGTAGAAAATATGCTGAATATGTCCTCTGTAAGTACCTCCAGTGGTGAATACAAGCTCAATGTTGAATTCAACCTGGAGAAAAACGCAGATATCGCTTCTGTAGAGGTTCAGAACCGTGTATCCCAGGCTACCAGCTCCCTGCCGAGCGAGGTTTCCGGCTACGGTGTAACCACTGCTAAGGAATCTGCCGAGACCATTATGTATTTTGGTCTTTATTCTCCGAAAAATACCTATGATGCTATGTTCTTAAGAACATATGCGGATGCAAACTTCCTTGATGCAGTAAAGCGTGTTAAGGGCGTATCTACCGTTGGCGAATATGGTCCGGAATATGCAGTCCGCATCTGGCTGAATCCTGAAAAAATGGCACAGCTGGGCGTAACCGTAACCGATGTTTCCAACGCTATCAAAACGCAAAACATTCAGGCAGCGGTTGGTTCTATCGGTAACCGGCCTACCGTTGAAAGCAGGAGCGTACCTATTCTGCAAGTGCTCAAGGTCGTCTGAATACGCCAGAGGAATTCGGTAACGTTATTATCCGTTCCAATAATGGCGATAACCTGAAGCTGAAGGATATCGCAACTATTAAAGAAGGTCCGCGTAATGACCTTATCGTCAGCAAGCTGAACGGCGGTGATTCCGTTGTATTCCCTGTATCCTTGACCTCCGATGCGAATGCTATCGAAACTGTTAAGAATATCCGCGAGGTATTAAAGGACGCAGAAAGCCGTTTCCCTGATGATATGAAGCTGGTCGTTATTCAGGATAACACCCAGTTTATTACCGAATCTCTGGAGAAGGTTGCTCATACATTTGTTGAAGCCTTGATTCTGGTTATTCTGGTAGTATTTATGTTCCTTGGCAGCTGGCGTGCAACCTTGATTCCTATTCTGGCTGTACCGGTATCCTTGGTTGGTACCTTTGCTTCCTTTGTAATTTTAGGTTTTACCATCAACACTTTGACTGCCTTTGCGATGATTCTGGCTATCGGCCTTGTTGTCGACGACGCTATTGTTGTAGTAGAAGCGGTTGAACATCATATTCAGGAAAACGGTATGTCTCCTAAGGAGGCAACCTACCGTGCTATGAACGAGGTTTCCGGCCCTGTTGTGGCTATTGCCTTCGTACTGTCTGCGGTATTTATTCCTGTAGCATTCACTGGCGGTACTGTCGGTGAATTGTACAAGCAGTTTGCGATTACGATTTCTGTATCCATGATGCTTTCTGCTATCGTAGCTTTGTCCCTGACTCCTGCACTCTGCTCCTTGATTCTGGTCAAGAAGGAGGAGGCGCCGAAGGGCTTTATCGGCAAGGCTGTAAAAGCATTTGACGATTGGTTTGCAAGAACGTGGCTAAATACGTGAAAAACGTTGAAGGCTGCATCCGTAAATCTAAACTGATTCTGACCTGTCTTGTTGTTGTTGTTATCTGCATCGGTTTCCTGGCCAAGGCAACGCCGACAGGCTTTGTACCGAACGAGGACCAGGGCATGACTGCTGTATCCATCGCTTTGCCTGAGGGTGCTTCCAGTAACCGTACGCAGAAGATTATGGCAGGCCTTTCCCAAAATATGAGAAAGCTACCCGGTGTTAAAAATGTTATGGAGGTTAGCGGTATTGATATTCTGTCCATGGGCCAGAAGGCTAACGCCGGCCTGGCAGTAGTTACTATGGAGGACTACAGCAAGCGCAGCAACAGTGTACAGGATGTTATTCCGATGATTTTCGGCATGGGCGCACAGATTCCTGATGCAACCGTTATGGCCTTCCAGCCGCCTTCTCTGCCCGGTGCTTCCAGTACCGGTACTCTGAGCCTTTATCTCATGAACCTTGGCGGTGAGGACGTTAACACTATGGGTGAGCGTGCTAACGAATTTTTGGCTGCTTGTCGCAAGCGTCCGGAAATCGGTATGCTGTACACTACCTTGAACACCAATACTCCTATGTATCAGTTTGAGGTTGACCGTGATAAGGCACAATCCCTGAACGTGCCTGTATCTACTGTTTATTCCGCCTTGCAGGCTTTCTTAGGCGGTAACGAAATCAACGATATCAACAACTTCGGCCGTACTTGGAAGGTTGTTATGCAGGCTGATGAAAAATATCGTACCGGTGTAGAGGATATGCGTTACTTCTTTGTACGCAGCAATGAGGCAAGTCTATTCCGCTGAATACACTTGTTAAGCCTACTCCTAAGAACAGCTCTGTTGTTATGACACGCTTTAACGGTGCCAGTGCGATTAAGATTTCCGGCGACCCTGCCAGCGGTTATTCCTCTGGTCAGGCTATGGCTGCTATTGAAGAGGTTGCTAAGCAGGTTCTGCCTAATACCTATACCTACGAATGGACCGGTCAGAGCCTTGATGAGATTGAAGCCGGCAGCCGTTCCACTCAGATTTTCATTATCTCTCTGATTTTCGTATTCCTTTGTCTGGCAGCTCTGTATGAAAGCTGGACAATTCCTCTGGCAGTACTGCTGTCTGTACCTTCCGCAGTTTTCGGCTGCTTCCTGGTACAGTATGCACGTGGCCTGCAGAATGACGTTTATATGCAGATTGGTCTGATTACACTGATTGGTCTGGCAGCAAAGAACGCTATTCTGATTGTCGAATATGCTAAGATGAATATGGAGCAGGGCATGGATGTTGTACATGCGGCTGTTGAGGCTGCTCATGTCCGTCTGCGTCCTATTCTGATGACATCCTTTGCGTTTATCTTAGGCTGTCTGCCTTTGGCTATTGCTACCGGCCCGGGCGCCGGTGCGCGTGTATCCATGGGTAACGCCGTAGTTGGTGGTATGACTATCGCTACACTCTTTGGTATCTTCCTGATTCCTGTACTCTTTGTAGTTGTTGAACGCTTCTTCAGCCGCAAAAAGAAGGGGACTCCCGAAGACAATGTAACCGAACAGCTGTAATGCTGCTAAAAAACGCCGCTCGTTTGAGCGGCGTTTTTAATTTTCAATAGCTGGTGTTAGGCAGTAAAATACATATTTTTAACTTTATACATAAATAATAGCATAGAAGTTAATGGTTATTCTGATTTGAAAAGCAAGCTCAAAGAGCTTGCTTTTTTAAGTTACATAAGTAAACTAATCACTTACAATAACAAAAATGCTTTTTAAATTTTAATAACAATAACAAATTTAAAACGAATATAATCTGTAAGTAAACTAAGATCGTCCGTTTATTATGTGTGACATAAGCAACGGAATAACAGCAGAATTATTTTTATACTTAATTCAGCAAGGCAAAAAGGGGTGTTTGAAGTCAAATATCCGAAAGCATATTGCGGTAAATATTATATTTAAATTTATTTGGAAGGGGTGATTTATATGGGTTCCGTAACAACTAATCCGTGGCTGATTTCTATTATCAACATGACAATCGTTTTTGGTGTGCTCATTGCTTTAGGTGTACTCATGAGTATGATTCAGTTGGTTGACCCTACTAGAAATAAGCATTGAAGCAAATGATGCACTTTTTTCCCTGTCTGATCTATTAAAAAATGCACTTATTTTCCCGATATGGGTCAAGAGGAGGATTATTCTATGTTTGAGGCATTTATCGTCGCTTTGGCTTCTGTTTGGGCAGACTCAGGTTTTTCTGCTCTGACAAGTGGCAACGTTATTATGATTGTCGTTGGTCTGGTTCTGCTTTATATGGCTATTGGTAGAGGCTTTGAGCCCTTGCTGCTGTCTCCAATCGCCTTCGGTTGTATTCTGGCTAACATTCCTAAAAACGGTTTCGAACAGCCGGGTGTTATGTCCGTTATTATGTATGGTATTCACCATGAAGTATTCCCGCCGTTGATTTTCCTGGGCGTTGGCGCAATGACCGACTTCGGTCCGCTGATTGCCAATCCTAAGACCTTGCTTTTAGGTGCTGCTGCTCAGATTGGCGTATTTGTATCTTTGATGGGCGCTATGGCTTTGGGCTTTACTGTACAGGAAGCATCCGCTATCGGTATTATCGGCGGTGCTGACGGCCCGACAGCTATTTATCTGGCAGCTAAAATGGCTCCGCATCTTTTGGGTGCTATTGCCGTTGCAGCTTATTCCTACATGTCCCTGGTACCGCTGATTCAGCCGCCTGTAATGAAGCTGTTTACTACCGAAAGAGAACGCAAGATTGTTATGGAGCAGCTGCGTCCGGTAAGTAAATTTGAAAAGGTCGTTTTCCCGATTATGTGCACCATCGTTATTTCTCTGCTGCTGCCGCCGGTAACAGCTTTG
>ERZ860023.571-NODE-571-length-21054-cov-1.799276_pt1 | contig 21054 bp, 15 predicted proteins | sample MGYA00509983_ERZ860023 | MGnify/ENA primary metagenome ERZ860023 (study PRJEB30046, sample SAMN00715180) | human gut metagenome | study: EMG produced TPA metagenomics assembly of the A metagenome-wide association study of gut microbiota in type 2...
TTCTGCCTGCATCCTGAACTGTCAGCTTGCCGCCGGTTGTTGCGATACCATCACCGCTGTTGGCAGTAATAGTCAGATCGTGGTTGTTCAGCTTCAAGGTAGTATCTTTGGCTGTAGTAACTGCACTGCCAGCGGTCGTAATCGTGGTTGCGTCTTTCGTGAAGTTATAGATATTGTCAGTATCAGGGAGTACACCTGCATCACGGTATTCTTTATCAGTTACATAATCACCGGTTACAGTTGTTTTAAAATCTGTCTTAGACTGTACATTAGGAATGCTTGTACCATAATCAACGGTTGCTTTATCAAGACTGCCCTGACCGGTTTTACTATCGTAACCAATATTACCGGCAAATTTAGTTGCTGATGCAGACGTAAGTCCCTCAGCAATTTTTACATAACCATCAAGATTTTTTTCACCATTTAAGTATCCGGTATAATACAGCTTATTAGCCAAAGCATTCAAGGCGTCATTGATGGCATATTTATTGGTAGTTTCCAAGCCATTAGAATCTGTCAGCAGGGTAATCCCTGAACCGGTTGTTGCTGTACCAATTGTAATATCACCACCATTAATTTTGGTAACATCATTTACATCATGCTGATAAACAAACGTAGCCTTAGCATTATATTTATTAATAGTCAGATTTCCTGCAGTTGCATCCGTCATATCAACTGTCGTACCGCCACCGGCCGCCACAGCTGTAACCTTTCTCATTTTGCTGATACTGCCGGCATTAAAGCTGTCAAGAACATTATCTCCTTTTAGTTGCCAAAGGCTGTCACCATGCATATTCAGCGTACTGCCGCTACCAATGACATTACCGCTCCAGCTGCTGCCATTATTCAGAGTTACAGAAGATCTGTCACCCCTGATATTTCCCTGATAAGCAGAATTATCAAGCGTGAGCTGCAAATCGCTGCCACTGCTGTCACCGGTCCAGCTTGCCTTATTTTTCAGTGTAACAACAGCCTTGCTGCCATCATTTTTACCGTTCCAGTCGGATGCGTTCAGTGTTGCATTTATTTCCGTACCCTTATTATCACCGGTCCAGGCAGAATCGGTTGCATTAACCACCATATTGCTGCCGCTGTTGTTGCCGGTCCAGCTTGCTTTGCCTTTCAGAGCCAGATTTACATTATCACCACTGTTATTGCCATGCCAATCGCCTTTTTCTACAAGGAAGTTTTTATCTGCATCAGTGTTATCTCCCTCGGGAGTTTCTGTCTGTACACTGATTTTTTCACCCAAGCTTCCCTGTCCTGTAGTATCGCTGTATTTAACACTGCTTACATATTTAGCTGCAGAAGCCGCTGTCAGACCTTCAGCAATCTGTACCTGCCCGTCCAGATTTCTGCTGCCATTGACATAATCTGTATAATAAAGCTTATTGGCCAAAGCATCGAGAACCTTATTAACAGTTGCTTCAGAAGATGTATTTACGCCACTGCTGTCCGTGCGCAAAGCTACAGCAGAGCCGGTTTCAGCAGTCTTCACCGTAAAATTGCCACCCAAAATTTCTTCCGGATTACTGTTATCATGCTCATAAATAACCATAGTATTACCGCTGTATTTGTCTATGGTTATATTCTTGCTGTCACTCTTCTGGAAAATAACGCCTGCAGCACCTGCACTGCCACCTGTAAGTTTGCTGATATGGCTTGCTCCATTGCTGCCGACATCTTCATTATCCTGTGCATAACGTGTATTATTGGCTTGGTTTATCCAGCTTGCACCGTTTTGCAGCCACATATTGACCGTACCGCCATTATCTACAATGCCGCGCAGATAAGAATCATCCGTAGTCAAAGCTACATTTACCGTACCTGTTTTCAACGCGAAGATATCGCCGCCAAGCTTAACGCTGTTATTGCCGGCCGCTGTGCCATCTTTACCGGTATTGACGTTAATGGTTCCCTGATATGCTCCCAAGGTATAGTAACCATAATTCATACCCTTAGGAACATTAATCTCGCCACCGCCAATAGATACCGTACTGTTCTTAGCATTCGTTGTAATACCATTGCCATACACATCCATATCAGCAGTACCGCTGACATCTACACGGCTGTTCTCAACCTGTGTAAGAATACCTGCGTTGTTAAAGCGCGACAACACATTATCTGCATTTATAGGAATACCCCATGTTTCGCTGTCAGAGCCCTTTATAGTCAGATTGCCGTTAATCGTAATTGTGTTGGCAACATCGGAAGCATAGCTGGCTTCACCCCAACGGTCTGTTTTCTGTACAGCAACGCCATTACCGCCGTAGCTGCCGTTCATAGAGATATTAACATCTCCGTTAACAGTAATCTTGCTGGCAGCCGATTTGCCGGCATCATTCATGATAGCATTATTCAAGGAATTGCCATTCACAGCGCCAATAGTAATAATATTCAGCTTACCTGCATTAATAGTAACACTCTTACCATTGCCGGCATAAACACCGACAGGTGTAGCAACACTGTTCTGTACCTGCAGCTGCAGAGTATTGCTGCCGGCGTTGACAGTAACATCATTACCGTCATGCGCATAAACAGCAGCCAGAATATTATTGCTTAAATCAGCCTGTGTTTTCCATGCATTAGGCTTCAGGCTGATAGTTTTATCAGCAGTAAAGGTATAAACACTGTTATCACTGCTGACACCGCTGTAAACGGAACTGTCAGCATCTGTGCCGCTGATGCGTTGAAAATAATCGCCTGTTTTACTATTGGCGTTGATGTTGACAATCTTTGTTGTAGTCACAGAAGGAGATGTAAGCCCTTCTTCCCGTGAGGTTGTCAGCAAAGCCTTGTTGCCGAAAACAGTATCACCGGAAAGCAAGGAAATAGAGTTAAATGTATGGTAGGATGTGTTGCCCGCCAGCTGATAGGCACTCCAGGTATAGGTAGGCTTAGAAGCGCCATCGGTATAAACTACGATATTATTGCCAAATTCGCCCCAGACACGCTTAGTATAATATTCGGCAAACAGCTTATTGAACCAACCGGTGCCTACACCGGTATTGCCGCCGCCCTCTGTACTGCCTTCAACAACAATTTCCCAATCTACAGGGTTATCCGAGCTCAGATTAGCCACTGTAGTTTTATAAACCTTCAGATTGCTGCCGCCGCCACCGGTTGCCAAATTATATGCCAGGATATAGGCGGTACCATTAGGCCAGACAGTCATATCACGAAAATCAAGGCCATTACTCTTGACGTTTTCCGGCAATACTACAGATTTAGATTCCTGATTCAGAACATTATTGTTAATCGTGGCCAAAGTTATAGCAGATTCACTATTGCCGTGTCCTACATATTGGTAACCGCCGATACCTGTATGCAGCAGTATATCATTATAATTGTTCAGTTTAACCGAGTCAGGATTACGTGCACTGCAGGTATAATTAACATATTCCAGACTACCGTCATCCTTTATCTGATATTGCATAATTATACTGTCATCATAAGGATCATAACCACCCTTAGGATTGATGCTGACAACTACATAAAGCTGTCCGTTTTTGACAACCATGCCTTCGCCATGCACCCAGCCCGGAGAACTGTAACTCATGCCGCAGTAAGTATTAAGATCCTCCATCAGATTACGGGATTTGCTGACCTCTTCGGTCAAAACATTCTTATCGTACTTTACAACGCCGATAGTACCTAAATCATAATCACCGACATAGACATATCCATTATAACCGGCTGCGGAATGCGGGTTGGCACCTTTGGTAATAATGCCGGATGGATAAACCTCATCCTTACTCCAGGTTGTATCGGCACCGATTACCTTCGAGGGAATCAAATCAACTGTACTATAATTGTACTGACGCAGCAAAAACATGCTCTTGCCATCCAGCACAAAGCTATAGGTGCCGGGATCCTTATTCAAGGATTCAATTACTGCTACATTTGCTTTGCTGTCAACCTTATCGGTAACACGTGAGCCGGTAATAGCAGTCATATTGCTGGCACCATAGTTAGAAGGAACAGTTATCAACAGATTGGCTGCGAAAGCGCTGCCGCCAATCATCCATCCACCCATTATCGAGGCTAAAATTGCCGCCTTTTTACTTTTACTGAACTTACGCATTGATAAATCCCCCTTTAGAACTGATAACGCGCTGTAACATAATAGGTGCGGCCCTGTATCGGAAATTCCGGATTAATATAGCCGGGAACCATGAACGCTGCATCACTGCGAATTTTAGATTTAGGACCTTTATTGAGAATGTCATTGCAGCCAAATGTCAGCTGCCAATTTTTCTTCGGCATCCACTTCAGGCCGCTATTCATAACAAACAGCGAGCATACCGGTTTGCCGGACAGATACGGTGACAGCTTGCCACTCGTTGCTTTATTGTAATAAGTGAAGTATTCATCTGTGTAATGTCCTTCGGCAAAGACAGAGAACTTCTCTGAAGGTCTGTAGGTCAGGCGGATATTGCCCTCCCATTCCGGCTGGTAAGTAGGCCATACCGAAGCGTATTCGCCAAACTGCGTAGCCGTATGCTTGTTATAGGCACTGGTGTTAAGATAGGTTACCTGTAAATCGAGATCGAACTTATCCCATTTAAAGCTGCTCTGCAATTCAATGCCATGAGATTTTCCCTTGTTATCATTAAAATAAGACCAGTAATCCTTGCCTGCACGCTCCAGCTGCAGCATATTTGTAGAATCTCGCCAATAATAAGTCAATGTAGTAGAGTTGTCTGCACCTAACAGCTTGTTATTCATAATCGCACTGATATCAAACTGCTTGCCTTCCTCCGGCACAGGGAACATTGCACCTTCACCATTATGATTCCGCGGAGCAGGCAGGATGCCGGCACCGTCACCGGCAATTTCCGCCATGTTCAGCAAACGGTAATAGGTTCCGCCCGTCATACGCAGAGTAAGGTTTTCATTTACTTCTTTCTTCAAAGCCAGCTGCCATGTTGCCTTACCCTTGGTCTGCGAATCCTTAGGATGAATCCAGCTTGCCTGTCCATCGGTAAAGCGCTTGCCATCACTGAAGCCGGTAATCTTTGATTGGTTATAACGTACACTCGGAGTGAAAATCCAGGTGCCTTCTTTATCTAAGGTAATAGAATCTTGCAGCTGTACGTTGAACAGCTCCTGCTCATAACGGTTACGGATTTGAGCGGAAAGGAAATTCTGACTGGCCTGTCCACCTAAAATTTTAGCCATGTTGGAACCGTCTATATCCAGGCCTTCTTTAGAATAGTTAATCAAAAAGTCCAGCATATTGTTATCGTTCAGCTTGTAACCGCCATCAATCTGAGCTGTGTATTTGTTAGATTTATAACGGCTCCATTCGCGCAACGGCTGGTTCTGCATATCCCATTCACTGTTCGGATACGCTGTATTGATATGCTCGGCCCGATATTTTTTATCCTGATACATGTAGTCAAGCATCCAGCCCCATTCAAGCTTGCCAACCTCCTGACGGTTCTGCAGCATCAGGCTGGCACTGTTCTGTTTCTGTCTGCGGCTGTCATAATAATATCTGTCGCTCAAATCAACGCCATTATTATAAACCGCTGCATTAACATCACCCAGCCATACACTGTCCGGCATATGTCTGTCCAAAGTATCATATGTGCCTTTAATAACCCAGTTTTTATTTTGCCATTTTACAATCGTACTGGTCTTTTCATAATCATTATATTTTCTGTATCTGGTAGCATTTTCTGCTTCCTTTTGTTTTTGTTTTAATTTTTCCAGTGATTCTTTTCTGCCGGCCTGATTTTTATTTTTATCAGGGTCCGCATCGTTCGTCCACTTATCTATATTATTCTGAACTACTTTATCGCCATACTCTTTAAGAATTTCTTCCTTGATTTCAGGTGTAAGAACACCTTCGCCGAAGGAACTGCCGATCCAGTCATATTGCAGCGCCTCATGCCAGTCACTGTCATCATAGCCTCTTTTAAGGTACTCATCCTTAAGACCTCTGTCTACCACCTGTTGTTCAATTAAATACAGATTGGAATTGCCGACATCTTTTTTCGCATATTCATATCGGTTATCATAGATAGCATCCTTCAGGCTGTCGCTTCTTACAAATCCCAACCAGGCATCATTATTTGCTTTATAGTAATCTATTTGTTCCTGCTGCAGATTTATTACAGCACCTTTGGTCATATAATCGATGGTTTCATTATTAAAATTATCGATTACTTTCTGCTGACCTGCTATCTGCTGCTCACCATACGGCAGATACCTTTCCGCAGCATAATTCTTATATTTGAAATCACCGTCGCTGGATTCATAGTTAGTGCCAACCATTAACGAACCATCTCCCAGAGGAGCAGTTATTTCCATAGAGCCTCTTTTGCCACCATAAGACTTTTGCCAACTTCCAATGATACATCTGTCGTTTCCGGCTTTTTGGTAACAATGTTGATAACACCGCCCATAAAAGTACCGCCAAAACGGCTGGGAATATAACCACGGTAAACCTCAATACGCTCTACGTTTTTTACAGGAATTGTCGAAAGATCGACAGCAGTATCACCGCCAAGGTTAGCCAATACACCATCAATAAAAATGCCGACCTGCGCAGCAGTGGAGCCACGCATCGTCACAGTTGTATATTGCCCTTTGCCGTTTACCTCACGCACGTGCACACCGGGCACGGTCAAAAGCAAGTCAGGCAATGATTTCTGCTCACCTTTGAATTCATCAGGACGCACAATGTTTACCGTACCGGGAGAAAGCTTGCTTTCCCAATCAGGACGTTTAGCTTCTACCGTCATAGCATCAAGGCTGAAGTCCATCAATGAGTCATCAGCATCATTGCTTGCTGTCTGCGCAGTATCAGTTGGGGCTGCGTATGCAGCAGGCAGGAATTCTGTAAGAGAGCATCCCAGAGATACAGCAATTGCCGCAGCTAAAATATTTTGGCCATGAATATTTTTCACTAAAATCTCCTCCTTAACCCGGAAATTTATCATAAACTTATAAAAAAAAGACTTAATTTTAAAATGGGCATAGTAGTCCCATTATAAAATTAAGTCATCAGATTAATTTTATATGTCTTCAGCTGCAATCCGACTTTACGGTCTCCTGTGCAGGTAAGCTAGAGCTATTTGGCGTGCTGAAGTACATGATGTATATATTTTTTTATATTAAACCATGTGTTTAAAGATCTGTTTTTTAACAGTTAGCACGGACATCATTAATTTTACCTTGATGCGCTCTGGCTCCATCGCGCCGGCGCAGCCTTAAAAGCTCACCTATAAGCGTCAGCAAATAATCACGCGGTATTGTTACATATGTTTCGTCGCAGTTTGAAAAATGATGAAAGCTTACCTTTAACTCCTCATACTTCATAATGAATCCTCGTCCCCCTTTTAGGCACACAAAAACAATTGCTCTTATCCGCCTGTAAATCGCAGGTTCAATGGATATCTTAAACAAACAGCGCTTTGACTCAAGATCTTCATGTCTCCATCCCTTTGCGAAAGGTATAAGCTGCGGCAATCAGTTTATATGATGAAGGCACTCCCTAATAAAATTGCGGTACAGTGCCGGATTCTCACCATGCTTCCCTATTTGTTTAATATGTTTTTAACTTTTTATTATACGCGGAACAATAAATGATATCAGTTTGTAATCTATTTGCTTTTCATTTATCTCTATTTGCTTATTGATTGTTTGTATCATTTGCCGATTTAATTATAACATGTGAAATATTCTTTAGTCAAGAAAGCTCTTTGGATACTTTTTTTATTTTATTTACAAAACTCTCAGTAAAACAACACCATGAGCTTTTTCTGTTAATTGCATATTCTTGAACATCATCACTTATTTACTAATTTACAACTAAGCAAACTTCTGCAGCAAATCATCTTTTCCTAAAATATCAAAAATGTCAAATAGCAGATAAACCGTAACGGAAAACCTGCTATCCGACATTTTTTGAGAGGAGTTGATGAGTTTTTTGAAAAGGAGTATGTAAATTCGCCATACCCGCCTTCATCCCCCACCTAAGAGGTGGAGGACTTCTGGCGGATTAGGTTAAATCTTAGAAGCTCCAGCGCAGGCCGGCATCAAGACGATATTTTTGCTCTACATCTCCGCCAAAGCTGCAGCCATAGGTTGCATAGAAGGTGTTGGCAGCACTAAGCTTAGCAGTCACGCCAACCTGTGCTTCATACCAGGTATCGCCAAAGTCAAGGCTTGTTTTACCGCCCTGTTCGCCTACTGCACGGAACGCACTGTCAAAGTCACCGCTGAATTCATGTGCTGCTGCCAGCTTTACAAAGTAGCTTGCATTATCAGTTGTCTGGCCTACACGTACGCCCAAGCGAGCGATGCAGCTGGTGAATGCATCCTGTGCAACATCCATATTCTTATTCTTGCCCCAGGCACTGAGATAGTCGCTTGTTGCAGCATAGTCCTTCGCAGCAATACGGCCTACAGTCAGCTCTAAGCTCGGATCAACATACAAACCGTTTTTGCCTTCAAAACGCTTGCCATATTCTGCGCTCAAAGATGCACCCCATGTTTTATAATCGCCATTCAGCTTATGACCATAAGCATTGCGTACATCGAATTCATTTTCCAAACGAGTGTATTTAGCAATCAAATCAAGATATTGACCGCTATCACCCTGCCAAGTACCATACAGTCCCAAGCTTGTACCCTTAATGTCGGCACGACCGTTGCCATAGGAAGAATTGCCATCATTGTAGGAAAGAGCCACGCCTGCTTTCCAACCATTTCCTACTTCCTTATCATAGCCAACCTGATAAGCGTTATATTTCAGATTCAGGTCGGTATTTTGCGCATCCATGCTATATTTGCCGCCATAATACTTAGCCCAGATGCCGCTTTCATCTTCGCTCAGGCGCAGGTCGCCCATACGCTTCATAAGATCATTGTTTTCCGCACGCCACAGCAAAGCAGCAGAAGCCATTGCAGTTTTAGCACCCTTCATCATAGCGGTTTCTTTATCGCCGTAGATTACTTCAGGGTTCTTTTTGTTTTCCGGAGTAATAATAGAACCTTCCTTCAGGCTGCCCTTACCATCTTCCGCAGAGAAGTTGATGTCACCAAGCTTAAGAGCTGCAGAGCTGGCTGTCAGGCCTTCGGCAATCTGCACATAACCATCAAGATTATTTTCCGCACCGTCGATTGCGCCGGTGTGGTCAGCTTGTCAGCCAGCTTGTTCAGCACCTTAGTAACCTCTTCAGCGTTGCTGGTATCGAGGCCGTCATTGTCGGTGCTCAAGGTGATGACGGAGCCTTCGGCTGCGCTGCCGATGGTGATGTTGCCGCCGAGAACCTCATTATCATCATCAATATTATGCTTAAACGACACCAAAGTATTACCGGTATAATTGCTCAACATAACATTTTATCTACGTCCATAACTATAGTGCCACGTGAAGCTTATCTTTACCACCTGTAAAATAATCAACTGCTATATCTGTATCTCCTTGATTATACCAAACAGCACCAGTGTCAAGCGTCATAGACATATGATTTATTGCATAACTATCATTCTCTGCATTAGAGCCTCCATGCCAGGTTGCCCCATTATGCATCCTTAATGTCAAGGCGCCTTTCGCATCACCACTCCGTCAGCAGCATTGTCCATATAAATATTAACACCATATTTGGTAGTGCTATCATATGAAGTTTCATTATCTTTAGTAGAATGTTCTATAGCAGAGCCAATAGCATTACCTTTAATGTAAGAATTTTCCCCGTTCAATCCTACATTTATCTGATTGGCGTTTCCCGAACCATTATCAGCTGTCAGCTCACCATCAATTTGAACAATATTATCTCCTGCGCCAATCAAATTTCCATTTGAATCCTTTTGTGTATTTATATTGATGCGTGCTATATCTATTTTATTACGCCAATTGTCAGACCGTAATCTACCAATAATTTTTCCACCACCAATATCAACTAAACCAGATTCTACATTAATCGCATATGCGTTAACTGTATATGAAGTTCCGTCTGCTTCATTAACGATTTTATCAGGTGTATTAATATTAACTAATCCATCAATAATAACGCTGGAAGCATTTCCAGAATCACTTCTTTTTGTTTCTACATAAATTCCAGTAATCGCATCATCCGTAGGTGCTTGTATAGATAAAATCTTATTTTCTAGATTTTCACCGCCATTTTTTATATTGATACTACCACCAGCAGCTGCTAAAATGCCAGTTTTTTCACCACCGCTCTCTTCAAACTTTATATTAATAATTCCTGGATCATTAATTGTTACATTGCAATATTTTTGTGCAGCAATACCAACATACTTTTTCGCATCCATCATCCAGTCAGAACTTGTAACATAAATATTTAACTTATTATTATTCATATTAATTTCCAAAGGATTGCTTACTGAAGATATAGGAGCACAGAATCTATAATAAGTAGTGTAACGTGATTTTACACTAGTTATTAATTGCTCATTTCCTGCACTTATAGTAACATCATTGTTGAAATTATAACAATTATTATCATCTATGATATTTGCATTAATATATTCTGTATCTTGTCCACTCTCGCCAGTAATTGGAGTGTTAAAGTTCAATCCAGAATCGTCGTTCACAACATTAGCTATACCATCAGAAGCATAATTTTCAAATGCTTGTAATATCTTCATTCTTGCCGCAGTTGTGGTAGCTGTATTTAAAAAACCTTGACCATTAGCTGACTATAAGAAATTTTACCTGTTTCCTTACTTACACTCGCAGAAGTAAGACCTTCTGCAATGGTTACAGTGCCATCCAAATTCCTTTCGCCTGTTGTATAGGCAGTGTAGTAAAGCTTATTAGCCAGCTTATCTAATACCTGATTGATTTGTGTAGTATTACCATTACTAATACCTGTATTATCTGTAATCAAATTGATAGTAGAACCTTTTTCTGCATTAGCAATAGTAAAGTTGCCACCCAAAATATTTGTTGCATCTTGTGCATCATGCTTATAGAACACCTTCATATTGCCTGCATAATTAGCAATACTAACATTACCAGTATTATAACTTGCAGACTTACCATCAACAGTCTTAGTAAACGGAGTCATATATACCAAGCCCGCATTTTTAGCATTGCTGCTGCCAGTAAGACGTAACAAAGCTGTTGTATCTGCTTCATTATAGTTATACCATGCTGCATCATTAGTAATTTCTGCACTTACAGCATTATTCAAAGAGTAACCTTTCCATACTGTATTCTCATCAGTCATTTTTACATTAGTTGCAAAAGAAGCGTTACCTACCCATTTAGCACCGTCACCCATGAACAGGTTTACACTGCCATAATCGCCCGGAGTTTCGCCCCAGCCTGCGCCTTTAATATAGTTACCATTCCAATAAGAATCTTTAGTATTCAAGCCAACATTAATTATACCTTTGGTTCCCATACCACCAACAGTATTAAAATCGCCCAAAATCTGAACATCATTTTTTCCTGCACCAGTAGCCTTAGCATCTAAAGCATCTCCGTCCTTAACAACGTTTACATTAACAATGCCATAATTGCTGCTGACAAATTCACCATAAGCTCGGATAGCGCAGTTTTCTGCAAAACCATAGTTCAGGCCAGGATTTACACCTTTTTTAGTTGCAAAAATTTTGCCACCACCAATATCAATTGTAGAGGCAACCGCGCTCACTGCTTCAGACATTCCTTCCCCATCTGTAGTATCTGCATCAATATCAACAAGACCTTTTATATTGATATAAGAGCGAGTATCTTTTACTCCATTCATAGCTTTGACAACAGCACCATTAGTACTTTTATTAGTATAACCAGTTAGTTTAAGAACATTTTTATCGTTATTGACAATAATCTTACCGCCGCCATTAACAAATAAAGCTGCTGTTTGACCCTCACCATCACTATTAGCTTCAACAAACATTGAACCTTTACTATTAATGTTTACTACGCCTTTATTAATAGCCGTAATGCCAGTAGAATGAGAAGATCCCTCACCATCAACAGTCAAAGCATGACTTCCCAAGTTAAGATTCAGAACTGTACCTTCGCCGCTTGCCGATACAGCAGACCCAATATTAGGAAGCCATGGTCCACCTTCAATCATGTTATCCTCAGCGATGATATCTACTTCAGAACTATAGCTTTTCTCAGTAGTAACACCACTTTCTGCTACAATAGCTCCATCAGCAAATGCCACAGCTGCAAAGCTGCATCCCATTGCCACAGCAATACCCAAAGCTAATTTTCTTGATTTTTTAAAAGAATTACTTTTTGACATAATATTTCCCCCTTAAATTATCTTGGTGGTCTTCTAAATGATTAAATACAACGTCAAACTCCTTTCTTCAATCATACATATCCTTTTCCTGGCAACAACTATTGCTTCGCAAAAGAAAAAGCCTGGCATCACTCGTGTATCAGGCGCACAAAGGCGCACTAATTCCACTGTGAAACCAAGCCAATAGTCAGGTAATCACTAAGCTTTAACTGCAATCCGACTTTACGGTCTTCTATTTAGGTAAGCATATGCTATTTCGCGTGTTAAAGTCTTTGGTAGCTATTTCATTTTTAAAACTCGTACTTAATTTATCTGCTACCATTTTCTGCTCTAAGCCTTTTGATATTAAATCTTATTTGTTTCATTGTACCATGCTATATTTTATGTGTCAATACTATTTTACAACCAGCAAAAACATAACTTACCAGTTTTGGGAATCGCTTATAATAATCGCCGGCCTCCGCATCAAACTCCAAATCGCTCATTGCCTGCACTGCAGCATGATAATACCAGCTCTGAATATCCTTGCCGCGTTTGAAGCGCTGCCATAAGTCCTCGCCGTATTTAGCATCATCACGTGCAATCGCACGCATATTGGCCAGCTTATCTGCCAAAACCAGCTGATGTTCACGCACATCAGCCTTTGCCAGGTGCGCAAAAGCCTGGCTTCCACCATAATTCCTGCTTTTTCCAAACAGCTTTAACCAAAATGCAGGCCAAATAAAACGTTACTTTATTCCCTAAGCTACATGCTATGTTTTCCCTTGCCATCTGTACACTTTCCGGCAAATCCTATTCTTCATCTTCTGCCAGCATACGATAGCCTACACCAAGCTCATTAACGATATAGCGCTTTTCTCCGGGTGTCACACCCATTTTCTTCCTGATGTTTTTCATATTTACCTGCAGCTTTTTGACGCTCCCATAATCCGAATAACCCCATACTGCTTGGATTATGGCAGCATAAGTCAGCACCTTTCCCGCATGGATGGAGAGGAAAGTCAAAATATTATATTCTGTCTGTGTCAGTTCGATTTCCTTTCCATCGACCAAAACCTGCCTTTTATCGTAATCAATCATCAAATCTTGAAATTGAAATTTACCGATGTGATTACCATCGTTTTTCTCACTGTAACGATGACTGCGAAGCACTGCACGGATACGAGCCATCAGTTCCTCAGTTCCAAAAGGCTTGGTAATATAATCATTCGCGCCAAGGTCTAAGGCTTCCACCTTATCCATTTCGCCGGAACGGGCAGAAAGGACAATGATGGGAACAGTATCCGCTTCTCTAACATCCTGAATCAAGCTCAAGCCATCACGGTCCGGCAACCCGAGATCCAGAACAATGAGATCCGGATGATAAGAAGCGTACATCATCATGCCGAGCGCACATGTTTCTGCACAGATTACCTGATAATCACTTATTTCCAAGTTGGCTTTGATGAAGCTAAGGATGTTTGCTTCATCCTCTACGATTAAAATTTTGAATTTATTATTGCTCATCATCGCACCCTCTTGCCAAAGAAAAGCGGAATACAGCACCGCCGCCCTTCCGATTTTCCACAAAAATCTCACTGCCATGCGCCTTAATAATAGCAGCACAAACCGAAATACCGATGCCCATATTACTGCGCGTTCCGTCTATCGGTGCTGCAGACTTTTTATAGCATCCGGTAAAAATTTTATCCAAAATCTCCTCCGGAATACCGCATCCGTTGTCGGCAACTTCAAATACGGCCTTATCTCCTGCAAGGGAAACCGACAGCTTCAGCTCCGTCATACCTTTCGCATGAAACACAGCATTCTCCAAAAAGTTCAGCAACACCTGCTCGATAAGGATAGAATCCATAGGAATATCCACAAAGTCGGCCGGTATCTGCGTAATAACCTTCTGATTCGGATGCTTCTTGGAGAATTTCATCAGAACTGAGTCAATCAGCTCATCTAAAACGATTGGCGTTTTCACAATCTTGACCTTTGCACCGTCGATTCTTGTAACAGCCAACAGGTTTTCGACCATACGGATAAGCCATTCGCTATCCTCTTGAATTTCTCCCAACAGCTTTAGCTGCTGTCCTTCAGAAAGTGCTTTTTTCTTGGAAATCAGCGTAGAAGCTGAGCCGTATATTGATGTAAGAGGCGTACGTAAATCATGAGAGATTGCCCGCAACAGATTTCCCCGCATCCTCTCCTTTTCGCTTTCTGCCCGCAAATTCTCCTGATCGCGTATCCGAATGTTCAAAGTGCTGGTAGAAACGGCAACGACCAGCATAATTATAGCGGATAATATGCTTTCTTCTACGAAAAAATCCAAAGTATAATAAGGATAAGTAAAGGCAAAATTCACTGCAAATACACTTAAGACAGCCGAAACAATACCATAGCAATACCCGTGCGTTTTCAGCGATATCAGAAAAACGCCGAATACAAAAATCATAGGAACCAGCGTTTGCGTTGTAAAGAGCTTACGAATCAAAAGATTAATGGCAAAAGCGCCGAAAAAAACGCAAACCGAAAACAAAATATCTTCTTTTCGTTGTTGATGCTTCATAATGCTTCTCCTAATTATTTTTACAACTTCATTATACTTCACGAGCAAAAGCGCTTCAAGATTTATCACAAGATACTGATGCTCTACGATCGTTTCTTTACCAAATCTACACCGAAAAAATGCTATGATAGGAACCATCAAAGCAGTGTTCAATATACGGCTTTTACATTGTGTCCGCAACAAGCACAATGAATGTATAAACAGATTAACAAGAAGGTGTAGGTATGTCAGAAGAAATGATTAGCAGAAGATTTCAGCTTTCATCTTTTCAAATTATCATATTAGGTTTTGCGGGAGTAATCCTGCTTGGTGCATTACTGCTGATGCTGCCGATTGCTACGCAGGAAGGCTGCACAACTCCGTTTAACGAAGCGCTTTTTACCGCAACCTCCGCAGTTTGTGTAACCGGTCTTGTAATACATGATACCGGCAGCTACTGGTCGGCTTTTGGGCAGACAATCATTCTGACGCTGATACAGATTGGCGGTCTTGGTGTTGTAACAGTAGCGGCATCATTTGCACTTCTGTCCAGGCGAAGAATATCTTTGATGCAGCGCACCACCCTTCAGGACGCAATATCAGCGCCAAATGTAGGCGGTATCGTCCGGCTTACGAAGTTTATCCTGTGGGGAACATTTTTGATTGAACTGATTGGTGCACTTGCCATGCTGCCGGTGTTCTGCCGCGACTATGGATGGCACGGTATTTGGATGGCAGTCTTTCATTCTATTTCTGCCTTTTGCAATGCAGGCTTCGATATTTTGGGAACCGCAAACAATCTGTATCCATCTCTTACCGGTTATGAGCAAAATCCAATAATGAATATAACTATTATGCTGCTTATCATAATTGGCGGTATCGGCTTTTTGACGTGGGAGGTATTTGTGAAAACAAGCTGCAGTTCCAACGCTACAGAATGCAAAGTAAAGTAATCCTCATTTTTACGTTGATTCTGATTATCTTCCCGGCAATTTTTTTCTTCTTTGCTGATTTTGCTTCTCTCCCCATAGAAGCGCGGCTTCAAGCGTCCCTGTTCCAGTCGGTTACAACAAGAACAGCGGGCTTCAACACAGCAAATTTATCTGCTATGTCCAGCTCGTCTCAAGGCATCATGATTCTCCTGATGCTGATTGGCGGGTGACCCGGTCTCAACTGCCGTGGTATGAAAACGACAACCTTTGCCGTCCTGCTTGCCAACATTGTTGCGACCTATCGCCAACAGGACAGTGCCCATTTTTTTGATCGCAGAGTCGATTGCAACGCTATCAAAACTGCCTCAACTATCCTCACTGTGTATATTACGCTGTTTTTCAGCGGAGGAATTTTTATCAGCGCCTATGAGAACCTGCCACTGTCATCCTGCTTATATGAAACAGCATCAGCATTGGGAACAGTCGGTCTGACGTTGGGAATTACACCGCAGCTGCATGTACCCTCACAACTGATACTAATTTTACTTATGTATCTTGGCAGAGTAGGCAGCCTTACGCTCATGTACGCAGCATTATCCGGCAAAAAAGCAGTTAACTCAAAACTGCCGCTGGAAAAAATCACTATTGGCTAAACAAAAGGAGTGGATATCCTATGAAAAATATTTTACTGATCGGAGCAGGTCATTTTGGACGACATATCGCTATGCAGCTTTCACAATTAGGGCATCAGGTCATGGCAGTTGATACTGATGAGGAAAGAATTAACGATGTACTGCCGTTTGTCACCAAAGCACAAATCGGTGACAGCACCAATGCAGAGTTTTTACGTGCTCTCGGCATCAGGAATTTTGACGTTTGCTTCGTAACTATCAGCGGTAATTTTCAAAACTCGCTGGAAACTACTTCTCTTTTAAAAGAATTGGGAGCAAAATGTGTAGTATCTCGTGCTGAACGCGATGTCCAGGCAAAGTTTCTGCTTCGTAACGGTGCAGACAATGTAGTCTATCCTGAAAAGCAGATGGCTATATGGGCAGCCAAACGCTACACCGCAGACCATATTTTCGATTATATAGAGATTGACAAGCAGCACGCTATTTTTGAAGTAGAGGTGCCCAAAGCCTGGGTTGGAAAAAGCATCGGCACGTTGGATGTCCGCAAAAAGTTTGGCATCAATATTCTTGGCATAAAGCACTTGGGAAAAACGGACGTCTCAATTACGCCAGATATCATATTATCCGATGATATAACAATGCTGGCATTAGGTGAATATAACGCACTGCAAAAGTGTTTCCGGATATGAATAATATTGCTTAAGCGCAGAATATTTACGATTGAGAGACCGGACCATTCAGTGATGTCTTTTTCCATTTTCTAATTTAGTTCTGAAAGTTGCAAACGGAGCAACAGTATTGACGTGAATGAATTTATAAACCTCCCACACTGCTGTCTTTGTAGAAGCATCAGCCCATTTCCTCATATGCGGTTCGAATAATTCCTCTTCACTCATCGAGTCAATCATGGCATAAATAGAACTGATATTTTTATTTAATTTGTCTTTCAGCTCTTGCAGCGATAAATGAGCGTAAGTTGCCGTAAAGCATTGATATAATGCCCCAAGCTGATTCCACTTGAATTCATCAGACGGAGTCTTTACCTGAAGCCCATTTCTTTCGTCACCTTCCCATTTAAGAAGTAAGGTTGTCCATCCCACCTGATAAGCAAGGTTTTCTGCAGGAGTTCTGTCTGCATCAATCACTCTTGTATCCTTTAAAGCTTCCGGAATATCATCAAATTCAGAAATATATTTTTTGAAACTCTTGGCTATCTCGTTTTTTAAGTCCTCTTTATTCTGATATGTTCTCAAAATATTACCTCCTCAGATAATCTGAAGAAAAACGCACAAAAATATTGTGATAAATACCTTTTATTTCAATAATACCTTTATCTCTTCCAGACTTTCCGCAAAATATACTCCCTGCTGCTTTTCAGCGGAAGAGAAGCCTTTAAGAATCATCTGCTGCAAAAAATGCTTCACATCATCATAATAACCATCAAGATTATAATAAATGCACGGCACCTGCAGCTGTCCCAGTGAAAGCTTGGACATAATCTCGCTAACCTCTTCCAGTGTTCCCACACCGCCGGGAAAGGCAATGAAGGCATCGCCGAGTTCAATCATCTTCGTCTTGCGCTGTGCCATATCCTTCGTAACTATCAGCTGCGTCAGTCCCTCATATTGATATTCCTCATCTATAAAAAACTGCGGCTCTACGCCGATAACCTTACCGCCTGCCTGCAAAACGCTTTGTGCCAGCTCTCCCATCAGGCCGGTTTTAGAACCGCCATAAACCAACGTATTACCACTCGCACCAATCCAGGTGCCAAGCTCTTTAACCGCAGCCTCAAATTGAGGATCATTGCCTGTGGATGAGGCAAGATATACTGTTATTTTCATGTTAAGACCTCCGAGTATTGTTTAATCTAGTCTACCACCATAAAAATACCTGTGCAAGCGATATGGAATATTTTTTCTATATAACTTGATGCAGGATAAGGATGCTTGTTCATACCCTTCATATTAAAAAGCTGATACCCGGCAAGTCTTGCGACCTGCCGTAGTATCAGCTTTTTCCTATGTATCCGTAAATTCAATTTTCTATGGTTATCAGCAAGATTTTTCCTCATGTACAAGTATATTACAAGCCATGAGTACGTCAGAATCTGTCTATCTGCAAAAGAAGATGTTAGACATGCCAGATAAACTGTTTAATTAAAGAGAGATTACTGTGAAATGCAGCATTCTGATATACCGAAATCGTTCTCTACCCTAACGCAACATCCAGCACCATCATAACACTAAATCCCACGGCAAAGAAAATCGTGCCGATATTAGAATGCTCTCCCTGCGACATTTGAGGAATCAGCTCCTCTACAACAACATAAAGCATCGCACCGGCAGCAAAGCTCAAAAGATACGGCAGGGCCGGTATTACAAGCTGAGCAGCAAGTATCGTCAGCACCGCTCCGATTGGTTCCACCACACCGGAAAGAACACCGCCCCAAAATGCTCTGTTCTTACTTTCTCCCTCTGCGCGAAGCGGCATAGAAATAATCGCACCCTCCGGAAAGTTTTGAATAGCAATACCTATGGACAAGGCAAGCGCCCCTGCTGCCGTGATTGGCGTATTTCCCGCCAGAAAGCCGGCATATATTACACCGACTGCCATTCCCTCAGGTATGTTGTGCAGCGTTACAGCCAAAACCATCATCGCAGTACGGCTCAAATTGCTCTTGGGGCCCTCAGTCTGCTCACTTCCCACATGCAGATGGGGAATCAAGTGGTCAAGCAGGAGCAAAAACAATATACCAATCCAAAAGCCGATAAACGCAGGGAGAAAGGACAGCCTTCCCATGCTTTCGGATTGCTCGATAGCAGGAATCAGCAGGCTCCAGATAGACGCTGCAACCATAACACCCGCAGCAAAGCCCGCAAGCGAGCGCTGCACCATATCGCTAAGCGATTTTTTCATAAAGAACACACACGCCGAACCGAATGTTGTTCCGATAAATGGAATAAGAATTCCCATGAAAGTCTCCATTACTTCACCATCCTTGTATAAAAAATTTGTTTCTTGTCAACTTAATTATACTACAACGGTAGGAATTATGATACCTAAAGATGAGATTTATTTGGGGTTGTATCATCTGCTTTTTTACAGCGGAGTTAATACTGCAGGCGAAATCAGCGACAGCAACAAACTGCAGGAAGCATATTCGAACTAAAGGACTTAATCAATCCCCCTCATACCAAGCAGCAAGAAATCAATGCGCACCTTTTTTTCCACGATTAACTCGCGCAGATATGTTATACTTTATTCATCGGTTGAACACCGACACGCTCCTTGAAAACTGTTTTGACAAATATATCGTATAACTCGGTGCACTAAAGGGTTGTCAACCCCTCCGAGAATACCGGAAGCTGTGACCAGGCTGCCTGCGGGATACTGCGGCAGTGAGGTTTCTGTTGCTCCGCGAGGACTGATAGAGAAGCCCAAAAGGCAACACAGAACGGTATGTGCGGATCTTGGTGCCGATTAAAGCACAAAGGATTCTGGCAGCGACAATAGACGCTAGCTCGAAAGGCTAGAAAAATCCGTGAAATCTGCAGCAGGGATGCTGCAGCGAACTTAGCGGAAACTCCGAAGCAAGCTGTTGGTAGTGAAGCGGAGAAATCCGTGTATAACAGAATTCTGAGGTAAAAGTAGCTCAATACCTGGTTGCGCATACCATAAAAATGCAATTATCTGAAAGATGGGTGAAATTTGCGGGTAGCCATTCCCGCGGCAGGTAAAAGGGGCAGGAAGCTCAGGGTCGCTCCCGAAGGCTCAGACCTGTCTTCTGCGTGGCTGAATAAATCGGAAACCGTAGATTACGTAAGGCGAAGGTCTATATGATATATTTGTCAAAGCGGTTTGTCAAGTGGGCATAACAAAAGGCAGCTATCAGCAAGCTTCATGCATGTGTAATAGCTGCTTTTTTGTTAGCACGAAAAACTTTAAACAGATTATCATTATACAATGAGCATTTAAATTTAAACACAAGTAAAGATCCACCCGCTTAGCGGGTGGATCTTATTTTTCGGGCATAGCCCTATCTTCAGCAGCCACACATAAATGTGTCTTTTATTGGCCTGCCAGCCATGCAATTATTACTTGCTACCCATAAATGGGTCTTTAGGATCAAATAACACTAACTGGTCCATTTCTTTATCTCGCTCCAATTGATTTCTATGTATTCTTTTATTGCAGTAGTATTTTTACCTACTGTATCTACATAGTATCCCTTACACCAAAATTCGCGATTTCGATATGCGAATTTCATATTTCCAAACCGTTGGAACATCATCAGACTACTTTTTCCTTTTAAGTATCCTACGAAATACGAAATGCTCATTTTGGGCGGGATACTTAACAACAGATGTACATGATCTGGACATACTTCTCCCTCTATTATCTCTACTCCTTTCCATCCGCATATTGTTCTTAATATATCCCTTATCGCCAATCTTTTTTCTTCATAAAAAATTTTTCTACGATATTTTGGCGCAAATACTATATGGTACTTACAATTCCACTTGGTATGTGCTAAACTATTTACGATATTATCTTGCTTTTTCGGCATTTTAATGTCCTCCTAATGTGTTTTTTACTTTGACTGGCAGGTCATTAGTATATTAACACATTAGGAGCTTCTTTTCTTTGCTCACCGCTTAAGCTCTTTTTAACCCCGCCACAATGGCGGGGGTTTTGTATAACAAAAAACG
>ERZ860023.575-NODE-575-length-20928-cov-2.387630_pt1 | contig 20928 bp, 19 predicted proteins | sample MGYA00509983_ERZ860023 | MGnify/ENA primary metagenome ERZ860023 (study PRJEB30046, sample SAMN00715180) | human gut metagenome | study: EMG produced TPA metagenomics assembly of the A metagenome-wide association study of gut microbiota in type 2...
TCATCGTGCGAACTTGCACGCAAAGATTGCTGAACCGAATCCTATCTTCTATAAAAATAGTGCAAGGTGAGTGAGAGCCAAACTTAACTTTCTGTTTTCCTACTCCTTGCATCGTAGAGTTCACAAGTGCCCTCCGCGTATGCTTCGAGCGTGGGTTGTTTGAACTCGTTCGAACCTTTCCATCTTCTTTTTTTGTAAAGATACGAATGAGCCGGGCGCAAAAGCAAATTTTATTTGCATTTGCCGAGGCGAAGTATCTACAACGAAATCAAAGATCCTATCTTTTTGAACAAACGTATCCGTAATGTACGAAAAACGGGATATATCCTTCGGATATTGTCCCGTTTTTGAAATCGTATTGCCTGTTTACTTTTCAGCGAAATATTTATAAAACAGCGGAATCGTTTCGACCCCCTTGTAGAACTGGTCGAGTCCGTAGCTCTCGTTGGGCGAATGGATGGCGTCCTCCGCCAGGCCGAATCCGATCAGGAGGGACTTGATTCCCAGGATATTTTCGAATCCGCTGATGATCGGAATCGAGCCGCCCGAATAGAACGGCAGTGGTTTCTTGCCGAACGTGTCGGCGATGGCCTTTTCCGCCGCTTTGTAAGCCGGCATATCGGTCGGAGCCACGTAGGGCATACCGCCGTGCAGGAACTTGACCTTCACCTTGACGCTCTTGGGAGCGATCGCCTTGAAATGTTTCTCGAAGAGCTTGGCGATCTTTTTGAAATCCTGTCCGGGAACCAGACGCATCGAGATTTTGGCCGAAGCCTTCGACGGGATCACCGTCTTGGTCCCCTCCTCGATATAGCCGCCCCAAATGCCGTTCACGTCGAGCGAGGGGCGAATACCCGTGCGTTCGATGGTCGTAAAGCCCGCTTCGCCCTCGACATCGCCGATTTCGAGCGCTTTCTTGTATTCTGTAAGGTTGAACGGAGCCTTGTTGAAGGCTTTGCGCTCGGCGGCCGTCAGCTCGCGCACGTCGTCGTAGAAGCCCGGAATCGTCACGTGTCCGTTTTCATCGATGAGCGAAGCCACCATGCGGGCCAGGACATTGGCCGGATTGGCCACCGCACCTCCGAACAGGCCGGAGTGCAGGTCCTTGTTGGGGCCTGTCACTTCGACCTCCATATAAGTCAGACCGCGCAGACCGCAGGTGATCGAAGGTATCTGCATCGAGATCATCGATGTATCGGAAACCAGAATGATGTCTGCCTTGAGCATCTTCTTGTTGTCGGCGCAGAACTTGTAGAGGCTGGGCGACCCGATCTCTTCTCGCCTTCGAGCAGGAATTTCACATTGCAGGGCAGGCTGTCGGTCGCGCACATCGCTTCGAACGCCTTGGCGTGCATGAAAAGCTGGCCTTTGTCGTCGTCCGCACCCCGGCACCAGATGCGTCCGTCCTTCACGACCGGTTCGAACGGCGAGGTGCGCCATTCGTCCACCGGATCGACCGGCATCACGTCGTAGTGGCCGTACACCAATACGGTCTTGGCTTTGGGATCGACGATTCGTTCGGCGAAAACAACCGGATTGCCTTCCGTGGGAAGTACCTCGGCATGGTCGGCACCGGCCTTCATCAGCGAAGCGGCCAGCCATTCGGCGCATCGGGTCATGTCGGGTTTATGATCGGATTGCGCGCTGATCGAAGGGATGCGCAACAGCTCGAATAATTCGTTGAGAAAACGGTCTTTGTTCTTCTCTATGTAACTCTTTACTTTATCCATGGAATTTGATTATTTGGTGAGTACGTATTGGTCTGCGAGTTCTCCGGTGATAGGCTGCTTCTTTGCATTAAGACGGCGCAGGCGGTTTTCCTCCACCTTGTAGTACTCGGGGGCGGGAAGCCCTATGCCGACTTTGGCGCGCAGCGTCAGCAGGTTGCCTTTTACCGTATAGTTTCCTGTCTGTTGAATCGGCTCTTCAGAACGATCCATATAGCTGGAATTCATCGTATAGGTGTTGTCGTTGTGAAGCGTGAGTTCAATCTCGATGCCCGGGCAGTCCGCAGCAGGAAAAACCCCTTTGTAAGTTCCCTGGTAGTCGAGTGCGTTTTCGGCATTGTGCATGTCGGGTACCCCGGCAGTCGTCTTTTGGCGGGAGTTTCCTCCGCAGGCTGTCAGCATAATTGCGGCAGCGAGTATCAATAAAATGTTTTTCATCGATTTATATATTACAAATTTGTTTTATTTCCGCAATGATCCGCCGGGCCAGCGCATCGGCCTCCGCCATCGTTTTCGCTTCGGTATATACGCGGATGATCGGTTCCGTATTCGATTTGCGCAAGTGTACCCAATTCTCCGGGAAATCGATTTTAACACCGTCCGCATCGTTCACCTTTTCATTGGCATAACGGGATTTCATCTCACGCAATACTTTATCCACGTCGATGGCCGGTGTCAGCTCGATCTTGTTCTTCGAGGCGAAATAGGCCGGATAAGTCTTGCGCAGCTCGGTCATGGTCATACCTTTTTCGGCCAGATAGGTCAGGAAAAGCGCGGCGCCGACCAGTGCGTCGCGGCCGTAGTGCAGTTCGGGGTAGATGACTCCGCCGTTGCCCTCGCCGCCGATGACGGCCCCGACCTCTTTCATCTTGGCGACTACATTGACTTCTCCTACCGCCGATGCAAAATATTCTCCTCCGTGCATTTGCGTTACATCGCTTAAAGCTCTCGAAGAGCTCAGATTCGACACCGTATTGCCGGTTTTGCGGGAGAGGATATAGTCCGCCACGGCGACCAGCGTATATTCCTCGACAAACATCGAGCCGTCTTCGCTGACGAAGGCCAGCCGATCCACATCGGGATCGACCACTACGCCCAGATCGGCCTTTTCGCGGACGATCGCCTTCGATATTTCGGTCAGGTTCTCGGGCAGCGGCTCCGGGTTATGGGCGAACTCTCCGGTCGGTTCGCAGTTGAGCTCCACGACTTCACATCCCAACTCCCGCAACAGCTTGGGTATGACGATGCCGCCGACGGAGTTCACCGCATCCACGATCACCTTGAAGTGCCGTTTCCGCACGGCTTCCGCATCGACCAGCGGCAGGGCCAATACCCGACGGATATGCTCGTCGTTGTAAGATTCCCGCGAAACGACCTTGCCGATATGGTCCACATCCGGGAAAACGAAGTTCTCGTCTTCGGCCAGCGCCAGCACCCGCTTGCCCTCGGCGTCGCTCAGAAATTCTCCCTCGGCATTCAGGAGCTTCAGGGCGTTCCATTGGCGGGGGTTGTGCGAGCGGTGATGATGATGCCGCCGTCGGCCCGGTGCGCCGTAACGGCCAGTTCGGTTCCCGGCGTAGTGCAGAGTCCGATGTTCACTACGTCCGCGCCGCAGCCCAGCAGCGTGCCTTCGATGATGTCGCCGACCATTTCGCCCGAAATACGGGCGTCGCGGCCCACGACGATTTTGAGCCTTTTCCCGGGTGCGGATTCGGCGATGAAACGCACGTAAGCGGTGGTGAATTTAACGATATCGAGCGGGGTGAGGTTCTCCGTCGCAGGGCCGCCGATCGTTCCCCGGATGCCGGAAATGGATTTGATGAGAGTCATGTCGCAAATATCTCTTTTCTTGTAGTCCGCCGAGCGGGATACAATATATTTATGGAAAATTTATCGTGGCGTATTTTTTGAAATTCGAGGTAAATGTAGTACTTTTATGCCAATTATGAAAATATAAAAACCGACACTATGAGAACCATACCTTCTTCCGAATTGATAATCAACGACGACGGATCGATTTTCCACCTGCACCTCAAGCCGGAGCAGCTTGCCGACATCGTCATCCTCGTGGGGGATCCCGGCCGCGTAGCCATGGTCGCTTCCTTTTTCGATACGCAGGAGTACAGCGTTTCCAACCGCGAATTCAATACCGTGACGGGTACCTACAAAGGCAAGCGGATGACCGTGCTTTCGACCGGTATCGGCATCGGCAACATCGACATTTCGGTTACGGAGCTCGATGCGCTGGCCAACGTGGATTTCGCCACGCGGCAGGAGAAGGCGCAGAAGCGGCAGCTCACGCTGGTCCGTTTGGGTACTTCGGGCGCCATTCAGCCCGACATCAAAGTGGGGCAGTTCGTCTTCGCCCGCACTTCGGTCGGCTTCGACGGTCTGTTGAATTACTACAAGGGGCGCAACGAGGTTTGCGACCTGGAGATCGAGAAGGCTTTTATGAAACATACGGGTTGGAGCGATTTGCTTCCGAAGCCCTATTTCATCGATGCGGATCCTTCGCTGGCCGAGCTTTTCCGCGACGTAACCATCGAAGGCATCACCATCGCCGCCCCCGGCTTCTATGCGCCGCAGGGACGCTGGGTGCGTCTCGAACCGGCCGACATCCATCTGAACGAGAAGATCGAGTCGTTCGACTATCACGGACGCCGGGTCACCAATTTCGAGATGGAAAGTTCTGCTTTGGCCGGGCTGGCCGCTCTCATGGGCCACAAAGCCGCCACGATCTGTACGATCATCGCTCAGCGGATCGCGCTGGACGCCTGCACGGATTATAAACCTTTCGTCAGAAAGATGATTCAGACGGCGCTCGATAAACTGGCGACGTTGTAACCGACCGGATTTCGGGAATGGTTCCGGGCAGCGACGCGAACCCGGAGCCGAGTTCGATGAATACCCGGGCACCGCAGCGGGATAGGATGGTTTCCCGATTCTTTCAGGTAGTAAAAACGAAATAGGAAACTTCAGACGCGGGGGCTGCCTCGGAATACCCAACCAATAAACAAAAGGCTTCAAAAGACTAACAGAAAATAAATTACATTAAAACCTATGAAATTTTCCGTATCAAGTTCTGCATTGCTCTCTCTCCTGGCCACGACCGGCAAAGTAATCAGCAATAAAAATACATTGCCCATCCTGGATTATTTCCTGATGGAGCTCAAGGGGGATGAGCTGCGGGTGACTACTTCCGATCTGGAAACCACGCTCGTGGGCTCGATTCGCGTGGACGGCGTCGAAAGCGAAGGCACCATCGCAGCTCCGGCTAAACTGATGCTCGATTCGCTGAAGGAGTTCGCCGAAATGCCTCTGACGATCGAAGTGAACGATCAGAACTGGGAGATCCGTTTGAGTTGGAAAAGCGGTTCGCTCTCGATTCCCGGCGCCAGCGCCGTGAGCTATCCGGCGATCCCGGCTCTTTCGGCCGATTGCAAGGAGTTGACGCTCGATGTGGACGTGCTGGTGAACGGCATCAACAAAACGATTTTCGCCACGGCCGACGACGAGCTGCGTCCCGTGATGAACGGCGTCTATATCAACCTGGCCCCTTCGATGCTTACATTCGTGGGTACCGACGCCCACAAGCTGGTGAAATACGAGGTGGAAACCGCTAATGAAGTGGCTTCGTCGTTCATCCTGCCCAAGAAGCCGGCCAACCTGCTCAAATCGGTGCTGCTCAAGGAGGAAGACGCGATCAAGGTGAGCTTCGATTCGAAAAACGCCATGTTCCAGCTCAAGAACCATACGCTGGTGTGCCGCCTGATCGAAGGCAATTACCCGAATTACAATGCGGTGATTCCGACCGCGAATCCCAATAAGGTACTCGTCGATCGTATCGAACTGGTCAATGGCATCAAGCGTGTGGCCGTCTGCTCGAACCCCACGACCAACCTGATCCGCATGGACATCGCCGACAACCGGATCAACCTTACGGCGCAGGACATCGATTTCTCGGTATCGGCCAACGAAACGATCAGTTGCAGCTACGAAGGTCAGAATATCACGATCGGCTTCAAATCGACGTTCCTGGTGGAAATCCTCTCCAATATCGATACGCCGACCATCGTCATCGAATTGGCCGATTCGACCCGTGCCGGCGTATTCAAACCCGTCTATGACGACAAGCAGTCGAGCGCGACGCTCATGCTGCTTATGCCGATGATGATTAACGCATAACCCGGATGGAGCTCAACCTCAAGCGGCCGATCATTTTCTTCGACTTGGAAACGACCGGCATCGACATCGCACGGGACCGCATCGTCGAAATATCGATGGTCAAGGTTATGCCCGACGGCGAGGAGATCGTCCGTACGCGGCGGATCAATCCGGGAATGCCGATTCCGGCCGAAGCTACGGCCATTCACGGCATTACGGACGAAGACGTGAAGGATTGCCCGCTTTTTCCGCAAATCGCCAAGTCGTTGGCCCAGTTTATCGAGGGATGCGACTTCGGCGGTTTCAATTCGAACCGCTTCGATCTGCCGATGCTGGTCGAGGAGTTCATGCGGGCCGGTGTGGACGTGGATTTCCGCAAACGTAAATTCATCGACGTGCAGAATATCTTTCACAAAATGGAGCAACGGACGCTGGTGGCGGCCTATAAGTTCTATTGCGGCAAGGATCTCGCGGATGCCCATTCGGCCGAAGCCGATACGTTGGCGACGTACGAAGTGCTGAAAGCCCAGTTGGACCGTTACGGGGAGTTGCAGAACGATGTCGCGGCTCTGGCTGAATTTTCCACGCGGGCGGAATCCGCCGACTTTGCAGGACGCATCCTCTATAACGAAAAAGGGGAAGAGGTCTTCGGATTCGGCAAATATAAGGGCCGTTCGGTCGCGGAGGTTTTCCGCGTCGAGCCGAGCTATTACTCCTGGATGATGAACGGCGATTTCCCGCTCTATACCAAGAAAATTATTACCGAAATCCGCTGCCGGGAGAAAAACGAGAAACAATAGACTATGCTGAAGGAACTGTGTTGTACCGCGATGTTGCTGACGGCCGGGGCGAACCTTTATGCCCAGGAGCCGCAGTCTATCGAGAAATCGCAGACGATCGTTTATATCAACGGTGCAAAATACTATGTCCACAACGTCCGGCACGGGGAAACGCTCTATTCGCTGGCCAAAACCTATGGAGTGGCGGAACAGGTGATCGCCGCCGAAAATCCGCAGCTCGCTCAAGGGCTCAAAGCCGACCAGAGCCTTAAAATCCCGGTCGTGGAAACGGGTGTCGTCGTACAGGAGCAGCTTTCTCCTAAAAAGCTGAAGAAGACCTTCGATCAGCACACGGTGCAGAAGGGCGAAACTCTTTATGGAATTTCGAAGCGCTATGCGATCTCGGTCGAAACCATCATGGAGGACAATCCCGGTCTGGATCCGATTCACCTGAAACCGGGTTCGGTCATTTTGATTCGCAAAAAGGCGGTCGGCAAGACCGACGCAGCGGAAAACACGGCGGCCTGGGAGCAGTACAAGGATCGCCTGAACCTGGTTGCCGAGGAGGGTTATATGTACCACATCGTCGCTCCCGGGGAGACGATGTACGCGCTGTCCCGTCGCTTCGGTACGACGGTTGAAAATCTGGAGCGGCTGAACGGTATTTCAGCGCAAGACCTCCGTTCGGGAAGTATGCTGAAAGTCCCCGGCGATGCAAAGTCCGCGACCGAGCCGGCGCCGGAAGAGCGATTCGGACAGCCCGAGCCAACGGAGAGCGATACCTTGACGACGGTCGAACCCCAGGTGAAAGAGGTGGATTTTCTGGCATTGAGCAGCGGAGAGCCGCTTCGTGTGGCGCTGTTGTTGCCGATGACCGATGGCGACAAACAGAATCCGAATTATCTCGATTTCTACCAGGGATTTCTCCTGGGGCTTGAAAAGATAAAGACCCAATACGGATACTCCGTTCGGGTCGATCTGTTCAATACCCGGCAGGAAAGCGACCGACTCCGTACGATTGTGGACGACGCCGATTTTCGGGCGGCCCGCTTGATCGTAGGCCCGGTTTACGAAGAGGAACTTCCTGCCGTAATCGGGTATGCCGAGGAGTATGCCGTGCCGGTCGTATCGCCTCTGGCCGATGTCAAGAACGTCGATAGCGATGTTTTGTTTCAGATGGCACCGCCCCAGATGCGGAAATATGCCAAAATCGAAGAACTGACTCAGGGTGAGCACAAACAGGTTACCTTGATCTACGGAGAGAAGAACGACCGGGAGTTCGAACGGGAAATTCTGGCTGCACTGCAGGGTGTACCTTACGCGCGGCATAATTATCGTTACGCTGTCAAGGAGGGCGACCAGGGGCTTTCGTCGCTGCTGGCCAATGGCAAGGACAACCTGCTGATTGTTTTGAGCGACAGCGGGCTCGAAGTGGACCGTATTCTGGCAGCCATCGCTTCGGCCAATACCAACCTCGTAGCCCGCGGCAAGACGCCTCCCCGTTTCACGATCGTCGGCAATTCGCGTTGGAACCGCTTCGGGAACCTCGATCGGGCGCTCTACTTCAAGGACCGGCTCGTGCTCTTCTCGACTTATCACGCCAAACGCGATGCCGAGGTAATCAAGACTTTCGACAGCGACTACATCAAAGCTTTCGGGGCGTTGCCGTCGCTCTACTCTTACCGGGGTTACGATGCGGCGATGATCTTCGTTCCGGCGATGTATTCCGACATCCAGTACGATATGGAGGGACGCCGCTACACGCCGCTGCAAACCTCTTATACGTTCCAGCAAATGCCCGGAGGGTCCAACCATGTCAACCAAAACTGGATGCGTGTGAGCTACCGACCGGACTTCACCATTACCGTAGATTGAAATGGCTTTAATACCCAACGGAATTCCCGAAAAAACGATCGAGCGGCTCAGCGAGTATCGCCGTACGCTGCTCGCCTGCCACAGGGAGGGCATTACCCACATTTTTTCGCACGTGCTGGCCGGGATTCACGGCATTACGGCTGTGCAAGTGCGTCGGGATCTGATGTTGATCGGGTTCTCGAGCGATACCAAGAAAGGCTACGACGTGAAGGTGCTGATCGATTTTATCAGCAACATCCTCGACAGCGAAAATCCGGTGAATATCGCCGTAATCGGTATGGGACATCTGGGGCAGGCCATCACCAAATATTTCAACGGGAAGAGCCTGAAGCTGCGGATCACGGTCGCGTTCGACGTCGATCCCGCAAAAGTGGATACTGCGATCGACAACATTCCGTGCTACCACATGGAGTGTTTCGAGAAGGTCGTCCAGGAGAACGACATCTCGATCGTCATCGTATCTTCGCCGACCAAAGTCGCCCCCGAACTGGTCGTGCCGATCATCAACGCCGGCATCAAGGGCGTACTCAACTTTACCTCGACACGCCTGAATTTCCCGCAAGGTATCTACGTGGAGAATTACGATATTACGACTCTTCTGGAAAAGGTTGCTTACTGCGTCAAGGAATCCGAAGAGAATAACGACAATAATTAAGGTGTCGATGCGAGTATTCCACGGCTTCGAAAATCTGCCTTCGTTCCGTTCGCCGGCGGCTACCGTCGGATCGTACGACGGAGTTCATAGCGGACACCGGGTTTTGCTCGACCGGATTCGCCGGGAGGCGGCCGCTGTCGGGGGAGAAAGTATCGTGCTGACCTTCGCCCCGCATCCCCGCGTGACGCTCGGTACACAGGAGCGGTTGCGGCTGCTGACTTCGCTCGAAGAGAAGATATACCTGCTCGACCGGTTCGGAATCGACAATCTGATCGTGATTCCGTTCGACCGGGCCTTCAGCCGGATTCCTTCCGAGAGTTTCGTAAAGGACTATCTGATCGGGAAGGTGGGGGTGAAGAATCTGGTCGTCGGTTTCAACCACCGCTTCGGCCACGACAAGGAGGGAGATTACCGGCTGCTCAACGGATTGCATGACGAGTTCGGCTTCCGTGTGACGGAGATCGAGAAACAGGATGTCGATGCCGAGAAGGTGAGTTCGACGGTCATTCGTCGTCTGATCGAGCGGGGAGAGATGAATAAAGCTGCCCGGATGCTGTCGCATCCGTATCTGTTGGCAGGCGATGTGGACTGCGCAGGACATATCGCCTCGGGAGAGGCTCTCAAGCTGCTTCCGCCTCCGGGTGAATATCCCGTGCGGATCGAAGGTAGGCCCGGTGTGCTTCGGATAACCGCCAAAGGTACTCCGGAATTATTGAGGACGGCGGGAAAAATGCCGTCGGGCCATATACTAATCGAGTTTTAACGCCATGCTGACAAGAGATTTCAAATTCAGAGTCTGGTATAAGGATACCGATCAGATGGGTATCGTACACCATTCGAATTACATCTGCTATTACGAAGCAGCCCGTTCGGAGCTGCTCCGCAGTTTCGGCTCTTCGTATGCCGATATGGAGGAGAAGGACGGCGTGATGATGCCGATTCTCGAAGTACACTCCAAGTACCTGCGTCCGGCTCATTACGACGAATTGATCACGGTTCGAATTTCCCTCCGGGAGTTGCCGAAAGCGCGTATTACGTTCGAATACGAAATTTACAACGAAGCGGGCGAGCTGCTCAATACGGGTTCTACGGTTCTGGGTTTCATCCACCGCGATACGCGGCGTCCCTGCCGGGCTCCGAAAGGATTTATGGAGCTGTTGGAAAAAAACCTGTAATTCACGCTGTTTTTTTACGAATCGCCAGTCGATCATTTCGGTTTTTCCCAAGAGGAAGATATTTCGGATTTTCGTCGATGGAGAACCCCGGATGGGAGTTCCGTACGATTTTATCCGATATAAAATAGCGGCGGCCCCGAAAAGGAGCCGCCGCTTCGATATACGGTAATTTACTGCTATTTCTCGATCAGTGAGATACTGCGTTGGATGAACTCCGTCAGGTTTTTGCCCTTGAGTAATCCGTTGGAGAGCAATGCCAGGTCGATGATCTGTTTGACGAGCTTGTTCTCGCCGCCGATTTCGCGCAGGCGCGTATCGCGCTCGTCGCGCAGGGTAACGATCTTCTTCGAAAGCTCCTCGCGCGTCGATTTCTCCTCGGGCGTGAGTTCCTCCTCTTTCTTGCCTTTGACCACTTCGTCGAAACGGCGCTCTTCGGCAACCGCAGCATCGATCTTTTTGGTGATGGTCTTCAGCTTGTCGCCGTAGCTCTTCTCCACATCGGCCAGGATGTCGATCACGATGGGGTTGTTGCCATTGACGGCGATCGTGAAGTTATCGGGCATCTGGCTGTAGAATTGGCTCATACCTCCGCTGCTGATGGCTGCCATCTCCTTCATGCGCCGCATGAATTCGTTCTGCGTAATCACCACGGGCGCAGCATCGGCCGCCATCGCTTCGAACGAAATGTTGTAGTGGATCTTCTCGTCCTTGGGCATCTGGCTTTCGAATACGGGACGCATGATCTCCTGCTGGGCCTCGCTCAGGGACATCTTGAGCGTTTCGTCTTTCTGGATGAGCTTGTCGATCACGTCGCTGTCCACGCGCACGAAGCGGGCGTCCTTGTGTTTCGACTCGTACCAATTGACATAGTGGTTGTCGAGTTGTCCGTCCATAACCAGCACGTCATAGCCTTTGGCCTTGGCCGATTCGAGGAACGAATTTTTCTCTACGGGATCGTCCACATAGAGGAAAACGACCGTACCGTTCTTGTCGGTCTGGTTACCTTTGACGACCTCCTTGTACTCTTCGGCGGTGAAATACTTGCCCTCGGTCGTCTTCCACAGCATGAAACTCTCTGCCTTCTCGGCGAACTTTTCGTCGGTGATAATGCCGTATTCGATGAAGATCTTCAGATCGTCCCATTTCTGTTCGTAGTCCGCACGCATCGTCGTGAAGAGCTCCTGCAAGCGATCGGCCACCTTGCGGGTGATGTAGTTCGAAATCTTCTTGACATTCGAATCGCTCTGCAGGTAGCTGCGCGATACGTTCAGCGGAATATCCGGCGAGTCGATCACGCCGTGCAACAGGGTGAGGTATTCCGGTACGATCCCCTCGACCTGGTCGGTCACATACACCTGATTGGAGTAGAGCTGGATCTTGTTTTTCTGAATTTCGAAGTTGTTCCGAATCTTCGGGAAGTAGAGGATACCCGTCAGGTGGAACGGATAATCGATATTCAGATGAATCGAGAAGAGCGGCTCTTCACCTATGGGATAGAGTTCGTGGTAGAACTCCTTGTATTGCTCGGCGGTGATCTCGGTGGGTTTTACGGTCCACAGCGGGGCGATGTTGTTGATGATGTTGTCCTTGTTGGTATCGACGTATTTGCCGTCTTTCCACTCCTTCACCTTGCCGAAAGCGATGGGAACGGGTAGGAAGCGGCAGTACTTGCGCAGCAGCTCTTCGACCTTCGAATCTTCGCCGTATTCGAGCGTATCGGCCGAAAGGTGCAGTACGATCGTGGTTCCCCGGTCGCGTTGCTCGGTCGTTTCCTCCATTTCGTATTCGGGCGATCCTTCGCAACTCCAGTGTACCGTCTTGGCGCCCTCCTTGTAGGAGCGGGTGAAAATCTCCACTTTGTCGGCGACCATGAAAGCGGAGTAGAAGCCCAGTCCGAAGTGGCCGATAATCGCCTGGTTCTTGTATTTCTCCATGAACTCCTCGGCGCTCGAAAAGGCGATCTGGTTAATATAGCGCTCCACCTCGTCGGCAGTCATGCCGATGCCCCGGTCGGTGACCGTCAGGGTTTTGGCATCCTTATCCGCCGAGACGCGGATCGTCAGGTCGCCCAGGTCGCCTTTTACGTCGCCCATCGAGGCCAGGGCCTTGAGTTTCTGCGTGGCATCCACGGAGTTGGAGATCAGCTCACGCAGGAAGATTTCGTGGTCCGAATAGAGGAACTTTTTGATAACGGGGAAGATATTCTCGGTGGTAACCCCGATTTTTCCGTTTTTCATCGTATCATGGTATTTTTTTAATTGAATTATTTATCGTTTTTTTGATACAGCGGACTTTGGTTGCCGCTGCCGAAGAGAGCCATTCTCTCGCATGGATTCAACAAACGGTGTGCCACCTCCTCCGATATGACATTCTGTCATACGCTTCCTGACAAAATAGAGGCGGCAGGGAATCCTCCCCGCCGCCGTACGTGTTTCGTCGGCTCGTCTGCCGAAAGTATTAGAGCAATTTTTCGAGTTTCTTTACCAGGTCGGCTTTCGTGCAGGCACCCACCTGTTTGTCCACGACCTGTCCGCCCTTGATGAACACGATCGTCGGAATGTTGCGGACCATGAACTTGCCCACGATGTCGTCGTTGTTGTCCACGTCGCATTTGCCGATGACCGCACGGCCTTCGTATTCGCCGGCCAACTCGTCGATGATCGGGCTGATCATGCGGCAGGGACCGCACCATTCCGCCCAAAAGTCGATGACTACCGGAAGCTGGGATGCGGAGATCTCCTCGAAATTGTCTTTTGTGATTGCTAATGCCATAATTTTTTAGATGTTTTGATTATAAGTATTAAACGATAGTATATTTGATTTCATTGTCCTCGAGGAACGAAACGAGGTTCGACGTGAGGCTCACCTTGTGCCGTTTGGAGAACATATTCACGCTTACCTGCGCATCCCGGTCATAGACATTCACCCGCAGCGTGGTCGATCCTTCGGACTCTTTGATGCGGTGCGTCAGCTCCTCGATCATTTCACGCGTGATGTCTTCGATCGCCAATTGGATATACATCTCCTTAATCATCGTGTCGCGCATTTCGGAGAGCTGTACCATCGAAGTAATCTTGAATTCCAGCTCCTTGTCGTTGTAGGGCTTGGGTTGGACCTTGCCCCGGATGAAGAGGAAATAGTCGTTGAACAGGTATTTGCGGAAATTTTCGTAGTCCTTGCTGAAAAGCGCAAATTCGTGCGTGCCGTTGTAGTCTTCAAGCGTGAATTTTCCCCAGGGTTTGCCCGTCTTGGTAACGAGGTTCTGCGTGGCGATCACCATCCCCGCCACGGCAATCTCCTGTCCGCGCAGGGATTCCAGGTTGTCAAGATCCGAAAGCTGCGTCTTACACATATTGCGGATAATCACCGCATAATCGTCCAGCGGGTGAGCCGAGAGGTAGAGTCCGATCATCTCGCGCTCCTTGCCCAGCGTTTCGAGCGTGCTCCAGTCCTGACAGGCCGGAATCACGGGATGCTGAATATCCACGACCCCTTCGCCGCCTCCGAAAAGGCTTTGCTGGGCATTGTCTTTCTCGCTTTGGAACCGCTGCCCGTAGCGTACCAGTTGCTCGATGAAGGTCGTCGAACTGGAGTCGCGCAGATCGGTGCCGAAGAATTTGCAGCGGTGGAACCCGGAGATCGAGTCGAAGCCGCCCGCATAGGCGATGTTTTCGAGGCATTTGCGGTTTACGGCCGTATAATTCACCCGTTCGAAGAAATCGTATATGTCCTTGAATTTGCCGTTCTTGTTCCGCTCCGCGACGATGCTCTCCACAGCCGCCTCGCCGACGCCTTTCACCGCAGCCAGGCCGAACCGCACGTCGCCCGCCTTGTTCGAGGAGAAGTTGTTGAGCGATTCGTTGATGTCGGGCCCAAGCACCCGGATACCCATGCGCTTGCACTCGTTCATGTAGAGCGTAATCTGCTTGATGTCCGAAAGGTTGCGGCTGAGCAGCGCGGCCATGAATTCGGAAGGGTAGTGCGCTTTCAGATAGCCCGTCTGATAGGCAATGTAGGCGTAGCAGGTCGAGTGCGACTTGTTGAAGGCATACGATGCGAACGCTTCCCAGTCGCCCCAGATCTTTTCGCAAATTTTGGCGTCGTGCCCGCGCTTGCTGCATCCTTCGATGAACTTGGGCTTCATCTTGTCCAGTACCGCACGCTGTTTTTTACCCATCGCTTTGCGGAGCGTATCGGCTTCGCCGCCGGTAAACCCGGCAAGCTTCTGCGAGAGCAGCATGACCTGCTCCTGATAAACCGTGATGCCGTAGGTGTCGCTCAGGTACTCCTCCATATCGGCGATGTCGTACGTCACCGGCTCCAGTCCGTGCTTGCGGGCGATGAAGTTGGGAATATACTCCATCGGTCCCGGGCGGTAGAGGGCGTTCATGGCGATCAGGTCCTCGAAACGGTTGGGTTTCAGGTTGCGCAGATGTTTTTTCATACCGGGGGACTCGAACTGGAACAGGCCGGTCGTATCGCCGCGGCTGAAAACCTCGTAGGTCGGGGCGTCGTCCAGCGGAATGTTGTCGATATCTACGTCGATGCCGTGCACGTTTTTGACGTTGGTTACGGCATCCTTGATGATCGAGAGGGTGCGCAGTCCCAGGAAGTCCATTTTGATCAGGCCGACGCTCTCGACCTCTTTGCCCTCGAACTCCACGACGTTCAGATCGGCGTCCTTGGCGATAGCCATCGGAGCGAAATTCTCCAGGTCGTCCTGCCCGATGATTACACCGCAGGCATGCACACCGGTCTGCCGAATCGAGCCTTCGAGCTTTTCGGCGTATTTGAGCGTATTGCGGATCAACTGGTTCGGGGATTCCCGTTCGGCGGCCAGTTCCGGCGACTCCTTGTAGCAGAAGTCGAAAGGCGTTTCTCCGGCCTTCTTGTCGGGCGTAACCTTGTCGGGTACCAGTTTAGCCAGCCGGTCGCTCTCCGAGAGGGCCAGCTTCTGCACGCGGGCCACGTCGCGGATCGCCAGCTTGGGCGCCATCGTACCGAACGTCACGATCTGGGCCACGCGTTTCTGCCCGTACTTGTGCACGCAGTAATGCAGCACGTCGTCGCGGCCGTCCTCGTCGAAATCGACATCGACATCCGGCAGGGAGATACGCTCGGGATTCAGGAAGCGCTCGAACAGCAGGTCGTATTTCAGCGGATCTATGTTGGTAATTTTCAGACAGTAGGCCACAACCGATCCGGCTGCCGAACCACGGCCCGGTCCGACCGACACGCCCATTTCGCGAGCCGCGCGGATATAGTCCCATACGATGAGGAAGTAACCCGGGAATCCCATCCATTCGATCGTACTCAATTCGTACCGGATGCGTTTCTCGACCTCTTCGCTCAATTCGGCGCCATAGCGCAGGTGGGCTCCTTTGTAGGTCAGGTCTTTCAGGTAGCAGAACTGTTTGGCCGTCATCAACTTTTCGCTGCGCTCCTTGCTCTCCTCCGCCCAGGCATCGAGTTCTTCGACGCTGTGGCAGGCATCGATTCGCGCCAGCTCTTCCTGATCTTCGATCTTCTTGACGAGCGATTCGCGCAACTCCTCGAAAGGCATGTGGAACTCCGGCGGCGGAGGGAAGTTGGGCATCAGAGGCGCATGGGTGAGTTTGTACTCCTCGACCTTGTCGGCGATCTCGAGCGTGGTGGCGAGTGCTTCGGGATGGTCGGGGAAGAGCTGCGCCATCTCTTCGGGCGATTTCAGATACTCCTGGAACGTATAGCGCATCCGATTGGGATCGTCCAGGTCGCGGCCGGTATTGAGGCAGATCAGATGATCGTGCGCCACGGCGTCTTCGGCCAGAATGAAATGCACGTCGTTCGAGCAGATGTATTTGACTCCGCATTTGGCCGACAGCTCCAGCAGGGCCTTATTGACCAGCAACTGATTCTCGTACACGTCGGCGTCCTTGCGCGGATCGCCCGACGGATGGAGCTGCAACTCCAGGTAATAGTCGTCCCCGAAGATGCTTTTGAACCAGCGCACGACCTGTTCAGCCTCCTCCATGTCGTTGCGCATGATGGCCTGGGGAACTTCGCCGCCCAGACATGCCGAGCAGCAGATCAATCCCTCGTGGTATTGTTCCAGCAGTTTCTTGTCGATACGGGGCTTGTAATAGAATCCTTCGGTAAAGGAGTAGGATACGATCTTGCAGAGATTGTGGTAACCCGTGAGGTTCTTGGCCAGCAGAATCAGGTGATCGCCCGCCTTCTCGTCCTTGTCCTTTTCGAAGCGGTTGCGCACGACGTAGGTTTCGCACCCCAAAATAGGCTTGATGCCCGCATCGGTGGCGACGTCGTGGAAGTTCTTGACGCCGTACATATTGCCGTGGTCGGTAATGGCCAGAGCCTTCATACCGAGGGCTTTGGCTCGTTTGATGAGCGGCGATATGGCCGCTGCGCCGTCCAAGATGGAATATTGCGTATGTACGTGTAAATGGACGAAATCCGGCATAATTCGAAAATTTATGGTTTTGGGCCGTCCTTTGCGAAGGTACGGAAAAGTCGCGGGCAGAAGCAAATTTATCTGCGTCTTGCCGATGCTTAAGGCGAAGTCAAAGGTAATGAAAAAATATGAAAGAATTTCCGTATTTCCAAGTAAAAATTGCCCGAACGATTCTACGTTGTTGAAAATGACGGGATAGGAAATATGTGGCAAAAATCTTGCAGCATTCCGAAAAAAAACGTATCTTGTTGATAGCCGGATTTATCCGGTCCTGCATCGCCCGTTTTCGCCGGGTACGAACGGAGTTCGGAACCGGGAGCACGGAAGTTCGAAGAACCGAAAAACGACGGGATGCAAAGATTTAATAAAAAATGTGGACCTCGTTGGAAATACGGTACTCCGAGTACCCGCATTTTAGGAAAGGTCTGAATTTTAATGCGGCCAGAGGATGCGAATAAATGTCCTTCGGATTCGATGCTGCGATTGTCAAACTGTTACATCGAAAGATATAATGGCCGAATAAATATATCACCTAAACAGCGATGATTATGAAAGATGAAAAATTAGTCGTGTTGAGAGAGTGGAACTCTGTCACCGAAGCCGAAATGGCCAAATCGATTCTGGACGGAGCCGGAATTTTTTCGACGATCCGCAACGAATATATGTCGGCGATCTATCCCATCGGCACGATGCCGGCACAGCTCGTGGTCAAGGAGGAAGATGCGAAGCGGGCTGCCGAATTGCTCGACAAAATGCCGTAATTTATTATTTTGCAGCTATTCAAGGAGTTCGGGAAGCTCTTAAAGAAGCCCCCGAATTCCTTATGAACGGCTCGGAACAACCTCTGTTGCTTGCGACTTTCGAACGGTTCGGAGAAGGGGCGAAACTGCGTACCGAAAACGTCGATTCATAGCTTCAGGTCCGGAGAACGAAGTCGTCGGAAATGAAACCGGCTTCGATAAGATCGGTCGAGCCGTGTAGGAGGATCCCTTATCGGTTCCATATGGCCCAGGCAGCTTCCGCCTGCCCTACGAGCATGTCGAGTCCGTTGCACGTGTGTGCTCCCCGTTGCGCTCCGTATTGCAGAAACAGCGTTTCGGCCGGGTTGTAGATCAGGTCGAAAAGATAGTGGGAGGGCGTGACGAAAGCGTACGGAATGCGGGGCGCCTCTTCGACATTCGGATGCATCCCGACTGGGGAGGCATTGATAATGAGCCGATGCGAACCGATTACTTCATCCGATACTTCGTCGTACGTATAATTTCCCGTTGCCGGATTCCGCGATACTAGATCGAACGGAATTTCCATCTGTGCCAATACATATTGCACGGCTTGCGACGCCCCGCCCGTGCCCAGTACCAATGCCCGTTCGGGACGCTCCCCGCCGAGAAATGTTTCGAGGGAGACGCGAAGTCCCGTCACATCCGTATTATAACCCGTCAGACGTCTGCCTTCACAGCGCACGCAATTGACGGCCCCGATCATCCGGGTTTCCGGCGAAAGATCGTCCAGATAGGGTATGATCTGTTGTTTATAGGGAATCGTGACATTGAATCCCCGCAGTTCGGGCTGCGCTTCCAGCAAAGCGGGCAACTCCTCGATCGTTTTCAATTCGTAAAGGTCGTACCGGCAATCCGCAATGCCTTCGCGTGCGAATTTATCGGCGAAATACCGGGCTGAAAACGAGTGTCCCAGCGGGTAGCCTATCAGACCGTAGCGTTTCATAAGGTTTTAGTTTTGGGGAGCGGAGATTTTTTGAGCGACCCGCTTGCCGATGAATTCGATGACATAGATCAGAAGAAATCCTGCCAGCGCCAGTGCTACGGCCTGCCACAAGTGGGCATCGGTCTGACCGATCGCCTCGAAATGTCCCGGTGTAATGTTTTGTTCCACCAACGGGTGAACGGCACCTTGGGCATCCGTATAAGTTTCCACGACCTCTTTCCAGGGCCAGACTTTATTGAGCGATCCGACCATGAAACCCATGAGCAGGGAGATCGTCAGGTCGTGATGCTTGCGCAGCAGCCACGAAAGCAGGTGCGAAAAACTGATGATACCGGCGACGGCTCCGACTGCGAAAAGCAGCAGGACACCCAGCCGGAATTCGCTGACAGCCTGTAAAATGTATTGGTATTTTCCCAGCAGCAGCAGGATGAAGGCGCCTGAAATTCCCGGAAGAATCATCGCGCAGATGGCAACAGCTCCCGAAAGCATGATAAACCACCAGTCGTTGGGCGTTTGCGTCGGGGAGGCGATCGTGATCCAGAATGCCAGCGCGGTGCCGACAAGCAGTCCCAGTAGCGAAGTGAGGTTCCACTTCCGAATATCCCGGGCGACGAAAGCCGCCGAAGCGACGATCAGTCCGAAAAAGAAGGACCAGATTTCGATCGGGTGATGCGCCAGCAGGTAAGTCATCAACCGTGCCAGCGAAAAGATGGCGATACCGATACCCTGCAGTACGGAGAAGAGGAAACTGCCGTTGATGTGGCGCCAGAATTTCCTGAATTCGAACCGGCCGAGCAATTTCAACGCAGTCGGATTAAAACTTTTGATCGACTCGATCAGTTCGCTGTAAATTCCCGAAATAAAGGCGATCGTCCCGCCCGATACTCCCGGGACAACATCCGCCATTCCCATTGCGCAGCCTTTCAGCGCCAACAGCACGTATCTGAACATAATCCGCTCTAATAAAAAGTTAGGCAATTCATCTTTCAATGTACCTTTTGACAATTCCGAGAGGTGTCTATTCGCTGTTCCCGGTTGTATCGGTAATGCTCCTGCCCACAGATCCCTTCCCGGAAAGGACTTAAGGCGCTTTACTCCCAAAGAGGTACACTAAAGTATATAATCACGAAAAGTTATCTCGTTCGTCGAAAACACGACGTTTCGCAAAAACGGCATTATAATAACATCGCATAGGTATTGCCGTTTCCGGCGATGTTTTGCTTGTGCAAAGATAGTATATGCGGGAAACATCGCAAGATTTTTTCGGGATAAAACCCTGAAAAAATCCATCCCGAACGAAGATTTAATAATTCGTTAATAATACCGTTCGAGGATTCCGCCTCCGACGACCCGTTCCCCTCGGTACAAAACGACGGGCTGCCCGGCGGCCGGGGCCCACGCGGGATCCTCCAGTTCGATCCGAATCCCCGAAGCGGCAGGGAAGACCGCTGCGTATCCCTCGGGGTTGCGGCCGATGCCCCGGATCACCGCACGGATATCGCGGGCACCGAATACCTCGTCGCTCTCTATCAGGCGACATTCCCCGACTTCCAGCGTACGATGCAACAACAGCTTCTCTTCTCCGGCTACGATCCGGTTTGCCGCCGTGTCGATAGCGACCACCGCCCAGCCCGGCGGCAGGTCGAGGCCCTTTTTCTGGCCGATGGTGTAGAGGGCCGCCCCGTCGTGCGTGCCGAGCCGAGTCCGGCAGAGTCGATGATGGGGCCGGGCCGGAGCGCTTCCGTTTTATCCCGGCTTCGCAGGAAGTCGCGGCACGGGCGTCCCTCGAGAAAACAGACGCCCATACTCTCCCGACGGTCGGCGAGTTCTTCGACGATATTTCGTTTGATGACCGTTCCCATCGGAGTCAGCACCCGATCGAGGATCTCCTGCGGCAAGTCCCACAGGTAGTAGGACTGGTCCTTGCGGTTGTCGGCCGCACGGGTGACGTATCGTTTGCCGCCTGCGGAGGTAATGCGGAAATAGTGTCCCGTAGCGATGTGGCGAATCCCCAGTGCGTCGGCCTCTGCCGCAAGGCAGGGCCATTTGATCCGACTGTTGCAGCGCGTGCACGGAGCCGGGGTACACCCCCGGAAGTAACTGTCGGTAAAATAGTCCACCACCTCCCGTTCGAACCGCTCCCGCACCGACCGCATTCGCCAAGGAATACCGAGTGCTCCGGCACGCAGACGCGCCTTTTCCAACAATGCGGAATCGCCTCTCATGTCGAGCGTCAGAGCCGTTACATGATATCCGGCCGCCTGCAACAATCCGACGGCGGCGAAGCTGTCTATTCCGCCGCTGAAACCCAACAATACCCGATTATCCTTCATAAACTCCTGTCTTCATGAGAACCGGCCGGCGGAAATTTTGGCCT
>ERZ860023.577-NODE-577-length-20796-cov-1.613857_pt1 | contig 20796 bp, 22 predicted proteins | sample MGYA00509983_ERZ860023 | MGnify/ENA primary metagenome ERZ860023 (study PRJEB30046, sample SAMN00715180) | human gut metagenome | study: EMG produced TPA metagenomics assembly of the A metagenome-wide association study of gut microbiota in type 2...
TACGGCTGCCGAGGAGGTCGGACGTGAGCTGAAGCGCTTTAAGGAGAAAACCAAGAAGCCGATAGTTGCAACTATGGGCAATACCGGTGCCAGCGCTGCCTATTGGATTGCAGCCTGCGCCAGTGACAAGGTTTATGCCAACGCTACAACGCTTACCGGCATATCGGTGTGTATATGCCGTACATGAATACGGAGGAGCTGTTCAAGAAAATAGGCATCACCAGTAATAAGATCAAAAGCGGGCCCTATAAGGATATTATGAGCAGTGACAGACCGATGACACCGGAGGAGCAGGCTATTTTGCAGAACATCGTCAACGAAATCTACGAGCAGTTCGTGACAACTGTTGCCGTAGGACGCAAGATGGAAGAAAGCAAGGTAAAATCCTTGGCTGACGGCCGTGTTTATACCGGTCTGCAGGCTAAGAATCTGGGCCTGGTAGACGAAATCGGTGATTATTACGATGCGCTTGCCGCAGCAGGCGAATTAGGCAAAATTAAGCCTGGTGCCGACGGACTGCCACCGGTGAAGGCCAAGGAAAAACAACAGCCGTGGGAGTTTCTGCTCAGCGCTCATATTGCGGAGCTGATTAAAACAGAGCTTGTAAACCAGCTGACAGGCAGTCTGCAGCAGAGCGGGGCGCCGGCAGGCGGTATGACGAGGTGATGAGCTATGAGGCGCAAAACCTTTGAGGTACTTTTTGAGCCCGGTGCAGGCATGGCTGCGATTGCCAAGCAGCCTTCTCTTTGGCGCAGTGCTTTTTATTTCACTCTCAGCTTCAGCTTTTTTGGCGTAGCAACAAATTGCTGGCTGCTGGATTCGCCGCTGGAGGTGCGCTTCGGCATTATTATTGCTACGGTGCTGATTGCGGGAACAGCTTTAACGCTTTACGGTTTTTTGCTGCACGGCATTATGGAAACCTTCGGTGCGCTGGCAGGCGACCCTGTCGGGCTCATCTGCCTTTTGGGGTATACGACGCTGCCGTTTTTGCTGCTCACACCGGGGGCCTTGCTTGCGGGCAGGATGGGGCTTAACGGCTTGCCGCTTTTAGGTGTGCTGTTTCTTATAGGCTGTCTGTGGATGCTGTATCTTCTGGTGCGGTCATTGGAGGCAGTGTACCTTGTAGATGCCTTCCGTGCAGGTGTAACCGTAGTGTTTAGCCTGTTTTTGCTGTATATTGTCTTTGTTTTACCGTGGCAGGTTTGCCTGATGCTGTTGCTGTAAATAAAATTTAGATTGATTAATCAGAATAAACGTGTCATAATAAAGGTTAGACATAGAGTTAATTCTCTTGCGCTGCACAAGCAGTGCTATTACCATATGAAATTATATTAAGGAGTGTTGTGAAGAATGAACAGAGAGCTTTCTTTGGAATTTGTACGTGTAACCGAGGCGGCAGCTATTGCCTGCGGTCATCTTGTAGGCAGAGGCGACAAGAACGGTGCTGACGGTCTGGCTGTTGACGCTATGCGCGCAGCTTTTGATACCGTAAACATTAAAGGTACTGTTGTTATCGGCGAAGGCGAAATGGATGAAGCACCGATGCTGTATATCGGCGAAGAAGTAGGTGCCGGCGGCCCTGAGGTTGATATCGCTGTTGACCCGATTGAGGGCACCAACCTGGTTGCTAAAGGACAAAACGGCGCTATCGCAGTTATTGCTATCGCTCCGCGTGGCTGCCTGCTGCATGCTCCTGATATGTACATGGATAAAATCGCTGTCGGCCCCCGTGCTAAAGGATGCATCGATATCAATGCTCCGATCAGCGAAAACCTGGCACGCGTTGCTAAAGCAATGGACCGTAAAGTAAGCGACCTGAACGTAGTTCTGCTGGACCGCGAACGTCATTACGGCCTGATGGACGAAATCCGTAAAGCCGGCGCACGTATCTCCCTGATTACCGACGGCGATGTTAACCCGATTGTTGAATGCTGCATTGAAGGCAGCGGCGTGCATATGTACGTTGGTAAGGGTGGCGCTCCGGAAGGTGTTCTGGGTGCTGCTGCTGTTAAATGCCTGGGCGGCGATATGCAAGCTCGTCTGGTTCCCGAAGACGAAGCACAGGCTCAACGCTGCCTGAAGATGGGTATTGCTGATGTTAACAAGGTGCTGACTCTGGATGATCTGGTAAAAGGCGATGACTGCATGTTTACTGCTACCGCTATTACCAACTGCAACATGCTGAACGGTCTGCGTTACTTCGGCGACGGCGTACGTACTCATACTATTTCTGCCCGTTACAAAACCGGCACCGTACGTTTCGTTGATGCTATTCACAGCCTGGACCGCAAAGTACTTGCTGTTAAGCTCTGATTTTAAAACAGATTATAGGGCTGTTACGTTTGTAACAGCCCTATTTATCAATTTGTATAGCCTATGGAAAATTTATTAGTCAATAAGGTTGCCGCTGTCAAGGAAGTGCGGCAGGCGGCCGAATATCAAAAGAAAAAACAGGCCTGTATTTTAACCGGGTTGGCTGGAAGCAGCAAGCCGGTCTTTTTTGCTGCCGCAGATAAGCTGCTTGGCGGCAAGGGCAGTATGGCCTTTATTACTGCTTCGCGTGAGGAAATCCGTACCTATCGCCGCGAGCTCAATTATCTGTACCCCGATTTGCCGATGCAGGAGCTTTATCCTGTAAGCCTGCCGCGTGTGCAGGCCGATACGCAGAGCCTGGAGCTGCAGGCCGGACGTGCGGCAGCACTGCGCTTTCTGAGCGGTGAGGAGCGTGGCATTGTTTTCATTACGGCAGAGGCGCTGCAGCAAAAGCAGCTGCGTCCGAGCGGTATGTCCGCAAGGCGCTGCAGCTCGCTGTGGGTGAGGAGCACGAACAGCGTAATATAGCTGCTGCGCTGCTTGATTTGGGCTATGAGCGTACGGAGCAGGTTGATGCTTTGGGACAGTTCTGCCTGCGCGGTGATATTCTGGACGTGTACCCCATTAACAGCAGTGCGGCGGTACGCATAGAATGGTTCGACAATGAGCTTGACGCTATGCGCAGCTTTGATGTTGATACCCAGCGCAGTCTGCAGACTCTCAGCAGTATAAAGATCGCTCCGCTGAAGGTGGATGAAAGCTTCAGCTATGATGCCGATATCTTTGAATATTGCGCTGCGGATACTATGGTAGTTGTTGATGAGCCGGTGCATGTTTTCAGTATGCTGGAAAAGCTGGACAAGGAAAACAAGGAGCATGCCTCCGAGCTTTTCGGCAAGCAGGAGCTTATAGAGCAGCTTGCCGCTAACGGTGTTGTGCTGGTATCGGCGTTGGGACACAGCTATCTGCAGCAGCTGCCTTCGCTGAATATACCTGTGCGTGCGGTTGCGCCGTATAATAAGAATACCAATTTGCTGGTGGAGGATTTGCAGAACTGGCTGGCGGGGGGAATTACGCCGCTGATTATGCTTTCCGGCAGCATTAAGGCCCGTGGCTTTGCGGATAATCTGCGCAACTACGGCTTAAAGGGACATTTTGCCCAAAAGAGCTTTGAGCCGGGAGTCGTCAATGTAACCTACGGCGATTTGGATCACGGCTTCCGCTTCTGGGATGAAGAATGGCTGCTGCTGACAGAAAATGATATTTTCGGCATGCAGAAGCGTAAGCGCTTGCATACTAAAAACCAGGGCCAGCAGCTGCAGTATTTTTCGGATATCAAGGCCGGAGATTACGTTGTTCACAAAGTTCATGGTATCGGCCGTTATATAGGTGTGGAAAACGTCGAGGTTGACGGCATCCACCGTGATTATCTGCTTTTGGCCTATGCCGGTGATGATAAGCTCTATGTTCCTGTAGAGCAGGTCGGTATGCTGCATAAATATGTCGGCAGCGAGGGCAGTGTGCCGCGTTTGTCGAAAATGGGCGGCAATGACTGGAAACGCACTACGGCCAAGGCTGCTAAGGCGATTACGGAGCTGGCGGAGGAGCTGCTGCGTCTGTATGCACAGCGGCAGATTATGCCAGGACATGCTTTTTCGCCGGATTGTCAGCTGCAAAAGGACTTTGAAGCAGCCTTTCCTTATGAGGAAACACCGGACCAGCTGAAGGCGATTGCCGAAATCAAGGCTGATATGGAAAAGCCGCAGCCGATGGAACGTCTGCTCTGCGGTGATGTCGGTTACGGCAAAACTGAGGTAGCCTTGCGTGCTGCCTTTAAGGCTGTACTTGACGGCAAGCAGGTGGCGGTGCTGGCGCCTACAACAGTGCTGGCACAGCAGCATTATATTACCTTCAAGGAGCGCGTGCGCAATTTCGGCGTAGAGGTTCGCTTGCTGAACCGCTTTTGTACGCCGAAGGAGCAGCGCACTGTTCTGCAGGAGGTTGCCGACGGTAAGGTGGATATTCTTATCGGCACGCACCGTCTGCTGCAGCCGGATGTGAATTTCCCTAGTCTGGGCCTGCTGATTATCGATGAGGAGCAGCGCTTCGGCGTTGCCCAAAAGGAAAAAATCAAGAAATGGCATCTCGGCATAGATGTTTTGTCGCTTTCGGCAACGCCTATTCCGCGTACTTTGCATATGGCGCTGGTCAACGGCCGTGATATGAGCGTTATCGAATCGCCGCCGGAGGATCGCTTGCCTGTTGAAACCTATGTCAGCGAATATAACGACGGCATGATTAAGGAAGCGCTGGAGCGTGAACTGCGCCGCGGCGGCAGAATTTACTATATCAGCAACAGAGTAAGCGCTCTGGAGCCGCTGGCTGCCAAGCTGCGCCGTCTGGTACCGGGAATCAGCATCAAAATTGCCCACGGGCAGATGAATGAGGACGCCTTAGAGGATGCCATGATTACCTTCTATGAGGGCGGCTGCGACGTGCTTTTGTGTACGACGATTGTGGAAAACGGTCTGGACGTACCCTTGGCGAATACGATTATTATCGACGGTGCCGACAACTTCGGCCTTTCGCAGCTTTACCAGATGCGTGGCCGTGTAGGACGCAGCTCGCGTCTTGCTTATGCTTACTTTGTGTATCAGCCTAATAAGGCACTGAGTGAAATTGCCGAAAAGCGTCTGCAGGCCATCCGTGATTTTACGGAGCTGGGCGCAGGCTTTAAGATTGCTATGCGTGACTTGGAAATCCGCGGTGCCGGCAATCTGCTGGGACCGCAGCAGCACGGACATATTACCGGCATAGGCTTTGCCGCTTATTGCGAGATGCTGGAAAAAACCATTGAACGTCTGAAAAACGGCAAGGAGGCCGAGCCTGAGCCGGAGCCTGTTCTGGAAATTCAGGCAGAGGCCTATATTCCGGACAGCTATATTCCGGATCCGCGTTATAAAATGGAGCTGTATCGTCGCTTCAGCGAGCTGGAATATTCGCAGCGGGAGGATTTTCTGACGAAATTATCGACCGTTTCGGCAATCCGCCGCCGGAGGTAGAAATGCTTTGGCGTCTGGCTTCGCTTAAGGGCTTGTGCCGAGTATTGAAAATCCGTGGCGTAAATGTGCGTCAGGGAATTATTCGCCTGACCTTCGGAGAGAAGGCGCAGGTAAATCCGGAGGCTGTATTGAAGCTGCTGATGCAGCATCCTAAGACAATGACATTGAAAAACGGACAGGAGCAGCAGCTGACGTACAGAATGGGTACGTCAAAGCAGGAACCCCTGGCGTGGCTGGGGCAGACTTTGCCTGCTCTGATATTGGAAGATTGATTTAAAGGAGGTGAAAGCAGGAGATGAGCAGTGATAAATTTTTGCGCGGCGCAATGATTCTGACATTGGCAGGACTGATGGTAAAGGTTATCGGTTCTGTGAACCGCATCCTGCTTTCACGTCTGCTGGGCGGCGAGGGTATCGGTCTGTACCAGATGGCCTATCCCGTGTACCTTTTGCTGCTTGCAATTTCTGCGGCCGGCATTCCGGTGGCAATATCGATTATTGTCGCAGGTTTTCTGGCGCAGAAGGACTATGCTAATGTGCGTCAGGTGTTTCGCGTTTCGCTGCGCCTGATGGCCTGCGTGGGCGCTGTGCTGGCGGTTTGTCTGGTGTTGGCGGCGGGCTGGTTGGTGGATGCCGGCGTTATTACCGATGCGCGTGCCTATTATTCGCTTATAGCGCTGACACCGGCAATTTTCTTTGCTACGATTTTAGCCAGCTTCCGCGGGTATTTTCAGGGACATCAGCTGATGACGCCGCCTGCGGTGTCGCAGATTGTGGAGCAGTTTATCCGCGTAGTGACAATGGTGGTTCTGTCTTATGTGCTGCTGCCCTACGGTCTGGAATATGCAGCTGCCGGTGCTGCCTTCGGCGCTGTGCCGGGCAGCTTGACAGGTCTTGTGGTTATGGGCTGCTTTTACCGCTATTACCGTAAGCAATGGCAGACTGATGCAGTGAAGGTGCAGGCACCTGCTGCCGAGCTTGTGCGCAGCAGAGCATTGATTAAGCGCCTGCTGCTGTTGGCTTTGCCAGTGTCCTGCGCCAATATACTCGTGCCTGTTACAAGCAGCATTGACGTATTGCTGGTCCCCGGCCGATTGATTGACAGCGGTCTTAGTGTGGAGCAGGCGACGGCGCAGTTCGGCTATCTGGCAGGCATGGCACAGCCATTGCTGTTAATGGCCACGATACCGACGATGTCGCTGGCAACAAGCCTTGTGCCTGCTGTTTCCGAAGCCTTTGCTTTGAATAAATGGCAGATTATCGAGCAGAAGGCGGCAACCGCGATGAAGCTGTGCTGCCTGATAACTGTGCCTGCTTCCGTAGGCATGTGGGTATTGGCGGAGCCTATCAGCCGTCTGCTGTACGGTACGGCGAAGGCCGGCGTTGCTATTATGCATTCGGCACCTGCCATCTGCCTTTTAGGCCTGCAGCAGGTTACAACAGGTATGCTGCAGGGAATGGGGCACACCAATCTGCCGATGCTGAATATGCTTATCGGTATTGCAGCCAAGCTGGTTGCCGTTCTCCAACTGACGAATGCGGAATACGGTATTGCCGGCGCAGCATGGGCAACGAATATTAACTTTGGCGTGACGGCGCTGTTAAATATTATAGCGTTGTATAAATTCAGTATAAGATTTTCCTGGCTCAGTATTGCGAAAATCATTGCCGCCGCAGCGGTGATGGGTGCTGTTGCCGCAGAAGTGCATGTGCTGCTTGGCTGTGCATCGCCTGCTTTGGCAACAATCGCTGCTATGCTGGCTGCCGGGATAAGCTATATCATATTGCTGCCGCTTTTAGGCGTGCTGAGCAGACAGGAGCTGCGTCAGCTGCCGGTAGTGAAACGATTTTTTAAATAATTAAGAAAGAAGGCGTACTATCATGGGAACAATTACAATTGTCGGCTTAGGGCCAGGTGCTGTTGGACATCTTTCGTTGGAAACTATGGGACTTCTGCAAAACTGCGCTCAGGTTATCCTGCGCACGGCGGTGCATCCTACCGTTGCCGAGCTGGAAAAGCAAAACGTAAAATTTACCTCATGTGACGATTTATACGAAAAGGCTGCTTCCTTTGAAGAGGTTTATAACAGTGTTGTTGAGCGTGTGCTGGCAGCAGCGCAGAACGGCGATGTTGTTTATGCCGTACCAGGCAGCCCGCTTGTTGCGGAAAAGACCGTTGTTTTAATGCGCACCGCTGCGAAGGCACAGGGCATTAAGCTGGTTATTAAGCCTTCCATGAGCTTCTTGGACTTGGCTTACGTTGAGCTGGGCATCGACCCGATTGCCGGCCTGCAGATTATTGACGCGCAGGATTTTGCGGAGATTGCAAGTGCCGGACAGCATCCGCTGATGATTACTCAGGTTTACAGCCAGATGGTTGCCGGTGATTTGAAAATTGCGCTGATGGATGTACTGCCTGACGAATACGAAATTTATTTCCTGCGTAATCTGGGTTTGCCTGATGAGGAATGCCGTCCGATTAAGCTGTTCGAGCTAGACAGACAGCCGAATATCGACCATCTTACAAGCGCCTATATTCCGCCGATGGCTGAAGGAGCAGAAGATACCGTATTTGAAAAGGTTGACGATGCGGAAGCTGTTCCCGGTATTATTACCTTTGGCGAGGATGAGGACGATTTTGCCGAGGAAAGCGAAGAAGAAGGCTATGCAGAGGACTTTTTGCCGGAAGCAGGCTTTGATGATTTCGACATCCAGCCTTTGGCTGATGTTATGCGTACTCTGCGCGAGCCTGACGGATGCCCTTGGGACAGAGAGCAGACACATAAATCCATTCGCAGCAACATGATTGAAGAGGTTTACGAATATCTGGAGGCTGTGGATGACGACGATGTTGACGGCATGCGTGAGGAGCTTGGCGACGTGCTCATGCAGGTTGTTTTCCATGCCCGTATGGCACAGGAGGCAGGCCGCTTTGATCTGCAGGACGTTATCGACGAGGTTGTAGATAAGCTTATCCGCCGTCATCCGCATGTTTTCGGCGATACCCATGTCGACAACAGCGATGATGTGCTGGTAAATTGGGAAGCTATCAAAAAGCAGGAAAAAAAGGAGCGCAAGCATGTGTTAGACGGCGTATCCCAAGGATTGCCGGCGCTGCTGCGTGCCTATAAGCTGCAGAGCAAGGCTGCCAAGGTAGGCTTTGACTGGCAGGACAGCGAATCTGTATGGGCTAAGGTACAGGAGGAGCTTGGCGAGCTGCAGGATGCTTTGCAGGCAGGCGACAAGGCTGCTGCCGAGAGTGAGCTTGGCGATGTGCTGTTTGCTGTGGTAAATTATGCGCGTCATAACGGTATTGAGCCGGAGGTAGCTTTGGACGGAACTAATAACCGTTTCGCTTCCCGTTTTAATTACGTGGAAAAACAGGTGGAAGCCAGCGGTAGAAAGTGGCAGGATTTCACTTTGAACGAGCTGGATGAATTTTGGAATCAGGCTAAGGAATTGGAGCGTAAGAGCGATTTATAAGGTAAATTTGCAATAAAGTTACTAAAATAACGCTATTTTCCCCGTAATTTATAAATATTTTCGGAAAAGGCTTGCAGGAAAACGTTTGACAGTGTAGAATACTATTGCTAGTTAAATTTGAGTTACGTTACGAAGTTACGTGCTCCGCAAGCATTTGCAATAATAACTAAAGTCATAATTAAGGAGGAATTTTTGATGAACAAGACTGAGTTAATCGCTGCTGTTGCTGAAAAAGCCGGCTTAACCAAAAAAGACGTTGAAAAAACTATCACCGCTACTCTGGAAACCGTTAAAGAGGTAGTTGCTAAGGGTGACAAAGTACAAGTAGTAGGCTTCGGTACTTTTGAAGCACGTGCTCGTAAAGAACGTGAAGGTAAAAACCCGCAAAATGGCGAGAAGGTAGTTATTCCTGCTGCAACCATCCCTGCTTTCAAAGCTGGCAAAGCTTTCAAGGATGCTGTTAACGCAAAATAAGCTGTTTTAGTGCTTTGGGCCCGGCAGCTGCTGCCGGGCTTTTCTAAAAATATACTGCGGAATACTCAATGCTGGGGGGCTTTGATATGGTAAGACGTCGTGTAAGACATAAATCTAAAGCTTTTAATGTCTTTATGATGCTGCTGTTTGTTGCCTGCCTGTTCGTTATCGGCAAGCAGGAGTATTCTATTTATCAGATTAAACAGGAACAGGCTGCCACACAGCAACGTATTGCTGCTTTACAAAAACAGAAGACAGAGCTGGAGGCAGAGCGTAAACGTCTGGATGACCCGCGTTATATTGAAAAGCTCGCCCGCGAGGATTACAACATGGTGGGTAAAGACGAGGTGCCGCTGTTTATAGTTGATGAGAAAAAATAAGGCAGAACAAGAAATGATAGCTTTTGTTCTGCTTTTTTTATTGACACCATGAAAAATTAAAGAGTATAATACAAGAGTATTAAGAAATTTTAAGGGGGATTTTTTTCTCGATGTCACTTGAAGTAGGTGCAATTGTAGAGGGTGAAGTTACAGGTATCACCAATTTTGGCGCATTTGTCCAACTGCCTGAGGGCAAGGTTGGCCTGATTCACATTTCTGAGGTTTCTAATGTTTATGTAAAAGACGTGCATGACTTTTTGAAGGAGCACGACAAGGTTAAGGTTAAGGTATTATCTGTAGATGATCGCGGCAAAATCGGTCTGTCTATTAAACAGCTCACTCCGCCGCCTGCAAATCAGCAGCCGAGACCGCAGCGTCCGCAAAATGATAACCGCGAGCGCCGCAGCAACAACGGTATGCGTCCGCAAGGCGACAATCGTGAACGCCGTGGCGGTATGCGCCCGCAAAGCGCAAGACCTATGGCTCCCGTTTCTTTTGAGGATAAATTATCTAAATTCCTGAAAGACAGCGATGACCGTATGCTGGATTTAAAACGTAATACAGAGTCCAAACGCGGTGGTCGTGGTGCCAGACGTGATAAATAAGCAAGCTGGTATTTGACGAATTGGCACTCCTGTGAGTGCCTTTTCTTTTATAGCATAGAAAAATGTTGTACGACACGTTTGAACCGCTGCTGAAGGAGATATGCTATGAGGCAGATTGCGCCTGCAGTCTATAAGCTGCGCAAAACAATTAAAAATTTGCTGCGGCCTGAGGCTCACTACCTGCTGGCTGTTAGCGGCGGTGCCGATTCTCTGGCTTTGGCACATGCCTGTGCTGCTTTGGCAGCCCAAGGATGGGGAAGCTACAGCGTCTGTCATGTAGAGCACGGACTTCGTGGTGAAGAGGCTTTGCGCGACATGCAGGCTGTGCAGCGTGCATGCGAAGCATGGGGACTGCCCTGCTTTACGGAGCACGTGCAGGCTGCAGCATATGCGGCGCAGAACCGGCTTTCTACAGAAGATGCTGCGCGCCGCCTGCGTTATGCGGCGCTTAGGCGCATAGCGGCGCAGCAGGGCGCTGTGGCGATTGTTACGGCGCATCACGAGGGTGATCAGGCGGAAACGCTGCTCTTAAGGCTGTTGCGCGGCGCAGGACTGCAGGGACTTGCCGGAATGCGGGCCCAGCAGGGCGATATCATCAGACCATTGCTGACGCTGCCAAAAAGCCTGTTGGAGGAATACTGCAGCGCAGAAGGCATTGAAGTATGCTTTGACAGCACCAATGCAGATACGGCGTATACGCGCAATCGTGTACGTCTGGAGCTTGTGCCTTATCTGGAGCGCAGCTTCAACCCCGCTGTGTGCCGACGTTGGCGCGTACTGCCGCCTTGCTGGCGCAGGATGCGGAATGTCTGGAGCAAATGGCTGACGATGCTTACAGGCAGCTGGTGCGCAGGCAGGATGATGCTGTCAGTTTTCCGGTGACGCAGCTTACGGCGCTGCACAGTGCCGTAAGGCTGAGAGTATTGCGACGCGCGTATTTCGAACTGGGCGGCGAGGAGCTGTCCTTCGAGCGTAGTCAGGCGATTGACTCTCTGCTGTTCCGACGCAGCGGCGGCAAGTTTATCCAGTTGCCGCAGGGAATAAATGTAGTATACAAAAATAAACAGCTGATTTTTGTTAAAATAATATAAAGTATAAGGAGAATGAAAAATGCATGACGATATTAAGACAGTTTTGCTGACCAAAGAAGAAATTGATGCTCGCGTACAGGAAATGGGCAAGCAGATTGCAGCTGATTATGCAGACAAGGATTTGGTTGTCATTGTTCTGCTGAAGGGTGCTGCCTGGTTTGCTACCGACCTGACCCGCGCTATTGATATGCCGCTGCGCGTAGACTTCATGGTTGCTTCTTCCTATGGCAACGGAACCAGCACCAGCGGCAGTGTTAAGGTTAAGCTTGATGTCAGCGAGGATATCAAGGGCAAGGACGTGCTGGTAATCGATGATATTATTGACAGCGGCGTTACCTTCGCTTCTATTACCGACATGCTGCGTCACTACAAGCCCGCAACATTGAAAACCGCTGCTCTGTGCGACAAGGCTGAGCGCCGTGTAAACGGTCTGGAGGCTGATTACGTAGGCTTTAAAATTCCTGATGAATTCGTTGTCGGCTACGGTCTGGACTATGCAGGGGATTACCGTAATCTGCCGTTTATCGGTATCCTGAAGCCTGCTGTATACGCACGCAAATAAAAGCCTGTAATTTGCATAAAACAGTTGCTAGTTTTTCCTATCTATAATATAATAAAATATTATGAGCTAAGTGGAAGGAGGCTACGTGCTTGAATAAATTTTTTAAGAACGTACTTTTTTATCTGCTGATTATCATGGTGATTATCTGGATGTTTGACCTTTACGGTGAAAAGAATTCTAAGCCTGCCGACATAAGCTATACCAGCTTTATGCAGCATGTGCAGCAGGATGAAATCAAACAGGTAACTATTGTTGATAATGTAATCAGCGGTAAGTTAAAAGATGGCAAGGAATTTTCTACTGTTGCGCCTAACGACAGCAAGCTGGTAGAAAAGCTGGAAGCAAAGAAAGTAGACATTAAGGCAGAGCTGCCGCCTCAGCGCCTTGGTGGATGAGTATTCTCAGTTCTATTTTGCCGATGCTGATTATTGTAGGCCTGTGGTTCATGCTGATGAACCAGGGCGGTGCCGGCGGCGGCAAGGTGATGAACTTTGGCAAGAGCCGTGCGCGTCGCTACGATGAGGAAAAACTGAAGATAACCTTTAAGGATGTTGCCGGTGCTGATGAAGCCAAGCAGGAGCTGGAAGAGGTTGTCGATTCCTGAAGCATCCGCAGAAGTATAATGATTTGGGAGCTAAGATTCCTAAAGGTGTTTTGTTATACGGACCTCCGGGTACAGGCAAAACATTGTTGGCGAAAGCAGTTGCCGGTGAAGCGGGCGTTCCGTTCTTCAGCATTTCCGGTTCTGACTTCGTAGAAATGTTTGTCGGTGTTGGCGCATCTCGTGTACGCGATTTGTTCGACCAGGCAAAGAAAAGTGCACCCTGCATCGTATTTATCGATGAAATTGATGCTGTAGGCCGTCAGCGCGGCGCAGGTCTTGGCGGTGGCCATGACGAGCGCGAGCAGACTCTGAACCAATTGCTGGTTGAGATGGACGGTTTCAGCGCTAACGAAGGCATCATTATGATTGCCGCAACCAACCGTCCGGATATTCTGGACCCGGCGCTGCTGCGTCCCGGCCGTTTCGACCGTCAGATTGTAGTAGACCGTCCCGATATCAAAGGCCGTACCGAAATCCTGAAGGTACATGTTAAAGGCAAGCCTGTAGGACCGGATGTAAATCTGGACGTAATTGCTCAGCGTACCCCCGGCTTTACTGGTGCTGATTTATCTAACCTGGTTAATGAAGCTGCGCTGCTGACTGCCCGTAAGGACAAGAAGGCCATCAATATGCCGGAAATGGAAGAGGCTGCTGAGCGTGTTATCATGGGACCGGAGCGCAAGAGCCGTGTCATCAGTGATAAGGAAAAACGTCTGACTGCTTACCATGAAGGCGGTCATACTATCGTTGGTATGCTGCTTGAGCACACTGATCCTGTACATAAGGTTACTATCATTCCGCGTGGCCGTGCCGGCGGTTATACCCTGAGCCTGCCGAAGGAAGATAAGTATTATGCAACCCGCAGCGAAATGCTCGATGAGCTGAAGGTGCTGCTGGGTGGCCGTGTTGCCGAAGCTCTGGTGCTGAAGGAAATTTCCAGCGGCGCCAGCAATGACCTGCAGCGTGCAACTCAATTGGCACGCCAGATGATTTGCGAATATGGCATGAGCGAAAACATCGGACCTGTAACCTTTGGTCATCGTCAGGATCAGGTATTCCTGGGCCGCGACATTGCCCGCGACAAGGATTACAGTGAAGAAGTGGCAGCCGAAATTGATAAAGAGGTGCGCTCCTTTATGGAAGATGCCTATGCTGCTACTGAAAAGCTGCTGTCCGACAATATCGACAAGCTGCATGTGATTGCTAAAGCTCTGATGGAGAAGGAAACTCTGGAAGAGGAAGAAATCAACCAGCTGGTAAAATACGGTCATATCCTTACCGCAGAAGAAAAGCTGCAATTAGTACAGCAATCTGTTGTGGATGAGGAAGCAACTGCTGCTCCCGTTGCCGAAGCTGACGCAAAGGCTGAAGCGCCTGCCGCCGAAGCAGATGCACCGAAATCCGCTGCGAATGCAGACGAAGAAGCACCCAAAGAATAAAAGCAAAAAATTAACGCTCGCGTTCGAAAGAACGTGGGCGTTTTTTTGTTTAGTTAAAAGTTCGGAAAAACTCCAAAAACCCCTCCGCCGCAGGCGATAATTTATATCCCTTACTCCAATACAACGTCTGATCAAAATGCAGCTTCTCATCAACAAGCTGCCGCCGCACCAACCCCTGCGGCACAGCATCACTCTCCAACGCTGCGACAACAGCAACCCCAAGTCCGCTCGTCGCAAAGGTAAGCGCACTCTCCGCCGTAGTGGCAATAAAGGCGACATTAGGCTTAACAGCATAATCCTTAAACACATTGCGCAAAAGCGCATAGCTGCCATAATTACAGCACAAAGGCACACCTGCCAAATCCTCCGGCGAAAGCATACTTTTATTTGCCCACGGAACCGCAAATCCGGCATTATAGAAAGCATAAAAATTTTCCCGCTGCACCTTGATAGTAGCAAAATTGTGCGCTGCAGGCAACGGTGCATTGGCAAAAGCAAAGTCAATACTGCCAGCATCCAGCTGTTGCTGCTGCTGCTCTACCGTAGCATCGTGAAACTGATAGCTGATGCCGGGGTTTTCTTTGGCAAAGGGAATAAGATAGCTGCGCAGGAAATAGTCGGTACGCACGTGCGACACGCTGAAGCGCAGCGTGCCGGCGGCACGCTGGCTGAAGGCCTGCATACGCAGACTGATATCATCTTCTGTATTGCACAGCTGACGTGCCTGCTGCAAAAAGGTTTCGCCTGCCTCCGTCAGCTCGATGTGCCGCTTACCGCGCTGCATTTTGAAAAGCTGCACGCCGTAATTTCTTTCAATAGCCTTCATCTGCGCACTGAGCGCAGGCTGCACGATGCCCAGACGTTTCGCTGCGGCGCTGAGATTACCTGTTTCGGCAACAGTGATAAAGTTACGGTAAAATGCGAAATCCATAGCAGCATCTCCTTAAATATCAAAAAATATGATTATATTAATCAAAATAAAGTCTTTTACTTAATTATAGAACGGGAGTAGAATTAAGTAAATGCAAAAATAGAAGGAAAACTACTATTGAACTCGGAGAGGAAGCTGTTATTTATGAAAAAACATCGCTCGTTGAACGTTTTATCGGGTCCCTTACTTTTTCTGGCCGTGCTGCTTGTATTAGCGCCTGTGATTGAATTTAAGCAGGCAGCTGCCATTGCTACAATTTTCTGGATGGGCCTGTGGTGGGTGCTGCGGCCGGTAAATATCGCCGTCACCTCGCTGCTGCCGATTCCCCTGAACGCCATCTTCGGCATGGTGCCGATGGACGGAATCATCAGTAAATATTTTTCGGAAATTGTTGTCCTGCTGGTCGGCAGTGATCTTATCAGCCTGGTGTGGGAAAAAACACATCTTGATAAGCGTTTGGCGATAAAAAGTCTTTGCGGCTTGGGAACATCGATGCGCGAGCAGATATGCGTCTGGCTGGTGGCTTCAACGCTGCTGTCCATCTTTTTGCCAAACGTCGTCGTTGTTATGATTCTGTTGCCGGTGGCTGTAAGCATGCTGCGCTTTTTGGGGCAGCAGCAGATTACCGACAATCCCGTAGCAACACCGATTCTGCTGGCCATCGTCTGGGGCGCAGGCTTCGGCGGTTTTGGTTCACCTTTAGGAAGCAGCTCTAATCTGGTAGCAATCAGCTATCTGGAAAAGCTCACAGGACACGAATTCATGTATGTTGATTGGGTTATCCGCTTTCTGCCGTTTTGTTTATCATCATGCTGCTCATTATGGCTTATCTGCTGCATCTGCCGCTGCCTGTTAAGCGTCTTGACGGCGGCAAGGAATACTTTCGTGCTGCTTATGATAAGCTCGGGCCGATGAGCCGCGGTGAAAAATTAGGACTGTGGCTTTTTGTTCTCGCAACAGGTTTGGCCTTCATCCGTCCGCTTTACGTGCAGTATCTGCCGTTGATGAAGCCTGCCTATGTTTTCTTCACCTTCGGCATGCTCACTTTTATGCTTCGTAACGAAACAGGGAACTGCTCCTTACATGGCGTGAGGCTGAAAAGGGCATTATGTGGGGTATGATTTTCCTTTTTTCCGGTGGGCTGGCGTTGGGCCAGCTGATTACAAAGACCGGTGCGGCAACGCAAATTGCCAAGGTAATTACGCTGCTGCCGTTGAGCGGAGGCTGGGAAACGATGTTCAGCCTGACACTCTTTGCTACATTCCTGACGGAAATCAGCAGTAATACCGCGGCGGCCTCCATCTCGATTCCTGTAGTACAAAGTATTTCGCAGCAGCTGGGGCTGAATCCTATTCCTTATATCCTGACCTCAATCGTTGCTGTGAACTGTGCCTTTATTCTGCCGGTGAGCACGCGTGCCGTGGGTGTAACCTACGGCCTGAATCCTGACGATTTACTGAAAAACGGTATCAGGCTTTCGGTAATCTGCATGCTGCTCGTCAGTGCGCTTGGCTGTATCTGCATGCATTTCTGGAGTCTTTTCAACCATCTTTAATAAAGCCTTCTTTGTTTACTCCCTTGTCATTGCTGGGATGACGGGGGAGTATTTTTTGCATAGAATTGTGGAGAAGTACGCTTGAAAATGATGCAAAATAGCGGAAAAATGAGGAAAATAGATTTTTTTTGTAAAATCGCTGATTTTAGTGCATTTTTTGCTATACAAACGCGGTTTTTTGTAGTAAAATCATATCACAAGAATTAAGGTGGAACGGAAGGTTCCACACATATGCTCAAGAAAGGTTGTGTTATTAAGGTAATGAACGAGCAATCCATGAATAGAAGTTTAAAGAACAGACACTTACAGATGATTTCTTTAGGTGGCATCATCGGCAGCTGTTATTTTTTAGGTGCCGGATATGCGATTGAGCAGGCCGGACCTGCTATTATCCTTTCTTATCTTTTTGGCGGTGCAATCGTCTTATGCGTTATGCTGTGCCTGGCGGAGCTGGCTGTAGCTAAGCCTATTTCCGGTTCCTTTGTTACCTATGCACGTGAGAATATATCCTCAACCTGGGCTTGCGGCGTTGGCTGGGCCTATTGGCTGAACTGGATGGCTTACGTGCCGTCTGAAATGATTGCTGCGGGTATCATTATGAATAATTTTGTACCTGCCGTCAGTCAACTGTGGTGGGCAATTCTTTTTGGCCTGCTGGTGACTGTAATTAACCTTTTTCATGTTGATAATTTTGGCGAAAGCGAATTCTGGCTTTCCATTATCAAAATTGCTGCCCTCGTGGGCTTCTGCGGCGTTGCCGGTTTAATAGTCTGCGGTCTTGTCGGTGACCAGGGCTATTTAGGCGCTAAGGTGCTGTTGGGCCAAGGCGGCTTTGCTCCTCAGGGATATTGGCCGATTGTGCTGACCATGGTTATTATTCTGGTTAACTTCCAGGGTACCGAAATCATCGGTCTGGCTGCGGGCGAATGCAAGGATCCTGCTAAAAGCATTCCTATTGCGGTTCGTAATGTTTCCTGGCGTGTCATTGCTTTATATATCATTCCTATTACGTTATTGCTGTCCATTATGCCGTGGGATAAGGCCAGCCTGAAGGAGAGCGTGTTCGCCGCTGCTCTGGCGGAATACGGCTTTGACGGCTTAGCCTCTGCGATTGCCTTTGTAGTGCTGGTTGCAGGTGTTTCCTGCGCTAATTCCGGCCTGTACGGCGGTGCTCGTGCGCTGCATGCACTGGCTCGCATGGATATGGCACCGGCGTTTTTGGGTAAGCTCAATAAAAACGGTATGCCGCAGAATTCTATTATCGTTTCTGTGTGCGCCTGCTGGGCAGTTATCGTTTTCTACACCTTTAATCCCGATTCTACACTGTATACTTATTTGCTGGCAGTATCCGGCTTTACCGGAGCAATGGCTTGGATTTCCATTTGCTGGAGCCAATATAATTTCCGCCGCCGTCTGATTGCCGAAGGCAAGGAGGATACTCTGAAGTATAAAACACCGTTCTTCCCGTATGTTACGCATTTCGGTATCTGGTCGCAGGTTTTCTGCCTGGCAGTAATTGCTTTGACACCGGATTTGCGTCAGACGCTGTATGCAGGTGTACCGATGCTGGTGGTGCCGATGCTTTGCTATCGTTGGCGCAAGCATCACAAGAGCTTGGTTCAGACCAAAACTCAGGTTGCTATGGCTCATAAATCTTAAAAGTATATGGAGGTTGCCGCAGATGCGGCAGCCTCTTTTTATGTAATGCACGAAAATATAAGAATATAGCAGAGCCTTTTGAGTATAATGCCGGAAGGTGTTATAATAGGTGTTAAAAGGAGAATGGTTATGCAATTAGTAGTAGATAAAATAGCCAAAGCATTTGGCATTCATGAAATATTTAAAGATGTAAGCTTTATGGTGGAGCAGGGAGAGCATGTCGGTCTTGTAGGCGTCAACGGCAGCGGCAAGACGACGCTGCTGCGTTGCCTGTTGCAGCCGAATGGGTTGACAGCGGTGCGGTAAAATTCGAGCCCGGTATCAGTGTGGGCTATGTACAGCAGGGCTTTACCGATATCAGAGGTACTATCTGGCAGTTTATGCAGACAGCCTCCCGGAAATCGGCAGCCTGCGCCAAAAGCTGGCACAGCTGGAGGCTGATTCCGGCAAGCTGCAGGGCGAAAAGCTCGACAGCTGCCTTGAAGAATACGGCCGCGTACTCAAACGCTATGAGTTTATCGACGGTTATAATTACGAAAACCGCATTAAGCGTGTGCTTATCGGTTTGGGCTACACCGAGGATTGGTGGCAGCATGACGCGGCAACGCTGAGCGGCGGTCAGAAAACACGTCTGATGCTGGCGGCGGCACTGGTGCGTAATCCCGACTTTATGATTTTGGACGAACCGACAAACCATCTTGATATTGTTATGACGCAGTGGCTGGAAAAGTATCTGCAGGAATTTAAGGGCGGTCTGCTCGTTGTCAGCCATGACCGTGCCTTCCTTGATAACGTTGCTATGCGAATTCTGGAGATGGAGGGCGGCAAGCTGCAATCCTTTAAGGGCAATTACAGCCGCTATCTGGAGCAGAAGGCGATTCAGAGCAGTACGCTGACTGCTGCCTACAATGCGCAGCAGGATTATATTGCGCGTACGGAGGCTTATATCCGTCGCTTCAAGGCAGGCATCAAGAGTAAAATGGCGCGCGGCCGTCAGTCACAGCTGGACCGTTTGGAGCGTATTGACGCACCGGTACAGCATGAAGAGTTTGAGTTGCGTTTGCCGCCTGCTGCCGAATGTGCGGACAGAGTGCTGATTATGGAGGACCTCACCATAGGCTACGGCGAGAAGGTGTTGGCCAAGGGTATTAACCTGACACTGCGCCGCGGTGAAAAGGCTGCTCTTTTGGGTGCCAACGGTACCGGCAAGACGACGCTGCTGCGTACTATCTTGGGTGAAATTGCACCGCTTAAGGGCAAGGCCAAGATTGGCAGCAGAGTGCAGATCGGTTATTTTTCGCAGAGCTATGAGCGCCTGAACCCGGAGCAGACGCTGTTGGAAAACTTTGTTGTCGAATACGGCTTTACGGAAGAACATACACGCTCGATGCTTGGCGGTATGCTGTTCCACGGTGATGATGTCTTTAAGAAAATCGGTGAGCTGAGCGGCGGTCAGAAGGCACGCCTGGTGCTGCTGAAGCTGGTGCTGGACGGTGCCAACTGTCTGGTACTTGACGAACCGACAAACCATCTGGATATTAAGTACCAGCTGCAGATTATGGATATTGTAAAATCACTTGATTTGACTGTTGTGGCAGCAGTGCATGATCTGAATATCGCAGCCATGTATTGTGACCGTTTAGTAGCAATTAAGGACGGACAGATTGTGGGCATGGGAACTCCGCGTGAGCTGCTGACGGAAAAGTTTATTTATGATATGTATGAGGTACGCTGCAGGGTAGATGAAGATGCATCAGGACGCATTAATATTGTATATTTACCGCAGCACTGGCAATAGTACGGCGGCGGATAAGGCGCCATCTGTAGCTTTACTGTTTTTCTGCGTACTATAAGTTTTTTGACAGACTATAATAATTTGTATATTCAAGGAGGGTTAAAATGAAAAAGCTTTTATTGATTCCGGCATTCATGGCCATGTTCTTCGCCGGCAGCGTAGCAGTTCCTGCTGCCTTTGCTGCTCAGCAATTTCCTATGATGGTAAAAACGCGCAGGAATTAGTAGAGAATTTTCATGGAGCGGTCGATGATTATATAGCTATGTGTGTTGCCGAAGGTATTACACCGAAAAAGGCGTATAAGGGAAGCTTTAACGTGCGCATTCCTGCAGAGATGCATAAGCAGGCGGCGATTTGCGCCTTACAGAATAACATTTCCTTGAATAAAATTGTGGAGCAGGCATTGCAGCGATTTTTGCTTATGGAAAATTAGCGGAAGAAATTTAATTATGTATGTATAATAGCTGAGCAAGTATATTATACTAAGCTAAGGTTCTGTAGCTATTTGTTAGTTTACATATAATAACAATATAATAATGCTTTAAACATTAAGGACTTCGTTTTAGTTGTACGGAGTCCTTTATTTGTGTACATGATAAGTAGTTTGTACACTTTACTCTTGACGTTTTTGTGAATAACATGCTATAATGCTATCTGTAAGCTATTTTGTAATTAAAGTAAGGATAAAATAGTGTAGAAGACAAATATACATAATTAACAATTTGCAAATCTCTATCTGTAAGCATCTTGAATAACAAAGAGCTGAATATACAATAGCGTATAGCAGATGAGAATTTAGAAACCTAACGAGAGAACAAGAGAATAAAAGCGTATCAGGTGTAGT
>ERZ860023.579-NODE-579-length-20758-cov-3.189055_pt1 | contig 20758 bp, 14 predicted proteins | sample MGYA00509983_ERZ860023 | MGnify/ENA primary metagenome ERZ860023 (study PRJEB30046, sample SAMN00715180) | human gut metagenome | study: EMG produced TPA metagenomics assembly of the A metagenome-wide association study of gut microbiota in type 2...
GACGAATGCCCGTGATGATCTTGATGTCAGGAGTACCATTCAGTTCAATGATTCTGTCGAGATACTTTGCTCTTGTAATTGTTTTCATATCGTCACCCGCTTTCAAAAGTCGAATATTTTTCATTTTTTGAAACTGCTTCGATGTATTTATTATACTGTCTGCTAATAGTATGTGCAAGACGTCGCTTTCAAAAACTCAATCAGAGTACTCAGACATTCTTTGCCATTGTTTTCTCCTTCTCTGTTCTGAATTGCCATGCGTATCATCCTCTCAAATGACTCGCTGAAATGTTCATCATCTTCTGGCGTCCGTTTCTTTGGCCCTTTTATATGATTTTTTCCAGAAGCCACAATTTTAAATTTTTTCTTAATTTGTGGCGTTATGATAAATTAATATCCTTCTTACCCAAAAGAAAATCAACAATATTGATATGTGCAATTCCATTTCTTGAATAATCAAATCTATCTAATGAAAACACATATTTCGGTGATGCATCACTAATTGGCTTAAAAGCACCAAACTCTCTTTCAATCGTTTCCTTGCCAGCCAAATAATATGCCACCTGAATAAAACATTTCTTTCTTCCATTTATTGCAACAAAATCAATTTCACCCTTATATGTTTTTCCTGTAAAGACTTCATAATCTCTTGCTTTTAGCTCGTTATAAATTATATTTTCAAGAAAAAAGGTATCCTCAAAATTTACTAAGTTTGTATTTATCATGCGAAAACCAGTATCTACCGCATATTGCTTCTCTATATACGACATTGCCTGTTTTCCTACAATATTAAATCTTTTTACACGATCAATTAGACAAGCCTTTTCCATTTTATCAAGATATCTGTATATCGTCTTTTTATCCAAAGTATCTGCATTTTGATGTATAAAATAGTTCTCTATGTTTTTACTGGAAAATTCCTTTCCTGCATTTGCCATAATATATGTTGCTACTCTTTCAAAGTTTTGTCTATTAACCTTTGATCTGTCAGTAATAATATCCTTATCTAAGATACCTTCATATGTCTGCTCCAAATATCTCTTAATATCACTTTCTTTTGTAAACGAAAAACGCAAAGGGAAGCCACCCCAATTGATATAATCAATCATAAACTCATCCGGAGATATATTTCTTCCTATAGCTGTAGCATATTCGTAGCTTTCGGCAAAGGAAAATGGCATTATTCTAAATTCAACACATCTTCCAACCAACAATGTTGCCATCTTGCCGGATAGCAATTTCGAATTACTTCCAGTAATAAAAATTGAGCAATTTAATGTTGCCCGAAAGGAAGCTAAAACCTTTTCAAAGCTCCTGACATGCTGAATCTCATCTAAAAAAATCAAGTATTTGTCATGATCCTTGATTTGCTCATTCACATAGGAATTAAGTTTTTCTGCAGTTCTTATTTTTTCAAATTGCAAATCTTCAAAATTAATGGTAATAATATGCGCTCTATCAAACCCATTTTCAATAAATTCTTCTTTAATCTGCTCTAACAATATAGATTTTCCACATCTTCTAACACCTGTCAGAACCTTAATTAAATCCACATCATAAAATGGTCTTATTTTGCTTAGATATCTTTCACGCTTTATATACATAACATCATCTCCAAATCAAAATATATATTTATTATGCCACAAATCAAGATTTTTTCAAGATTTGTGGCACATATTTAGAAAATTTCCATTTCAATTTCTACCACTTTTTCATCCGTAACTCGTTCGTCTGTTTTTTTCTGCCATAGGCATTCTCTCCTCTTCCCTGAACTCACTCGCGTTACACGCTCGTTGTCGCGGCATTCGGTGCTCGTAAGCACCTATAAATAAAAAAAAGCAACAATGAATTGTGGTCATCATTGTTGCAAAATTTGACTGTTCCCAGGGGGAATCGAACCCTCAACTAGTGCTTAGGAGCTCGAGTCCACACTGGGAACAGCGATTATTTTAAGTAAATATGAGTCAAGGAAAGCCTTGATTTTCCTGACTATTTTGTAAATCTCTGTCAAAATAAGAAAACGGAAAATCACCTGAGAAAAATGGTTTTCTCTGTCAAATCGCTGACATTGTCACCCTGAGGGTTCAGCCATTCCGTTCCAATGATTTTTTCATAAATATGGCTACCATTCCATCTGTAGCAGTAATGATAACACTGTTTTCTTATTAGATTATCTATATTATAGCGTGTAGAGCAAGGGATGTCGATGTTTTTTGATCAAATTATTTTGGCAACCTATTAAATGTAGGGACAGCAAAAACCACGGCTGCTCTGTACGGGGCGGCCGCCGTTTTCCCTATATCATACGCTGCTTTTCAGTACCGCAAGGATGGGTGTCCTGTTATCGTCGTATTCTGATTTCTTTTAGGGCATTTCAGGACTATCCACAAGGGATACGCTGAACTCCTGTGCGGTTGCGCCCTCCGGCAGCAGCTTTGCCATGACCACCAGCCGCTGATTACCGCTGTTGGCCTTGTCATACTTCCGGCAGCAGGTGGAGAGGGTCAGAACAGTATCTTCCTCGGAGAAAGTCACGCCATCAAAGTCAAGCCAGTTTTTCCGCGCAATCGTCTCAAAGAAGCTGGTCAGATCATCTCCCGTGGGATCAGGCGCAATATAGTCAAAGCCAATATCCGTGACGAACAGCGCGGTGATCTGGAAAATCATGTCCTCACCATCCACAGAGAGATAGATATACGGATGCTCCTTTACAAAGTCTACGTCCATATAACGATAGAGCTTGGTGAACCGCACACCGTCCGGGTCGCAGTTGCTGGCGGAGTGGCCGAAAATGGTGGTGTTTTTGTCCAGCTTATCCCTGCCGCCGATTTTGTTTTCACAATGGGCATAATAGCAGCCCCACATGGCGTACTCACCGTTTTCATCCAGCTTTAGGTAATAGCCGTTGTCCTCCGCCTGCATCACAGGGTCGTCCACCTCCGCACCGGGGATATACAGCCATGCCACGGTGTCGGGATTCTTCGCTCTGGCTTCCGCCAACTCTGTCTGCCTGTCCACCGAGGGGATAACTTCACCCGCGAGAGGCGCTGATGGCTGAGGCGCAGATGTGCCGGGAATGTCGATAGGCTCTGTCTCTCTCTGATAGCAGCCCCTGACTGCCGTGGTCATAGCAACGAGAAGGACAACTATGCAGATGATCGGACGAATGATTCTTGTGATTCTTTTCATAATGCTGTCTCCTTGCCGCGCTTGGATAGCGGCGCAGCTCAAAATGTCATTAATTTGTTTCTTGTAGTGAAAAGAGAACAGCACAATCCACAGCGTCCTCATAATAGCTGCCGGTGGCTACATCCACAAACACGCCGGTCTGGGGGTTGCCGTTGGCTTTCATAAAGATGACCTCGATGGTATGGGTTCTGCTGACATTCTCAAAGGTATAAGACTTCGCCGCGCCAATGCTCTTGCCATCAATCTTGACGTTGGCGACAGCATAGCCCTTATCCGGAGTGATGGTGAAGGTCTGATCTCTGCCCTCACGGACGCTGACATTGCCGGATGGAGAAATGGAGCCGCCAGCCCCGGCAGTTGCCTTGATGGTGTAGTAGCTGTAGCCGCTTCCGCCGTTGCCGCCGGTGCTGCCGCTTCCGCCACCGCCTTCATTACCGCTTCCGCCACCGCCTTCATTACCGCCTGTGCCGCTATTGCGCAGAATCGTCAGCGTGTAGGTTTTAGCACCGATTCTCACGACAATGTCGGTTGTGCCGCTGTTGGGGATGGCAACGGTTGCGCTGCCGCCGGTGGACAGAGCCTGTCCGTTGATGCTCACGGGCTCGCCGTTTCCAGACACCGCTGTGACTAGCGTAGATGTTGCTCCGCTATCATTTCGCAGCGTATATGTATAGTTTGTTCCGTTGGCGGTAAAATCGCCGAGCCCCACTGCCAGACCTTCAAAGGTCAGAAGGTCTTTACCGGGCACTGCGACTCGCACCACTACGCGGGTGCCAAGCCGGGAGAAGGTGACGGTTTCTGTCTGGAAGGTTTCCCCGGAGATGGCACCGCCAATACTGGTCTTTTTCGTTTCCAGAACGGTCCCGGCAGCATCCAGCAGCGTGGCCACCAGCTCTGCGCCAGTCTGAGACTGCAGGCAGTTGTTGCGCAGGGTAATGGCGGCGGTGCTGTGACCGTTGCCGTCGTTCCCCTGTGTCACATCCATCGTCAGCTGCTCTCCGGTGCGAGCCAGTGCGCCGGTCATATGGACGCTGGCCTCGCTGTCACTGCCGTTATACTCCGGCAGGCGCTGATTGCTTCCCGTTCCACCGACCTTGCCTTCCGCCCACGCCTCGGCGTACAGATAGGTACCCACATTGGGGATCTCGGTTTTGCCAATGAATGTCATATACTCGCCCAGATCATAGGTCAGGTCCAGTGTAAAGGTTCCCTGATCAATGCGGGCGAGGGCGCTGTCTTCGGAAATGGTGATTTCATTACCGCTAACCGATACGCCGTTTGTGGTGCATGCTACCTCTGCAGGTTCGGTATGCAGATCATCCGCATAGAACGCAAGCTTCACCTCGCGGCTCTTTCCGCCGGCCAGCGTGGCGGCAGCGGAATTATAGAGGGTCATGCGCACCGTGCGCTTGCCGGCGCTCTCCGCAATCACTTCCATTTGTGAGATTCCAATGTCGGGATAATCCAGATACACTGTGCCGTTTTCGTGGATGCCGCCGGCGGCGGTGATGGTATAGCCCGGGTCGGTCACGCAGTCCTTCACATGGTGCCAGACGGTAAGGGTGGTGCTTTCATTGGGCAGCAGTTTTTCCGTAAGGGTAGCGGTTTCCCCGCTGCCAAGGCTGACCGTTAGGTTTGTCACATCGTTCAGCCCGGTGTTGCGGATGGTAAAGTGAATGGGTGTCAGGCTGTTCAACGCCAGCGTTGCATAATCCACACCGATCTGTTCCACTGCCACCGCATCGGTGACAAAATCAGAGGTAGCGGTATAGAGGATCGTTTCCTCACCCGGAACGGTCACGCCGCCGATTACCTGCGGGTTTTCATCGTCATACCGGGTGGCCTGAATGGCGGCCTGCACCTGATTGGTGCCGCTGACATAGGCATCAAAGTGGTCAGCCAGCGTGCGATCCGGCAGCTCTGCCAGTTCCAATGGTGCGGACAGAGTGTAGGTATTTGTGGCATAGCGCAGCTTGGCCGCCTTCAAAATGCCGTGATCTACCGCGCCGTTGGCGTTATTGACAGTCTCATTCCAGACGATGGTAAGATCATTGCGGCTGCGATGATCCCCGCTGAGGGAAGCGAAGCGGAAGTCTCCGCCCACGACGGCGTTGCCGCTGCTGGTCAGGGTCGACAGAGAGCCGGGGAAACTGTTGGACATGGTGCCGCTGCCGTCCACAGCCAACAGCTGAATATCGCTGCTGCCGTCTCGGACACTGTGCCAACCGATGACAAATCGGTCATCCCCGCTGCCGAAATTGGCTGCAACGACCTGGGAGTTTTCGTCAAGATTGCTGTCACAGGTCGCCAACATGGCTGTACCGGGAGTTCCGTCAGCAGCCACGGTACAATAGGCGATCTCGTAGGCGGAGGTATCTCCGGTTCCGCTGCGGTCCAGCGAGTAAACCGCCATAGCGGTTCCGTCGGGCAGCATGGCCGCCTGCAACGCCTTCACGCTGCCAGTAGCACCGTTATAAAGCATTTTTGCCTTGCTCCAGGTGCCGTTAGTGCTGTCATAACAGCTGTACATGATACAATCTCTGGTCGTGAAGTTCAGCAGGTTGTTGCTGCCCTGCGTACCGGGATCGGGGGTGTAGACGTTGCGCCAGAACACGATGGCTTTGCCGTCGCCGCCCACTGCCGTGGCTGGGGCCAGATCCGGCGTGCCGTCGTTGGTTAGGCGGGTGGATGTCCAGGTTGAGCCGTTATAGACGGACACTACGATCTCCGTGCTGTTCATCAGCAGGTTTTGCTCTTCCAATGTCACGGCATCACCGGCATTTTTACCCGGCAGGTCGGGCCCATGCGAACCCAAGCCGCCGCCGCGAAGCTGCCAGTGCCGGACAAAGAAACGCTCGTGTCGCCGTAGCCGGGGAACCCTGTGGGAGCGTCAATTTCACTGGAGGGAGTATAGACGCCGCCATTGAGGGTGGAGAAATGCGCCCGGCTGTCGTAAATACTGCTGCTGTTGCCGTCGTTGATGTAGGTCAATACCTTCCCGTCATCGCTAAGCTGTGGATAGGATGTGGGGTTGGCATTGGTCTGGATGTTTTCCAGCCCACTGGTGGAGTTCAGAGAAAACAGCATCATCCGCTGCTGGGGCTGGCCCCAGGTACGGGCATATTGCTCCAGATAGTCCCGGCTTTGGAGCGTTGCACTGCCAGAAGCCACCTGCATTCCGCTCTGGGCCGCCGCCATCCGCAGCGAAGCAAGGCTCAGCCCACTGGTGGCGCTATTCCAGTAGTCGTCGATTGTGTTCCAGTCATTAAAAGTCCTGGTGGCTCCAAGGGTTCCGGAGGCGATCACCGCCTCGTAGGAGATAAACAGGAAGGTTGCCACAAATTTGATTCCCACTTCGCTTTGGATTCCCAGGGCCTGACCGTTGATCTGGCGCTTTGTCTCGTCGGCAAGATAGGTGCGGGAAAGGAACTTATTCTGACTGTCCACATCCAAATTGCCGAATAGACCGATCTTCAGCGCCACGACCGAATAGTCAAAGCCAATACCGCCAAACGCGTGGACATAGGCGTTGATACGCAGCGTGGTCAAAAAGTCATTCACTGCCGTGGCCGTGGGATCGCTCCAGGCAAGCTCTGTACCCTCGCCCTGCCGGCCGTAGCGCACTGCGGTACGGAAATCCAGCTGAATGGCACCACCCAGCTCAAAGGTTGCTGTCAACGGCACAGGACCAGCCATGGCGTTCACGCTGAAGGAGAAGCCCACACCAACACCGGTGGTAAATCCGCCGCCTACGGTGAAAACCTCCCACTCCTTTTTTTCGGTGTTATAGCGGATTTCCGCTTCGTAAAAGCCCTCCAACTGCAAGTTGAGATCCGTGCTGGTGACATTGTCGGCTATGGAGTTGGTTTTGTAGTCCCCCTTGGGATCATAGGTGCCCTGGGCCATCTGGCTCAGATCCCCGGTCCCGGGCACACCCACTTCCAGGTTCTGCGTCAGCACATTCGCACCCAACGCCACGCCGTCCTCGGAATAGTCCATGTCCTCCATCTCCAGCGTATTATACCCGGCCCAAATCATGGCACGGAACACGGAGGGATCTTCGCTGGGGGTGATAATCATTTTGAACACGGAAGTGTCCACCGGACCGCTCAGATCATCCAGCCGTCCGGTCAGCACCTTGAGAATGTTACTATCGCCCACTCCGCCAAAGTCGACTTGATTCACTCCACTGGAGGATCCCATCGTCGCCAGAATACCGGTGACGCGGTCATCCTCTGTCACCTTGGGCACTCGGGTCAGATCAACGACCCGGAAGGGCATTATTTTCTCCTGTAGCAGGCTGCCGTTCAGGCTCAGCTGCGTTTTCATACCCACATCCTTGCCGTCAGCGATCCATCCAGAGGTGGTCATGGTGGTCTCGGTGAGAATCAGATCGTTTTCCGCTACGGGGATGGATGAGAAGGGATACTGCTTGGTACTGCTGCTCTGGGCGGCAGGAATAACGCCGTATTCGTCCGCCAGCTTGAGACTGTAATTCCGCGCGTTGGCAATCTTCTCGCCCCAGAGGAACATGGTGGTGTGCAGTCTTGCTGTTTTAAAGCTGCTGTTAGGTCCAATCTTCCCAGTCGAGCTGCGGACATCCACCTTCTGACCGTTGTCTAGACCGTAATCAACGCTTTGCGCCACAATGAAGGGTTTGTTTTCCTCCCCCGCCGGCACACGCTCCAGAGAGACAACGCCCTCTGCGGTGCGCATTACATCGTCCACGCCCAGCTTGCCGTTGACGGTCAGCAGCAGCGGATAGTACTTGTCGCCGTCAATTGCGCTGATCTCCAGAATGTACTCCAGCTGATCCAGAGCAGAAAGCGCCGTGGTGTTGCTCTCGCCCTTTTCGGCCGACCAGAACTGGGTGGAATCCAGATAGACGGTTATATTTCCCGCCGCATCCGTGGTATAGGTGTCGCCGGTGATGCCGCTGACAAGTGCTCCTGCCCTGGAGCCCAGCAGAGCTGTCTGGCAGTAGCCTCCGTTTTTATAAACGCCGCCACGAACGGTCACCGTCTTGTTCGCCAGCGGATCGCCGCCCGGCGTGATGAGCGTCACAGATGCCCGGGCAACTCGCCGAAGGCTGAAGGTATTCAAGGGATAAAGCTGCAGTTTTGTGGCATCCCGCTCGCCGGAACGCAAATTTTCTTTATAGATGGTGCCCAGATAAATATCCGCGCCGGAGCCGGACCGCAGAGACACCTCACTGGCGATTCCGTTGGGTTCGTAAAGCGCCAGCACGCCTTCACTGTTGGTCGTGACCGTTTTGGGCACACCTTTGCCGTCGGTGTATTGCAGCGTAGTTTCCGCTGCAGGCGTCAGCTGGAAGAGATAGAACTTATTTTGCAGCGTTTTCGCTGTCACCTGTACGGCGGCATTCATGCCCGTGGCGGCATGGGTAGCCGTGACGGTTGCGGTGCCGTTGGCCAAGCCGGACAGCGCCATTTTGGTTTCGGGAAGGTAGGAATCAAAGGAGAAGTTTCTGATGTCCTCATACAGTCCGCCCTGCTTGTAGTTGACGGAAATGGCATTGTTGTTGCTGGAGAGCCACCGGATGCCGTCTTTAAAGGAGTTCCATCCGTACTCGTCATAGTTGATGCCTATGTACTCGATCAACCCCAACTCCTGGCGCAGCTGCATAATTTCAGCTGTAACGGTGGGCAGGCTGCCGCTGACCTTGGAGGTATTGTCCATGGTCAGCTTAGAAATCGTTTCTCCTTTGTCGTTCTGCACCTTCAGTGCGTCGGCATCGTAGACATACAGGGGGAAGGAGTCGGTGCTGGGAGATTCCTCACCAGGATTCTCCACGCTCAAAACCACTTGATAGGTGTCCTTCAGATTGCCGGCTTTCACACTCTGTAATGACAGGGGGAAGCTCCCGGAGGTGCCGGATAGGCGCTCACTGTCCACCACTTTGGTGGTGGTGTTGTCCTCTGTGACCCGGGTGATGGTCAGCGTGGGCTGCAAAGGGGCGCCCTCAGTGGTGTTTTCCACCGACCAGTCGATATTGACGGCACCGTCGGTATCCTTGAGGTAAATGCTCTGGGGCGGTGTCAGCTTGGCTGTGGCAGGCGGTGCCTGCACGATGATCCAGGCAAGTGCCGACAGGCGGACGTCCTCACCGCCGGCGTTGGGGTGCGGCATGGAGACCAATACCGTGTAGGCAGGGGTATTGCCGTTGGAGAGCTTGGAGAGCACATTCTCCCCGATCCGCACGCTGTTTTTATCCTTGCCGACGGTATAAGTCGCAACGGGCTTGCGGCCGCTCAGCGCCGCCTCATTCGCGTAGTTGCCCTCATACAGGTCGATCCTGTAATTGAACTCTTTGTTCGGCGCCATCAGCGCGGCGTTGGAGCTCCACAGCACGGTGGCGGGCTGATTTACCCGCGTCACGATGGACGCGCCGCCGGGAATCACCAGTGCCAGGGAATCGCCTGCCGTCACGGTATAGGACTTTGACTTGCCCGTCACATCATCGGCAGTGTCCTCAGTCCCGTTGTCCGCCGTAAAGGTAAAGGTGACGGTTCCCACCTTGGTTCCTGTGGTGGCAACAACGCCGGTATCCTCGTTGATGGTGGCAATGAGCGTGTCACTGCTGCTCCATTTGCCGGTGGTGTAGCTGGCCGTCTCACCGCCTGCCCCCAAAACCTCTGCCTTAAGCGTGGGGCGGGTGGTTTTGCCGAGGGAAATCGTATAGTCGGCGTCATTCGCTTCCGGGACGACCTTCACCGTGTGCACGGAAACTTTCTTTGCCACCGTAAACTGCCGGGTCAGGGGAAGAACATTCACCCAGTCAGGAGCGTCTTTCGTGCCCTCGTTGGCCTGCAGCGTCACCGTATAGGTGCGGTCGAAAGCAGAGGGTGCGATTGCATAGTCGCTAATGGTGAAGGCTTCCTTCTCTGTGTCCAGATAGACCTGCAGATAGATTGGTTCAACCGCGGAGTCGTACCTCAGCTCGAGGCGGAACGGGGCTTCCCTCGGCTCTGTGCCTGCCGGGGTGTGATAATTGCTGTATACGGTCTTGTAGGCCTGCTCCATGTTGGCGTTCATCGTGAACGATGCCTTGCCGTCGGCGTAGTCGGCGGTCAGTGCGGTGGGAGCGTTACGCATCAAGACGCTCTCAGATCAACGTCGGTAATCGAGTTGCTTGGATAGAGTGTGGTATCCAGCGTATGGCCGAAAACATCTTCCACACCGGTCATATCATTGACGGTGACCGTGGTGGCATCCGTATCCTGCACCGGATACCAGAGCATTGCCGTGACACCGTAGTTGTTCATGGAAAGCTCAGCGGCGGTATACACTTTGCCATTGATGGTCACGGTGGCGTTTCTAAGATCCACGAACTCGTTAAAGGTAACTGTGATGGGCACGTGCTGTCCGCCGGTATAGGTTCCCGCCGGGGCCGTGACGCTTTGAATGGTGGGGGTGTCCGTGTCCAACAGCGTGGCGGAGACGTTGCTGTTCTTGGTGGTGGCCCAGGAATTTTGGATTTCGCCCTGTACACTTTTCATATACAGTCGGAAGGGCAGCCAGTACTGCTGTTTCCCTCTGTTTTGCGTGGTAGACTGCAGGGAGATGTTGACCGTTTCGCCCTTGTTAATCGTACAGTTCAGCGCTCTCGTTTTGTCGCCGCTGAGCTCCAGAGATGTTCCATTGAACATGTACTCCGTCAGATAGAACGGGGCATGGGGTTGTGTGTCACTATTATAGCCATACGGCGCAAAGCCATTATAGGTCTCTACATCGTACTCCAGTCAAACTCGATGCTGGCATCGATTTTGTATGGCTGATAAAATGGGTCGGAGTCGACGGGAAGCACCGAGTTGCGGGCACCCTCCAAAATTCTGATGGTATCGCTTAGCGCAACGAAGTCCTGATTGTTGGCACCTTCGCCGATATTGTATTCATTTGCCAGCAAAGGAATATACATATCCCCCTGTATTGTTTCTGTACTTTCGTATCTTTCCTCATAGTTCGGCGCGCTCACTGATGTTTGTATTGTGGGGGCGTCAACCGTCTTTTTTAGCTTGAGCTGACAGTGGTCGGCATAACCGGCGCCGTCATAGAACACCAGATTTTCCGCATCGTAAAATTCAATCATCCCCAGCAGGTCACCATAGGAATAAGAATTATCGTGCCAGGCTTGGGTACTTCCTTTGGTTGTAACTTTGACAGTGATTTTACAACCACCTAAACTGAAAGTCGAGCCTACGTCATAGGTCAGCTTGTAGGACCCGTCGCCTTGGGCGACCCCACTCGTCTCGCCTATCGAGACCTCCACACCGGTGATATAATCGCTGAGCTGGCCTTTTTGAATGCGGTAGGAAAAGCCGACCGGTTTTCCGCCGTATACAGTAAAAGTCCCGGAGCTCCAGCTGTTGGTTGCGAGATCCCCCAGCGTTTGGCTCATCATGCCGCTCATATCCACCGTCTCAACGCCCACAGGCGCTGTGGCAGAGGCGGAATACTGCAAACTGATGCCCTGCAGCTCCAGCTGCTCCATCAGGCTATTGAGATTCTCCAGTGCTTCCCCGGTAAACTCCCTGCCGGAGAAATAGGTGTCCTTGATCCGCTGTAACTCCTGTTCGATTTGGATCATGGTCTTCAAATCGCCCAGCGCCACCGGAGTCCCATCCACGTCGGCTATACGGGTGAGATCCGTGGCGGGATTTTCCAGCAGCTCCATGACAGCCGCCAGTGTCAACATTTGGCCGTCCAGCGTGATGGTTTGATCCACCTTGAAATTGCCGTCTTCATCCAGCAGCCCCAAAGCGTTCAGCATGGAAAGCACCTGGTCGCTGCTATCGCCGGTCAGGGCGGAGAGCTGCTCCAAAATCGCCTGATTTTCCTCGGGTGTGTTGCCCAGCGAATCGCTCACCGCTGCAAACGCCGTAGTTGGCAGCATCGTGAGCGTCATGCACAGGCTCAGCAGCGCCGCTAAAAATCTTTTCTTCATGTTTCCTCATCCTCCTTGGTTTGTTCCTGCTGTTTATTGTTTTTTCTCAATCGTGTGCAAAACACGGTAACGACCACCGCCGCTGCAAAGGAGACGACGGCCACCAGCACATAGCCGCCCACGTCCTCCCGTAGCAGCATCGCGCCGAACACGCCCCATGCGGCTGTCTGCCCCTGCACTGCAAACACATCCACCGCCTGCGTCAGCGCCGCGCACAGCAGCATACACGCTGCGGAGAGGCTTATTGCCTCGCACCGCTGCCTCCGGCGGGTGTTTTCCCGCACCCGCTGCTTGACGAGTACGACTCGTTTTGCGGTATCGTACATTTCGTTTGAACCTTCTCTCTGGATTTATTGAAATGCGGCTTAAAAACCCCTTCACTTATATAGGTACAAAAAATCGAAAATACTCTCACCCAAAACGCAAAATTTTTCAAAAATTTTTCAATAAAAAAACGGCAATGATTTTTCTCTCATTACCGCTTAAAATAGAGCGTTCCCTATAGGAATCGAACCTACAATAGAGTCTTAGGAGTTCGAGTCCACACAGGAAACCCACATAATTTTGAGTTATTATAAGTCAAGGAAATCCTTGATTTTTCTAACTATTTTGTAAAACAGCCCCCTCATATATCAACTTATTTTTCCCTAATAAGTCTCGCATATTCCGCTTCATCAATATGATATTTCTTTTTCATAATCACATAAGAAATTATCAATGCTACTACCGGTATGAGAACCATTCCAATTCGGAAAATAAGAGCCTGCTGCGCTGTTATTTCACCAATATACTTGTTTGCTTCCGCTAAAACCTCTTCACTGGAAAGATTTCCCTTGTTTACCTCTATCTCCAAAGCGCTGATGCTCTGGCTCTTAGCATAAACACCGCTCACAATAAGCACTAATGTTGAAAGCCCCTGATTGATTCCCCCCGCCAGTTTCACGCTGAATGAGCGCACTGCAGATATGACTGAATCATGTCTTTCATGAAATCTTGCCTCATCATATTCGATCGTATTGTTGATCATAACAACGATTGCCAGATTCATAAGTCCCTGAAAAAAGAAGATTACAAAACCAATTGCATTCAAAAGGATCACATTCTTCGGCAACACATAACCAAACGCCATAAAGCAGGCATACCCGATCAGGAGAACAACAAAGCATACTTTAAGAATTTTCTCTCTTGAAAATCTTTTTGCCAGTCCTGCATAACTTGCCTGTGAGATCAGCATTCCAAGTCCATACATGACCGTAAAGTAAAATACCAGTGTTCCGCTTTCCGAATATCCGTACTCTGTATAAAAGAAATTCACTCCGAAAACAATCAGAATATTATTTGTAATATTAAAAAATATGGATGCCAGCCCCGATGCTACCAGCTGGTCATTTCTTGCAAAAATATGGAACATATCCTTCAAAGACAATTTGTCTTTCTGTTCCTTTCGCGGCCGCTCCTTTATTCCAAATGCAGTCAGCATTTGAAAACAGATCAAAGCCAAAGCAACGATAAGTGCAACTATTCTGTATGCGTTTACTGCATTACCGGCGATTACCACCGGTACAACTCCTGCAATTGAAAACTGTCCGATACACACGAAAATACTCATAATAGTTACAAGAGAATCTCTGGTTCCGGGTTCAGAACTTAGCGACGGCAGAACACCCCAGTATGCAATATCATTCATTGTATAGGTCATTCCCCATAATAAATAAAACAGACTGTAAAAAGCCACAAATCCCCATCCATTTGGTCTTATGGTAAACAAACATACAATAACGATCGCATTTGTGATACAGCCAATCAGTATCCATGGCTTAAATTTTCCCATCTTGAAATGTGTATTTTCTATTATAATTCCCATTAGGAGATCATTGATGGCATCCCATACCATACAAATAATCATCGCTCCACTAATTACTGTAAACTGTGCACTTGTAAGGTTCATTGTATACTGTACATACAATATCAGGTACATGCTTACCAGTGCATACGCTGCATCTCTTCCTGTTGCACCGATACAATAAGTCCATTTTGTTCTTGCATCTAATTTTTCATTCATTTTATAGCCCCCTTATTTGCTGAATCCACTATCTTTTTAATTGTCCTGTTTTTTATCAGACCTCCACTCTGATTACATACACTATCAATATTTCCCTCCAGAATACCTTCCGTCATCATTCTTACTTCCGGATCCTGCATGGATTTTGGAAAGTACGTTAGTCTTGCTACAATTTTTCCTATCCGGATCCATCTTCTTGCAAGCCGGGAATAAGGTGCCATCTGTATCAATGAGTTTTTTGTTGTAAACTCCCCAGGTTTCATATCTGAAAAATGGGTGCACGGATAAGAATAAATCATATTAAAATCTTTTTCACAAAGAGGCACCTTTGTATTCCGGTTTAGAGGAGATATCAGTTTGGTTCCGCTTACTTCAACAGTTTCTGATAAACGTATATCCTGTAACGATGAACCTATCTGTATTTCATATACTCCTTCAATCACCTGAAATTCTCCGTTCTGATACACCGAAAAAGCCCTCTCATCAATAGTAATCACTATCTTTTTCTTCTCACCCGGCTTCAGGTCTGTTTTTTCAAACCCTTTTAATTCCCGGTTTGCCCGGAAATCGTCGGTTTGCGGATTTTTTATGTAAAGCTGTGATATTTCACTTCCAGATACCATTCCGATATTTTCAATACAAAATGAAATTTGATAACTTTCGTTTGTAGCTTTACTAATTTGTAAGTCGAAATAGGTAAACTGCGTATAACTCAGTCCATATCCGAAACAATATCTCACCGGAACATGAAATGTATCATAATATCTGTATCCGGGAAAAATGCTTTCCCGGTATTCAACGTCATCCAAATGGTGACTCTGCCCCTCCTGTCTTCCGAAATAACCGTAACTAGGAACATCCTTTTCACAATAAGGAATCGATTCTGCAAGTTTCCCTGATGGATTGACAACACCTGTAACAAGCCTTACACAAGCTGCCGCTGCTGCTTCTCCACCAAGATATAACTGCAATAACCCTTTACATTTTGATAGAAGTTCCATATTATAGGGAGAACCGCTAACAGAAATAAATCCGATTTTATCATCTATACAAAGTATCTGTTCCAGCAAAGCTGTCTGGTTCGCCGGTAATTCAAAACTCTCCCTGTCATAACCTTCGCCCTCAGCAATATCTGTCAATCCACCAACAAAAAGGACTGGAATGTTCTGCTTCTTTGCTTTTTTCAATTTCTCCAAAGCTTCCTTTTCAAACCTGCTGTCTCTATGAAAGGTATTGCTCCTATAACCTCTGGCAAAATGTACTTTTATTTGTTGTTTTTCAAATTCTTCTATAAAATTATCCACACGATCCGTATGAATATGGCTGCTGCCTCCACCCTGAATTCTCGGTTTATCTGCAAGATCCCCGATCAGAAGAATTTCCCTTATATCCTTTAATGGGAAAAAGCCATCATTCTTAAGAAGTACTGCACTTTCTTCCTCAATCCGTCTTGCCAGCTCATGATTATGATTCCTTGTCTGCTCCGATACACACTTAGCTTCTTTCTTTTCAATTCTGTTCTTGCCATAAGCAGCAACTAGCTTTTCAATTCTGTAGACAGAAGCTCTAAGCGCCTGTTCTAATCGCGAGTTCTTTTTTGCCGCCTCCAGTAACTCATTAAAATGATTTCCGCAGCTGTCCGGCATTTCTACATCCATTCCGGCAGCAATACAGGCCGGAAGATCTACGCATGCACCCCAATCACTCATTACCAGCCCCTCATACCCCCATTGTTTTCTAAGGATATTTGTCAGCAATTCATAATTTTCACAGGCCGGCACTCCATTCAGATAGTTATAACTTGCCATGACAGTTGCCGGTTTTGCACATTTTACTGTTTTCTCAAATGCGCTCAGATAGATTTCATGCAAAGCACGTTCATCAATCATGGAATTACTCGTCATCCTATGAGTTTCCTGACTATTTCCGGCAAAATGCTTCAGGGATGTCCCCACCCCATTTATCTGCATTGCACAAATATATGCTACTGCCAGTTCTCCGGCGAGAAAAGGATCTTCCGAATAATACTCAAAATTTCTGCCACACAAAGGAGAGCGTTTTATATTGATCCCCGGTCCTAAAACAACAGATACACCAAGTTCTTTTGCCTCACTTGCCATTCCTTCTGCCATTTTTCCAATCAATTCTCTGTTCCAGGAACAGGCTGTACTGCTGGCAGTAGGAAAACAGGTTGCTTCGTAACTGTCATTATTTTTTGCCCCGTCCTCCTGTGCGCGGATTCCGTGAGGTCCGTCCGATACATGAATGTTTCCTATGTGCCATGCTCCAGCCCCTGTCACAAGCCGGCACATTTCCTCAAGGCTTTTCCCCATAAAATACCTCCCATTCGATCCATTTATCTATCTTCAACATATCATCTATTTACATTTATCTATATCAAATTTATGTTGTTTTATATTATTTTTATTATATAATAAGTGGAGGAAAACCTGATGAAACTTACTTACTCTTGGAAAACGGCGAATTTTTTTAGTGGAGGAATTTATGTCAGAAAATCATACAAAAATAAACTATGAATTTTTAGATTCAGCTAAGAATTTTATATATGAAGCAAGAGAAACCGGAAAGACACATTCCTCTTTCCAATATGAGCTCATGCTGTTTTATTCTATTAGAAATGGAGATATTGACGGTGTCAGAAAAGCGCTTGACTTGTATAAAGAATCCGGACTGATTATTGGACATATGTCAGATAATCAATCCAGAGAAATTCATTACTGGGCAGTTGCCACCATTGCTGTTGCCATTCACTATGCTATTCTTGGTGGTCTGGATGAAAGTGAGGCTTACCAGTTAAGTGACCAATATATTCAGGAGATTGATTACCTTCAGACAATGGAAGAATGTATTGATTATCTCTGTAAAAAAGCCATTGAGCTTGTTTCAAAAGTGAAGGAAAACAATATTCCACACACTTATAGCGACCTGATCAATCGTTGTATGCATCTGATTCATATCAATCTTCACAGCCGGCTTAAGATTGAACAATTATCCAATGCTTTACATATTTCCCGCGATTACTTATCTCAGGCTTTTAAAAAAGAGACCGGTATTTCTCTGCACCAATATATTCTGAATCAGAAACTTGATGAATCACAGAAAATGCTATCTTCCGGAATAACCATCAATGAAACAAGTTACACCTTGTGTTTTTGTAATGAAAGTCACTTCATCCAATTGTTTAAAAAAAAATATGGGATTACTCCTGCAAGCTTTATTTACGATAAGAAAAAATAAAAAAGAGCCCGACGCATCAAGCTCTTTTTTATTTTTCATATTTAATTCTTTCATCTATTTCTCCGTATGAAAATGGCGGGTGTCTTCCCCGCCATTTGGTGGACCCGGGTCTTGCGACCAGCCCAAATATTAATGTGCATATGCACACCAGATTCTTATCTGTGTTTATATTATATGCGATAGCAACCTAACCAATGTTACAACTATTTTTCGCTCAAATTTAAAATTTTTTAATACTCACAAATACTCTAAAACAAAAGACATACAATCATTAAGTAAACTTATCATCTTATATTTACAAATGTTCCCAGCGGGAATCGAACCCACAACTAGCGCTTAGGAGTTCAAGTCACTACAGAAAATCTATGTTTTTCTTGGTCAACATAAGTCAAGCAACAACTTGATTTTACTGACTTTCCTGTAAATCCATGTCAAAATAAGAAAACTGAAAATCATCCAAGTTAAGCACCTCTCGCTGACAAATGAGTGACACTGTCACCATGAGGGTTCAACCATTCCGTTCCTGCGAATTCATATTTATGGCTACCATTCTCACTGAATATGCGGTAATGATAACACTGTTTTCTTATTAGATTATCTATATTATAACGTGTGTGAGGTCGGATGTCGATTGTTTTTTGACCATTATTTACTCCGCATTACACGTACTCTCTTCTATGTTATAAAATCAAGCATCTTCTGCATATACACCATCTCCATAATATAGAAAAGAGGAGTCCCCGCAGGTTCTCCCCCGGTCGCAGGCCTCACAGGTTTCTGCAACGCGATCACTGTATTTGCAGTTTATTCCGCAATGGGAATGGGTTTTCGGTCTCCATCCCGACCACTGGAACAGGTTTAAGGTCTCTGTTCCGACCTTATATACATCTTTTATATTTTAATTATGCAAGATAACTTTAGAATCTGCAACAAGTTGTTGCTAAATTAACTGCTTATTTATGAACTCAATTCCGTTACCAGTGAAGAATATCTTTTTGTCCGGTTCTTTATATCCTCCTCACTGACACCATAATAACAATATAAATCTCTGGCTATTTTCTTAAACCTTTTTATGACCGACTTATTTCCAGAGTAAGATATTCCAAATATATTCCAGGTATAATCTACCTCTATTTCCATTAAATCCTCACCAATTTTTATTTCATATAAATGAAAATCCATGGGAATTACATTATCAGGCATTTGGTCAATCAATTTATTTCTAATTTCCATTTCATTCAAAAAATTTTTAACAGATTCTTCATTATGAAAATCTGGTTTTGGAATATCCTTCCTTTGGCCCAAAAGTTCTGGTTTATGCTGCATAATCAAACTAGCTTTTAGATTTTTCTGTCGTTCTATCCAATTTGTTGCGGCAGGATTGATTTCCACTAAATCATAATGATCCTTTGCGTATTGCACCACTTCCGCAAGGGTATGCGGGTTGGCCGCTATTCTCTTTTCTATCCTTTTTCGTCTGGATTGATAGATAGCATTTCGGATTCTAATCTTTAGAGATTGCTTTTGAGCTTCTCCAAATATAAAAACACTTGTGGGACCATCTTCACCATTTATTATGGAAACTTGATTGATACTTTTATTTTTCATAAGTGCCCTCTACTCACAAATCCCGATTATATCGGTGATTCACAATCTTTTAGCCAAAATCGCAGTTCCATAACCGTCACAGCAATTTTATACTTTACTTCGATTTCAATCTTTTCTGGTGGATTGGCTAAAAGCCTGTCAATATCATTTTCCTCAACACCAGCCATTTTTGCTATCGTTAGCTTGGATATGCCATGATAGGAAACAAGCACTTCCAAAAAACCGCTTAATTGCCTATCCTTATCTTCAATCGCTCCAAAATACAGAAATCCTACTTTACTAAGTATTTTAAGACGCAATGCAGGATCATCTGGCAAACATTCCACATTGCCCATTACTACTCCATCTACTGTTTCTTCAGTTATTTCTAAATATTTTGAAAGAGTATTTTTATTAAAACGATACTCCTCAATTAAAGAAGTCAACATTTCTGAAATATTTTTTGTTTTTATCATATTTGTGCCTTAATCTCCACTTGTATCATTTACAATATTGCGTGTAACAAGTGTCCCTATGTGAAAGGCACACTCTACACTTTATTGTTGTTATCTTCCATTTTCCGAGCAATTATAACTTTTCCAATCTACGTTTATCAAATGCTCCAAAATTTAGATGCCAGCTCCCGATTTATGATAGATGAGAGAAAATTAGGATTATTATTCTGGAACACTTTCAGACTTTCAAAAAAAGCCGCTTTATTTTCTGTCTTTATATCTGAAAAAGTTGCATCCAGCTTCTGATCTTTTACATTTTTCTCCACATATTCCTCCGACTGCTTTTCGTAATTATCAACCATCGAAGGATTCTTTTTCACTGCCCCTTCATACCAATTTGTAAGGTATTTTAATGCATTAAGCTGTCTGTCCTCATTGCTGCTTTCTTTACTAATCTTCTGATATTCCGTGTATGCACTGCCGTCCATCGTCCTCATCATATCAAGCGCATTTGTAGTCTTTACAATATTGCTACCATGTCCAAGATATGTACCTTTCCCTACTCCATAGTCCATATTTCCGTTATTGTCAGCTTTTCCTGCGCTCGCAAGCTTTGCGATTGACTCCATTGCTTCCAAAAATGATTTTCTGCTATCTTCCGGGATAAAATTCTCTGCCGCATATTCCGCTTTTTTCATACCAAGTGAAATATTTGCCTGCCGTTCTTCCTCTGTCATAAAGCCAGTATTTCCGACAAGGAAATTCTGACGGATGATATCATACACAAATCCCTGTTCCTCTTTCCTTTTGCAAAAGGAGTGAATAAAGCCTTTCCCTCTTATTCACTCCCTCATATACATAATTTGTTTAAGAAATTACTGCATTCTGTCTCCTGTATGTATCATTATCTTTCTGGCTTAACTGCCCCTCAATCTGAGCCAGCTTTTTCTCCAATACCTTAACCTTTTCTTTGTCCCCCGCCGCAGCCTTTATCTGCTGTTCAAGCTGTTTCTTTTCCTCTTTGAGCTTCTCAATCTCTCTGTCAACATTATCTGTATTTGTCGTACATTTCTCTGCCTTTTTCGCTGGCTCCTCCTTTGGTTGAACATCTTTCGCCTTTGCCGCTCTCTTAGGATCATCATACATCACTTTTGGATTACCGTTTTCATCCTGCCCTAAACGATACAGACCACTGGGCTTGCTCCGGATTTTTCACTGCTGATATACTCGTCCTTTGGAATT
>ERZ860023.583-NODE-583-length-20668-cov-1.872508_pt1 | contig 20668 bp, 11 predicted proteins | sample MGYA00509983_ERZ860023 | MGnify/ENA primary metagenome ERZ860023 (study PRJEB30046, sample SAMN00715180) | human gut metagenome | study: EMG produced TPA metagenomics assembly of the A metagenome-wide association study of gut microbiota in type 2...
AGCGTAATATCCCTTTCATCCATTTTTGTCTTATCATAGGCTACCGGTTGGGCAGTGCTAACAGCAGGTGCAGGGACCAGCCGGATTGTATTCAGTGCCCCGTCAGCATCAAAAGCCACCAGAAAACGGAGATTATAACGTTCAAATTCCACATCGGAATAATAGATAGTAATTCCCTGGGCAGAATCGGTCTTCCATTCTCCTTTTGATATGGATTTACCAAACATTTTCTCTGCTTGCCGGAAAGAATCATTGAAGAGTGCCGGAGCTAGTTTCTTCTGCAACTCCCGGTTCAATGCCGCATGGATACTGTCACCTTGCCCTACCACAAACAATTCATAAATGTGCTGCGCGCGCACAGTATTCGCATCTTGTGCAAAGCCCCCATATACATTGCCCAGCAAGAGCAGTATAAGAGCCCATCGTCCTATAACCCCCATCTCTTTCATCCGTATCCTTTATCAATGGTTCAACGTTCCCGTATTGACTACCGGTTGAGCAGCCTCATCCGCACAAAGCACTACCAACAGATTGCTGACCATTGCCGCTTTCTTTTCTTCGTCCAGTTCAACAATTTCTTCTTCAGAAAGTTTATGGAGCGCCATTTTTACCATAGAGACTGCCCCTTCCACAATCTTCTCGCGTGCCGTAATAATGGCAGATGCTTGCTGGCGACGCAGCATCACAGCAGCAATTTCGGGCGCATATGCCAGATAGTTGATACGCGCTTCCACCACTTCCATACCCGCCATGGCCAAGCGTTCATTCAGTTTCTGCTCCAGCTGTTCATTGATTTCCTCACCGCCCGAACGAAGTGTCAACTCTTCCGTATCAGCCTCATTATCATCATAGGCATACTGACCAGCAACCTGGCGAAGAGCGGCATCACTCTGTATCATAACGAAGTTCTCGAACGCATTCATACGGTTGGCCACCGCATTGCCAAGGCTCACCTGGTTGGTATTACCCGCTGTCGGAGCGGATGCAGCCATTGTTTGTGAATCAATCTCAAACATGGCTTTATAAGTGTCCTTCAGCTTCCACACCAATACCAGCCCTATGAGAATAGGATTACCAATCTTATCGTTCACCTTTATCGGCTCCACATCCAGGTTGCGTGCACGAAGCGAAAGCTTCTTCTTATTAAGGAAAGGGTTTACCCAGAAAAAGCCGGTCTCCTTGAACGTCCCTTTATATTTACCAAAGAACACCATAGCACGCGCCTCGTTCGGCTCCAGCTCCATATAGCCGGCAAACATAATGAACCATACCAGGCACAGACACACCGAAAGGATCAAGGTAGGCACAGAAATGATAAACCCAAAGATTATCACTGCCGTAAGCACTACCAAATGAAGGAACAAGGCCAGAAAGCCATTCATCTTGAAACCACTGAAACCACACTCTTTTGTTTCCATATTCTATAAATTTAATTGATATCATAATGATATCACAAATATATCAATTAAAATTAGAGAAGTACAAAGAAACAAGGGAGTTAACATATAGTATTAAGGATTATTAAGAACATGTATTCCCAGTATATAAAAATTCCGTTTGAGGGTCATAACTCACCCTCAAGCGGAAAACTTTTTTTGACTCTGTCAGTGATGTATCAAGGCTGAATGACAAAAGACCGGCGCAGCAAATCAGCAGTTTGCGAGCTACCGCCCACCATCAGTTCATAACTGCCTTCGGAAACGCACATGGTATTGCTTTGCGGATTCCACCACACCAACTCTTTATCACCCAAATCAAACTCTACATCGACCGTCTTTCCTGCCGGGATATGTACCCGCTTGAAAGCACGCAATGCCTTGCTCGGTCCTTCTACATCATCGTTTTTCTTCAAATAGACCTGCACAACCTCTTCACCGTCACATTTGCCGGTATTGGTTACGGGGACACTCAATCTCAATTTCTCACCGGACTTTATATTATCCGAACCAAGCACCACAGCGCCATAGCTGAAAGAGGTATAGCTCAATCCATGACGAAGGGGAAAAGCGGTTCCTGGGTCATGTAACGGTAAGTCCGGCCGGTCATATTATAATCCTCAAAATCAGGAAGCTGTGACACATTACGGTAGAAGGTGACCGGCAAGCGTCCTGCCGGATTGTAATCACCGAACAATACTTCGGCTACAGCCGTACCGCCTGCCTGACCGGGATACCATGCCTGCAGAATGGCTCCACACCTCCCGGTTTCCGGCTCCAAACCAATGGGAGAACCCGAACAGTTCACCAACACCACCTTTTTACCGGCACGGTGCAAAGCGGCAATCAGTTCTCGCTGGACAGCAGGCAACTCAATATCAGTACGATCGCCTCCTCTGAATCCGGGAAGCTCAACACCCATCTCCTCGCCTTCGAGGTTCGGAGAGACTCCTCCCACAAAGACCACGATATCAGCATCCTTTACACGCTCCACAGATTTCCTCACATCCACTTCATTCTTAAATCCAAGGTCGAAGTTCAGCAGTGCATCGCTACGGAAATATTCAAAATCCAATTCAACGTCATACGTTTTTCCTGCTTGTACCTGCAAAGTATAAGCACTCTTCTGCCCACCGTGCTGATTGGAGAATCCTCTCACTTCCTCCCCATTTATCCGCAATCTCCCTGAGCCATAAGCATAGATGTCAAAGACCACCTCTCCCGACTGGTCGGGAGTGAATACGCTGTTGTAGGTAGCCGAGAAGTCGGTAAGGTTCACACCCGGAGCAAAAACCGTGGCACCGGATGTACAGAAATGGAAAGGAGTGGTCACTTGGGCAGTAGTGACTGGCTCACCGTCACGAGTCACGTTATTCCAGTAGCGTGCACTGAATCCGGGTTTCCCGTCGGCAGTCTTGCAACGGTTGAAGACGCTCTGTATCTGAGCTCTCTCCACCCATCCGCAGCCTTGTTCATAAATAAGCCGGTCATCAGTCCCCAAGGCTTTTCTAATTCCGTCCAGAATGGTGACTGTGTGCGGAGGCATACCGTTATAATTTCCCCACTGCATCACAGAATCATTGGCGTTCGGACCCATCACGGCTACAGTCAGCCCTCCACGCTTCAACGGCAAGGTATTATCCTTGTTCATAAGCAGTGTCATTGACTTGCGAGCCATGTCGAGCGCCAGAGAGTCGTGTCCGGCAGAAGCCACCACAGAAAAAGGAATGCCGGTCCAGGACACCTTCTCCGGCTCGTCCATTTCACCCAAGGCAAAGCGAGCCGTCAAAAGACGCTTGACTGCTACATCCACTGCTTTTTCATCAATCTTTCCCTGCTTCACCGCTTCTACCAGGGCCTCGTAACTCGAACCGCACTCCAAGTCAGTTCCACTCAGCACCGCAACTGCCGAAGCGGACTCTGCATCAGGATGCGTCTTATGACCATAGTCTCTGTAAAAATCGGCAATAGCTCCACAGTCCGAAAGGACAATACCGTCAAATCCCCACTCATCGCGCAAAATCTGCATCAGTAGGCGGTCGCTACCGCAGCAAGGATCGCCCTCAAAACGGTTGTAGGCACACATCACCTCCTTCACTTTTCCTTCTTTCACCAAAGCCTCGAAAGGAGGAAGATAAGTTTCATACAAATCACGGGGCTTGATATTTTCCGCATTAAACTCATGGCGGTTCCATTCCGGACCGGAGTGTACGGCAAAGTGCTTGGCACAAGCATGCAGCTTGTCATATTTTCCATCGTTCGTACCCTGCAAACCTTTTACAACCATCACACCCATACGGCTGGTCAGATAAGGGTCTTCCCCATAAGTCTCTATACCCCTTCCCCAGCGGGGGTCGCGATAGATATTCACTGTAGGCGTCCACATCGTCAATCCTTGATAGCGTTCATGGCTTTCCTGGGATGTATAGTAGGCATTCTTGGCACGGGCCTCATCAGAAACAGCAGTAAATACCTCGTATACAGTCTCCGGCGAGAAGGATGCCGCCATACCAATCGGTTGGGGAAACACTGTGGCCAGCCCGGCACGCGCCACTCCATGCAACGCTTCATTCCACCAGTTATAGGGCTTGATGCCCAGACGTTCCACTGGTTTGGAGCTGTCCATCATCAAGGACACCTTCTCTTCGAGCGTCAGTTCCTTCAGCAAAAGTCCGGCACGCTCTTCTGCCGGCAGAGATGCATTCTTGTAAGTAGCCTGTCCACATCCCGACAATAGGAAGAATGGCAAAAGGCAAAGAAGTTTCTGTTTCATCATGGTTTTATATTAGCAATTATCTATCCAAATATACAAAGATAATGGATATTGATTAAATTTCAAGCTTCAAAAGAATGATTCATTATGCAACGTACTGCCTAAAAGGCAGTACGTTTTCTTCACATATATGTTTAATTGCCGTTGAATTATTACGTCAATCACATATATATTTAAAGGAGTGCATGCAACGAATATCTGCAGATGAAGTCCCGACATACACATTGAATACTCCCGGTTCAGCTATCCATCGATGGCTTGCCTCATCAAAAAACTTCAAATCATCAGGAGTGATAACAAATTCCACTTGAACAGTTTCATCAGGTTCGACCTCTACTTTTGTAAAATGCTTCAACTCTTTCAATGGACGGACAACGCTACACACCGGATCTCCAAGATAAAGTTGTACCACTTCTTTACCAATCTTCGTACCCGTATTAGTCAAAGGTACTGTTACCTTGATACTTCCTTTTTCATCCATCGTCTTCGATGACAGCCGAGACTTGCCGTATTTGAAAGAAGTGTAACTCAATCCATGCCCAAAACTAAAAAGAGCCGGAATCTTCTTTGTATCGTACCAACGATAACCTACTAAAATATCATCTTTATACTCTTCTTTAGGATTGACACCGACATTGGCTGATAATCCGTCAAAGACACATCGTCCTTGCCAGTATCGATACCCGGATAAGCCTCTTCACCAAAAAAGTGCGCCGAACAATCGCTTAACTTCACCGGGAAAGAATAAGGCAGTTTACCCGATGGATTCACTTTACCACTGATAACATCTGCAATCGACGCTCCTCCCATAGTCCCCAAATAAGAAATATGCAGGATTGCAGGCACTTTCTGCAACCACGGCATAGCATAAGCATTGCCACTGATATTGGCTATCACAAGATTTGGATTGACAGCAACAAGCTCTTCTATCAATTCATTTTGAGAAAAAGGTAAATTATACGACTTACGGTCAGTAGATTCACAATCCTGGAAAGCGTTTTTATTCAAACCTCCCACATAGATAACAACATCTGCCTGCCGTGCCTTTGCCACAGCCTCAGCACGCAAAGAGTCTATCACCGTCTGCCGCATTTCCTCCTCATGACCAAAAAAGGGACGGCCACATGCATAACCCTGGGTGTATTCTATCTTATCACCATATAGGGCACGCAGTGCATCAAGTGGAGAAATCATATCTTTTGGTTTCAATTCCGACGAACCGCCACCATCCGTAAGTCTACGGACAGCATTGTCACCAACCACCAATATCCGGTTATACTTATCAGCTTGTAATGGAAGAATGCCATTGTTCCGCAACAGTACGATGGACTCGTCACCTATTACTTTAGCCACATCATAATGTTCTTTGGTACAGAGTGAACCATACGGCTTATTCTGATTCAATGAAGTCCGGAAAATCAGACGCAGTATATTCCTCGCTTTCGCATCCACTGACGCCATCGGCAATTCCCCCTTCTTCAACATCTCCAGATAGGGGTCTGCCAAATAGTAGAGATTATACCCCAAGCTATTATCCGAAGTCAAACCGTTAGTATAAGACCCCATTTCGATGTCAAGACCATTAAGAGCAGCCTCTTTGGTGTCGTGAGCTCCTCCCCAATCCGTAATGACACAACCGTCAAAACCCCATTCATCACGTAGAATATCATTGAGCAGACGGGCATTATGGCAACAATGCTGGCCACGATACTTGTTATAAGCTCCCATGACGCTCCATGCTCCCCCTTCCACTATTGCCTGTTTGAAAGCAGGCAAATAGATTTCGTAAAGAGCACGGTCACTCACTTCAACGTCAACGGTACCACGCCACTGCTCCTGGTTGTTCAATGCAAAATGCTTCACACAAGCAGCAACACCGTTTTTTTGCAATTCCTTGACATAAGGAACCGCCATTACACCGGCAAGATAAGGGTCTTCACCCATATACTCAAAGTTACGCCCATTAAGGGGAGTACGGTAGATATTGACACCGGGACCTAACAATACGTCTTTCTTACGATAACGTGCCTCCTCGCCAATAGCCTTGCCATAGCGTGCAGCCATATCCGGATTCCAAGTAGCGGCAAGAGCCGTAAGAGCAGGAAAAGCCGTAATAGAGTCGTTGGTCCAACCCGCATAATTCCAAGTATTCCATTCAAACTCATGGCGAACTCCATGAGGTCCATCACTCATCCACAACTCTGGAATACCCAAACGGGGCACCCCTGCCGATGAGAACTTGCTCTGCGCATGGCAAAGTGCCACCTTTTCTTCAAGTGTCATACGGCTTAACGCATCCTCAACGCGCACTTCGATAGGCATATCAGGATTTTGATATATGGGTATCTGTGCACTAAGATTTGTGGCAGATGCAGCAAACAGCAGAAAAAATCGTAAAATGTAAGTATGCATTTTTCACTCTTTATTAGAAATTATTGAACTGTTACCAAGTCGACATAGTAACCGTGTCCCACACAAAGGAATCCGGCCTCAGCATTTATCTTGTCAATAACCTCTTGGGTGATAATCAGTTCGTAAACACCATCTTCACTGAATTCTATCTTATCCATCAGCCCTGTCCACCAACCGGTAGCAAGTTGCATCTGATGATATTCTGCTGTAGGCTCTATCGAATAATACACCCGCAAAATAGTTCCCGGCTTAAGGGCAGTCATCACTTCTTGAGGAATCAGGTTGAACGATTTGTTCGGATCACCGTCCGCTTTGTCCCAAGACACATAATGATGGCCTTCCCATAGGGCTTTCTCAGAAGAGATAGTAACTTTCTGTTCTGTAGTAACTTCACCATTGGCATAGAACTGTATACTCTCACCGGTCTTGGTCTTACCAGTCACTGTATATTCCCCTTCTGCCAGTTCCGGGCAAATCAGCGTGAGAGAAGTGGCAGTTTGCTCTGCAAATTCCACTACCTCCACATCAGCTACCGCAACCGAGGCAACAGCATCAAGATTAATACCGGTCATTATCCATGCCGTACCAACGGTAGCACGGTTGGCTCCCATTGTAATCATAGCCCCTTTAGTCACTTTCACTTTATTGGCGCCATATTCATTTCCTTCGGCATCGATAAAAATAACCCGGTAATCTCCCTCCGACAAGCCGGCAGGCACAGTATATTCCACATAATTGCCATCTTCCGACTCCACATAAGTAATATCCGTGGCAGCCATCCCACCAATAAGAATGCTTTCCACTTTATCCAGGTTATCGCCGTAAAAACAAGCTTTATTACCGGGAGCCACAATACGTTCGAATGCCACTTCAGTGGCACTGGGGTCATCTGCTAAAGGATTTACCTGGATAAGCCCCTCACGGTAAGTGGATTTCCCAACAGTGGTGGTAGCTGTTATTTTAAGGTGATAAGTTCCTGCCATAAATTCCTTTTCTATTTCAGTACCGGTAGCCACTTCTTCTCCATCCACAAACCAGGTTACGGTAGTATAGTCCGCGGGAGTCACCGTGAGTTTCATCGAAAATTTGCCGTCACGACTGAAATTGGCAAATGTGGCCAGATTTCCATTGACCCGATCCGGAAAGGTAGGGTCGAGTATACGAGGCTCATCATTGGGCGTAGCCGTAGAGAACGGCTCTTCGTCGCTGCAGCTTGTCAAGAAGGCGTTGAATGCCAATATGGCAAACAGCATAACATATATCTTTTTCATATTGATAGTTAATTTGATGTTGAACAGAAATTATTGAACATTATTTTTATCCCACCACACAGGGGTATTCCAGCTATTATTACCTCCCATACGCTCCAGCGCTTCCTCATAGTTTTTCTTATTGTATGAAGATTCCAGCACAGGATAGCACAGACGGACCGGGATAGCCGCCCCCCCAGTAAGAACCTGGCTGAAGCCATACTCTGCAGGAGACTTTAGCTGTGGGTAGTTGGAACGGCGTAAATTAGCCCAACACTCCAACGGATTGGTGAAATGCAGAATCCATGCCTGCGTATTGATAGATGCCTTTTTCTGCTCTACCGTGTAACCAATGATGTTATTGGCCATATAGTTGTCAAACTCTTCATCAGTTATTTTATCACATCCGTAATTGTCCGTCAAGAAGTCCATAGCCGCACGTACACCTTTTCTATAATGCTCTTCTACGGAGCCAGCCACATTCCATCCTTTCAGAGCAGCTTCTGCCAGCAGGAAGTCCACTTCGGCCGAGGTTATAACCACTCCCGGGTTTTCACCCTCAAGAAAGTTACTTGCCAACTTGGGTTCCGTTTCTGTATCCATGGAAATCTTTTCAATGGCAGGATTGCTTTCCTGCAATTCTTTTATAAGGTCGCTCTCGTACGCTTCGGGCCAAGGTTCATAGAAGAATGCACCTGGATCGCGCGGATGCGCCATATTTTTAGCCAATACCTCTTCAGTGATATCAATGCGCCCTTCAGTACTGGTTGTACTCATTATCTGGTCAAAGTAGAACCGTATGATAGCAAAAAACCGAGGGTCACCAGTATTGAACAACTGATTATAAAAAGTAGAGCAGATAAAACTGGGGTTATTGCGAGGGTCGTTACCATACAGCCGCTGTGATAAAGCGTTGCGACGATAGTCGGAATAGCTTTCGCCACCAAAGTCAAAAGCAATATCCAAATAAGGAATCAGTGCGTCATCAGCACCAGAGGCAATGATACCACCATCTGCAGCCAAAGCTTTTTCAAACTCTTCTTGGGCCTTCTGTGGGTTGGCATCCGAGATACGCATAGCATAACGCAGGCGGAGTGAATTGGCAAACTTCTTCCATTTGTTTATATCACCGTTATAAATGACATCTCCGGTGATGCGGTCCTTGGTACCATCAAAAGCTGTTACGGCAGCGTCGAGCTCCGCAAAAAAGTCATTGTATATCTCTTCTTGCGTGTCATATCTAGGCGTGAACTTACCATCGATAAAGCCTTTTCCCGCTTCAAAGTAAGGTACATCACCATAAATATCAGTAAGATGAGACATTAGATAGACACGATAGATGCGGACAGCCGCATTGATGTTCACCTTCTCTTCATCATCCATAGTACGTGCCTGCGCATCGGTAAGGTCCTTGATATTTTTCAAATAGTAGTTCTGCCAGATATGCCCCATCTCGTTAAGATCAAGTGTATGGCGGCCACCATAGTTCGTGGTATTCCAGCAGCCCATCAACTGCTGATTGAAGGCATAAATATAACTACGGTAAGTTTCACTCACCTCCAAATCTCCATAGGTATGAAGCTGGGCAGTGGTAAGTTGTGCGTTAGGATCGATGGTGTCAGCCTTTGAAGGATCGGTATTCATGCTCTCCATATACTCATCGCTGCAGGAAACGAAAAACAAAGTACATGCCGCCAACGCCATTGTGATATATGATTTATAGTGTCTCATTGTATATCTCTTTTTTAGTAAATGTATCTGATAAATTTCATGGGGTCTCTTAAAATTTCACATTGACATTGAAACCGTAACTCTTGCGTGAAGGCAGCGAACCATACTCCATACCCATACCGGTGGTATTGTTGTAGTTGGAGTCCGGGTCAATGTTCGGAATATTCTTCCAGACAATGAACGGATTACGGGCAACAAACGATATAGTTAGTCCGTCTACCACATTCTTCAGCCAAGCCTTGGGCAAGGTGTAGCTCAATGTAATTTCGCGACACTTCACATAAGAGTTATCATAGATAAACATGGAAGGGGCATTGCGACAAACACTCATCCAGTATTTCTCGGGATTAATCACAATGTCATTTTCACGATAAGTGCCGTCACCATTGTCTATCACACCCGGAGCAATAAAACCGCCGGTGGGTATCCAGTCGGAGAATCCTTGGCATAGCCTGCTGCCTGACGGGCCTCTTCAGACTTATACCATGCTTCACGCCCTTCCAAAGTGGCCATGCTCTTGCCTGTTTCATGCGCGGCCCGAGCTGACATAGAATAAAGGTCTGCTCCCACCTTCACATCAAACACGGCAGAAAGTGAAATATTCTTGTAGGAGAAGTTGGTATAGACACCGCCAGTCCAGTCCCAGGACGCATTTCCCAGTACATGGTTGCTCTTGTCGTACATAGGCAATCCGGTTGAGGGATCGATAAGAATATCACCATTTTCGTTACGCTGGAAGTCGGGACCTACGATAGAGCCGAAATTCTCACCTACCTTGGCAGCCACTTGTACGTCAAGCCATGTAGCCTTTTCCAGTTCAAACATATCCATGTCGTCCACCAGTTTCTTCACCTTATTACTATTCTTCGAGAAGTTGAAATTCAAATCCCAAGAGAAGTCTTTCGTTTGAATCGGACGAGTGTTCAAAGCTATTTCCACACCTTTATTCTCAATTTCACCCGCATTAATCAAACGATAGCCGTAGCCGGAAGTCGAGGAGCTGGCCATACCCATAATCTGATTCTTGCTAAGCTGGCTGTAATAAGTGAAGTCCAAGCCGATACGGTTCTTCAAGAATTTCAGTTCCAGACCCATTTCGAATGAATTGGTCTTGGTAGGTTTCAAATCCTTATTGGGGATAGTACCGTTACTGATATAACCAATAGTATAACCGGGATAAGCAAACTTAGACTTGGTATACACCAATCCGAGCTGATATGGATCGGTATCACTACCAACTTGCGCCCATGACATACGCACTTTACCATAAGGAAGTTTGTCACCCAACTTCAGCAACTCGGAGAATACAAAGCTACCGGAGAAAGAAGGATAGATATACATGTTATTACTGATGGGTAATGTGGAAGACTGGTCGCCACGAAGGGTTGCATCAAAGTAAAGCATGTGCTTCCAACCCAAGTTAACGGCACCATAAATAGAGTTAATCTGCTTACGATAACTGTAAGGCTCTACACTTACTTCATTGAAGCTCATCAAAGCCACCACATCGCGAATCTTCATGTCCTTGGCAGTAGTGACTATAGTCTGGTTATTCACTTTGTACAAGTTACCTCCCAATGTCGCATTAAAGTCGAAATTCCCCCAAGAGTTATTATAGAGGGCCAGAAGCTCGAAGTTATACATGCGATTACGGAAATTATTATTCTGCAAGTAACCGGATTCATATCCCGGCGTGGTAGGAGCCTTGTAGTCTTCAAAAGTAAACCAATTAAGCTCAGCTCCTGCTGTTCCTTGTACCTTCAGGTGTTGAGTGATGTTCCAGACAACCTTACCATTGAAACGGAATTGGTCTTTCTTAGAGCTGTTTGAGTTCTTGTAAACATCCCAATAAGGATTCACATTATAAGGGTCCATACCATTCCAGTTGGCATATTCACCATTGGCATCCTGATAAGACTTGAGCCATGCCTGGTCATAAGTGGTGGCCAAAGTCATTAAATTCTTTCCAATATTCGATTTGCTGTCTCCCAATGCAGGACGATTTTTCACATCTTCACGGGTATAGTTAACACTGAAATCCAAGTCAAACTTCCCGGCACTGGTATTGGCGCGCAAATTGAAGATGTCCCTGCTCATGTGAGTCTTTGGCACAATATCCTTATTGCGCATATCAGTATAGGTGAAACGAATACCGGTCTTGCCATTATTCACCCCGATGATAGCACTGTTAGTTGCAGTAAAGCCTGTGCGGAAGAACTGGGAAGTATTGTCAGGAACTATCAGGTAAGGACGTTCCACACCATCAAAATACTTAAGCATATTGGTACCGTCAGCTTTGGCACCCCAGCTCATGTTCGTATTAGACACCGCGTTAATGGGATAAGTTCCGTTGGCACCCATACCGTAGACCTGCTGAACATCATCCCATTTAGCCAACTGAGTATCAAAAGTCAGCGTTCCGTTGTATTCCACGCTAACCTTATCCTTATTGGCCTTTTTGGTCGTGATAAGAATCACACCGTGGCTGGCACGACTACCATAAAGAGCCGAGGCAGCAGGTCCTTTCAGCACCGACATGCTTTCAATGTCATCAGGATTGACACTGGAAATACCGTCACCAAGGTCAAAACCGCCGTAAGTACCGGCACTACCAAAATTGGTATTATCCAAAGGTACACCGTCTATCACATACAAAGGCTGATTATTACCAGTCATCTCTGTACTACCACGTAATATCACACGGGAAGAACCGGAAGCTCCACCTGCAGTCTGGGTCACTACTAAACCTGGAACACGGCCCGCCATTGAATTGATGACATTCGTTTCTTTGGCCTTGGTCAACGCTTCACCCTGCACTTCAGCCACACCATATCCCAGAGCCTTACGTTCGCGCTTAATACCTAAAGCAGTTACGACCACTTCACTCAGCATCTTGCTGTCTTCTTCAAGTACAATGTTCAATGGAGCATTACCAGCCTTTACTTCTTGCTGTTTGTATCCTACAAAACTGATGATTAATGTTGCTCCAGGTTTAACATTCAGACTGAATTTACCATCCAGGTCAGTAACTACACCATTGCTGGTTCCTTTTTCAACAACAGAGGCTCCTATCACCGGACCAAACTCATCATTCACAATACCTGTTACTTTGTTGCTTTGCTGTTCTATTGCAAAATTTTCAAATGAAGCAGCCCTCACTTGCGAAAAACCTCCCCACAAACAGAGAGTAAGTGTGCCGCAGAGTAACGTGTTTTTACATTTCTTTACTTTCATAATATTAATAATAAAATTTGTAAACCAGATTCTCGGTTAGGCCGCAAAGTTCATTAAAGTATCCATTCATCAGGTTTGAATCCCCACATATCAGGTTTGAATTCTTACATTTTATCACAAGGCTCTGATTTTCAATACAAATACTTTCAACAATTCGAACTTATTGGATTATTGTTTTGAACATTCACAGAGTTAATGTACTTTTGTACTCGTTAACCAACATTGCATAGCAAATGTATATCTGCACTAAACAAACTCTACAGACTCTGGTCTTGCTTTTCTTCATGCTGTTCTCAATCACAGCCCATGCAGACAAGCATATCCAGCGTTTTTCCAGCCTACAATTTGGTACAGAAGAGGGGTTGAACAGCCTACGGGTCTTTTCCATCGCAACAGACAAGTCAGGAGCTATATGGATGGGCACACTTGATGGAATCAACCGTTTCAACGGGCGCTCGATGAAAAGCTATAAATTAGGGACCAACCAAAGGTTTTCCGATGCCTCAGGAAGTACTACCATGTTAACCATAAGCCCCAACAATTCACTTTATGCTTATAATAACGTAGGACGGATTTACAGATATAACCTGCTTACCGATCAATTTGAGCTCTACCTTGATTTAGCCGAACATATTTATATGGGCCTGGTTCTCCATTACCTTTTTATTGACTCTCAGGAACAGTTGTGGATAGGGCTCAATAGCGGTCTCTACTGTTGTCTATTAGGTGAAACGCCCCAACTTATTGATTCCGACTGCCATGTGACCTATATCACAGAATTACCTCAAAGTATGGCCATAGGTACCACATGTGACTTACGTATCTATTCCAAGGATAGGAATTTATTACAAAAACTCTGCCCGGACACCTATGTACAAAGTCTCCTACCACTTCCAAACAAGGAGATATTATTAATAGGTACTTTCAACTGTGGAGTGAAAAGTATCAGTCTCAGTTCATGGCAAGAGCAGCCTGTCAAAAACGGTTCTCTCCCTCACACTCCTATCCGTTCCATGATAGAAATGACACCGTCCACCGTTTTATTGGGTTTTGATGGAGATGGAGTGTACACCTACAACTTATCCAGCGGCGAAGCGGAGCCACTCTTCACGCGCACCAACCGGATGCTTACTGCCATGGGAGTGTATTCCCTATGCCGAGATTGCGAAGACAATATATGGATAGGGACTTATACCGGCGGGGCATTTCTCATGATGCCCGAGGAAACCAGTACAACTTTACTGAGACATCGCAAAGGAGAAGAACCATCCTTAGCCGATGACAATGTAAATGCATTCTGCGAACAAAGCAACGGTGAATTGTGGATTGCCACCGATAATGGTATCAGCATATACAATCCCCCAAATAACCGATGCAGGCAGATACTTCCAGGCAATGTGGTATTAAGTATCTCCATCGATTCCCAGGATATCATCGCTGCAGGCACTTATGGCAATGGAGTCTTTCTTCTCAACAGCCAGGGAGAAATTTTACATCATTACTTAAGCACCAACAGCAGTTTGCCTTCCGACTACCTCTCTACAGTACAGTTTGATACAGACAGAGATTTATGGATAGGGACAATGGACAACCAGTTGTTGCAACTGGAGCACCCTACCCGGCAGTGGAAATCGTACAACGTAATTAAAGCACGTTGCATAGCACAAAAGGATGCACATACCATTGCTGTAGGCACAGTGGACGGGCTGGTACTGATAAACAAACAAACAGGGAAACAGGCACATATATTTAAGAGCACCGACAACAAAGGGGAGGATTTCAATGCTTTCATTCAATCCATAGCATTTATAGACGATGAACAAGCATGGCTGGGAAGTGATGGCGGAGGCCTTTATTTGTGCAATCTGCAAACTCTTGAAAAAAGGGCTTTCTCTACCGAGCAACGTCTGCCCTCCAATCGTGTAAGTGCCTTGCTCATCGACCACAGCAAGATGTTATGGATAACTACCGACCACGGACTGGCCTGCCTTCCCCCACAGCCGTCCATGCAGATATACAACCAAAACTTTGAGCATGTGATGTCGAGATTCTACAACCGTTCCGCCGCTATCCTATTGGCAGATGGACGTGTAGCACTGGGAAGCACCACCGGAGTACTGATTTTCAAACCCCACATTTCACTCACTTCCTATCAGGCCCCGTCTTTACAGCTCACCAACTTCCGGATAGACAATATAGACAGCAGAGAATCCACAGACATGCGTCCAGAGCTCATGCAAATGCTGGCAGATAGCACCATCACTTTATCATACCGACACAATTCATTCACAATAGGATTTGAATCAGTAAGTTTCCGTTATCAGGAAGACATTGCATACGAATACATGCTTGAAGGGTTTGACCGTGACTGGAACAAGTTGGAAAACAATGAGCAACTGCGCTACACGAATGTATCACCAGGCAAATACCAACTTTGCATACGGTCATACAGCCTCAACAGCGGGCTTATATTAAGCAACCGGACAACAAGCATCACCATCTGCCAGCCATGGTGGAACACTTGGTGGGCTTGGCTATTATATACCATAACCCTATGCGGTATTATAGGAGTGATTATCAAAAGCAAACAGCAACAGTTGGTGCGCCACTATATGAACGAAAAGATTGCCTTCTTCGTAAGCATAGCCCACGACATCCGTACCCCACTTACGCTTGTCAAAGCTCCTTTGGACGAATTGCGTCAGGATTCCACACTTCATGCAGACGCCATCCGGTCTATAGGGCTGGCACATTCCAATCTCAACAAGCTACTGGACATATTATCACAGCTACTTGATTTTGAACGAATAGACCATTCCAGTATGAACCCCAAAATGGAGGCTGTGCCACTAAAACAGAATATCGACAACCTCTTCACTATCTTTCAACCGCTCTGCCAGCAGCAACAGAAAACATTGCAGGCAAGCAGCATTAACTGCCAGTTGGGGGTGTGGGCCGACAGTAAATTACTGGACCGGATACTTACCAACCTTCTATCCAACGCTCTTAAATACACTCCTGCTGGAGGGAAAATCAGCATCGACGTGAAAGCCGAAGCTGACAAAGTACAGATTATCGTCAGCGATACAGGTATCGGCATCTCCCCCAAAGAACAAAAGAAACTGTTTACAAGTTTTTTCCGTGCCAGCAATGCCATCAGTTCCGGCACTCCGGGCATCGGCTTGGGACTATTACAAGCCAAGCGGTTTGCCACTTTACTGAAAGGGGACATCAAAGTCAACTCCATCGTAAACCAAGGTTCGGAGTTCATGCTCATACTCAACAAGGCTGCAGTCACAGCCTCTGCCGTGCCCACTACCACTCCAATCACGAAAGATTTCACTACCACCGAAAACACCACACTTTGTGACTCGGACAAGGATACATTGCTCATTGTAGAAGACAATGATGAACTCCGCCTCTATATGCGCCGTATATTTGAACCGGTTTACCGGGTCATAGACAAATCCAATGCGCAAGAAGCGCTGGAATATATGGAAACGCAATATCCCAGTTTAGTGTTATCTGATATAATGATGCCCGGTATGCCGGGTGACGAAATGTGCCACCGTATAAAAAGCACTCCTGCCACTTCAGGTATACCGGTCATACTACTTACCGCCAAGACCTTCAGGACATCCATCATAGAAGGATTGCAGAAAGGAGCCGATGACTACATAGCCAAACCTTTCGACATAGATATACTGAAAGCCAAAATTCAGGCACAAATAGAGAATCGCAGACGCCTACGGCAATACTATACACAGATTGCCCTGCAACATACCCTTTCGACAGACAAGACCATCAAAGAAATGCCTGTACAATCTGCCATGCCCAATAATGCGGACAGTGCCTTTGTGGAAAAAGCAACTCAAATCGTGAAAGATAACATAAGCGATTTTGAATTCGACATTGACCGGCTCTGCCGAAACATGGCCATGTGTCGAACTCTCTTCCACGAACGGCTGAAAGCTCTTACCGGGCATACTCCGCAAGACTTCATCCGTATTATCCGCCTTAAGCAAGCTGCCGCCCTACTGCAACAAGGAATACCGGTGACCGATGTTTCCATACAAACGGGATTTGTAAACTCCAAATATTTCAGCACCTTATTCAAGAAATATTTCGGTGTCCAACCCAGCCGATACACCGGACAAAGAATGAATATAAGCTGATTTGTAGGATTTCAAACCTCTATATGCAGGATTTCAAACTATACATAACCCCATTACCACTACCTTTGTCGCCATAAACCTATAAAACTGATTTTATGAGCACAAAATTCATCTGCTTGAAGAATGTAATGGCAATACTATTGTCCATAAACATTTTGTCCTGTTCCAGCTCCAATTCCTCCATAGAGGAGTTGCCCTATCTCACCGTGAAAAGTGTATCCCCTCAGAATTTCGCAGCTGCCGGTGGCGAAATAACCATCCGTGTTTCATCCTATCCCATCGCAACAGCCCAATCCAATGCCGGGTGGATGACACTGAAATCAAATACTCTTCCGATAATCTTACGTCATTTGCATTTACAGCAGAAGCAATAAAGGGAATGCCCGTGAAGCCGGCATAACTATCACGGCCGGTGAAAAAGAAACCATCATCATCATCACCCAGGCTGCAAATAATGAACAAGAGAGCAAACCTGCCATAGACGAGAATCTCCCTGCTGTAAAAGTGGCAAAGGAGTTGGGGCTCGGATGGAATCTGGGTAACCAGCTTGATGCCCATGTAAACGAAATAGCCGACGAAACCTCATGGGGCAACGGCAAAGTTACACAAGAAACACTCTTGAAAGTAAAACAAGCCGGATTTACATCAGTCCGCATCCCCGTTACCTGGTTGGGAAAAGTAGGCGAGGCCCCACACTATCACATCGACACGGACTGGATGAACCGCGTGGCAGAAGTAGTGGAATATGCCGAAAAAGCCGGACTGAAAGCCATTATCAACATCCATCATGACGGACACCGCCACATCCACGAAGACGGTTTTGACGAGCATCACTGGCTTGACATCGTAGGAGCAGCACAAAACAAGGACATGAATACCGCTATCAAAGAGCAACTCAAATCCATATGGACACAAATAGCCCAACGTTTCGAGAACAAAGGCGAGTTCCTCATTTTTGAAGGCCTCAATGAAATTCATGACGGAAGATGGGGCTCTGGCACCAATACCACCGACGGAGGCAAACAATATGCCATACTCAACGAATGGCAACAAGTTTTTGTAGATGCCGTCCGTGCCACCGGCGGCAACAATGCAACCCGCTACTTGGGTATCAGCGGCTATTGCACAAGCCCTAATCTTACTATAAAACACCTGCAGCTCCCGACAGACCCGGCACAAGACCGTCTGTTAATATCAGTACACTACTACGACCCTGCCACCTTCGCATTGGAAGATAAATTTACAGAGTGGGGACACACCGGCACCCCCAGCAAAAAAGAGAACTGGGGAGACGAAGAGCATCTTGAGAAAATCTTTGTAGCATTAAGAACCGCTTACGTAGAAAAAGGGATTCCCGTATACATTGGAGAAATGGGGTGCGTACACCGCAACAACAACCGTTCTGAAGCATTCCGCAAATACTACCTGGAATATGTATGCAAAGCTGCACGCACCAATGGCATGGCCGTATTCTATTGGGACAACGGCAATGCCGGCGCCGGACGGGAATGTTCCGGGCTGATGAATCACGCCACAGGAACTTATGTCAACAATGGAAAGGATGTGATAGATGTCATGACCAAAGGGTATTTCTCCAATGACCCTTCATATACATTAGAAAGCCTATACAATAACGCTCCACAATGAAAGTTCGACAATCTCTCACTTAGCAACAAAAGGGGGAAACCGAGTAGCACCCTTTCCGCGTTATAGCCTCCTCTGAATATCCTCGTTACTGTTCCGCTGACCCTTACTACGTATATCACCACCGAAAGTATAGGATACACCAATACGGAAACTGGTAAAGGAGAACTGGTTATCTGCAATTATCTTCAGCCCGTTGGACATGGTTTCCAATTTGGAATGGCTGACAAACAAATTGTTGACATTCAGGCTGAGGTTGAGCTTATTGTCCAACAACCGGTAAAGCATACCTGCACTGACGCTGTAAGTGGGACTCATCAGATAGATGCCCTGATACTGACGGGAAGAATAGGAACCGGACAACGTGGCCAGAAGAGTCTTCTTTTCATTGAAGAAGAAAGTGTTGCGCAGACTGGCGTCATAAGCCCATCCTTTCTCCTCGGGAGAGGTGGTGACAGCGCTGGAGGTAGTCCGGCGATAGCTCACTCCATGCTGGGCTAAGCTTGCAGCCATTTGGTACGGAAAGTGTACGAATTGTTAAGCCCGAAAGCATGCGTCTTCATGAAATTCTCCCAAAGGAAAGAAGTCACATTCGTTTCGGCATCCAAGTCCACAACCTGGAAGAATACATCGTCCGAATAAGAATAATAAGCGGAAACATTGAAGTTGTTCTTCAACGTATATCCCAGTTCTGCATTGTAAGTGTAGCTGGGTTTCAAGTCCTCACGTCCGCAGGCATATGTATATTTGTTCTGATAGAACGGAAAAGGATTGACCATATTCTGCGACGGACGGGAGATGCGGTTGGAGAAACTGAAGTTCAGCGCATGCCCGTCTGTAGGCGAATAAAGCAGATAGACAGTAGGGAACAAGCGCGTATAGTCGTGCTTGTCCTCCGTATCCTTCGCTTCGGAAATACCGGTAGTGCAGGTGTGCTCCATACGCAAGCCCAACTGCATGGAAAAACGTTCGGAATATTCACGGCTATAATCAGCATATAAGGCATAGATTTGCTCCTTGTAACGGAAATAATCATCCTGCACCAGCGTAGGGTCCGACGTATCGTAATTGATACCGTTGCGAGTGTTGGTAAAGGAGACCTTGGCACCTGCCGTTATCTTGTACTTTTCAAAAGGAAGGATGAAATCAAGAGCGGAGGAGACTACATCCACCTTGCGATGTTGCAGATAGTTGTAGTCGAAGTTTGTACCCGGAATCTCCGTACCGTCAGGCAGGAGGGTTTTCGAGAGAAAGCCCATATTTTCGTCCCGGTTGTCACGCAGGTAATCCACATCCCAAGTCATTTTCTTGCCTTTGTCATCCCAGACCTTATCGGTATGAAAATTCAGATTGAGGCGGTCGGAACTGGTATCCTTGTCACTGTTGGAGTACAGCAAAGAATCCAATACGGCGGTAGAGGCATCGTAAACTTCCGTCCATGAAAGGGCGTTGCCCGGTTTGGGAGCACTGTGATTATAGATGGCCTGCATACCTACAGTCCAGTCCCGTTCCAACGATACGTCCACACCTCCCTGAAGGTAGAAGCTATTCATGTAATTGGTGTAGTCGGCACGGCTGTTCCAGGTGTTCTGCGGAAAATAGCGGTAATTCTTCTCACGCGTCTCATAGTTGCCCTGCGTAGTACCCCCGTTGAGGAAGGATGACACGCGCCCCTTGCTGAGGTTCAGGCTTACCCCGCCATATCCGTAATTGTCCTTTTCACCAGCGCTGTAGGAAGCGGAAGCCGTACCACCCACGTAATCTTTGGGGCGTGACTTCAAGCGGATATTGATGATGCCTGCATTTCCGGCGGCATCGTATTTGGACGGAGGCGTGGTAATCACCTCCACCTTCAGTATCTGGGAGGCGTCATAGGAACGGAGGTAATCTATCAGTTCATCTCCTGACAGCTTCGTCTCACGGTCGTGATATAAACCTTGATACCCCCTTTACCTATAATACCAATACTGTTTTGTCCAACCTGCAGACCGGGCACTTCACGCAGAAGGTCTG
>ERZ860023.593-NODE-593-length-20451-cov-3.761326_pt1 | contig 20451 bp, 21 predicted proteins | sample MGYA00509983_ERZ860023 | MGnify/ENA primary metagenome ERZ860023 (study PRJEB30046, sample SAMN00715180) | human gut metagenome | study: EMG produced TPA metagenomics assembly of the A metagenome-wide association study of gut microbiota in type 2...
CGACTCTTCATCGCCCGTAATCTTGGCTCAGTAGAAATTTAGTGGGGATAAATTTCTACTGAGCCCAATCTCCTGCTTCGTCTTGTCCGTTACTTCCTGTCCGATTATCTTCAATGAACTTGGACTACGCCAAAAATCGACCAACCACCTTCAGTGTTCAAGAAGGCGCATGCCGAATGCATACCGTCCTTCAACTCGCCGGTAGTCTTCTTCAGTTCCAGAGTCCGCAACTCATCGGATGCTATCAGTTTCTTTATATCGTCAATTGTCATTGTTTCTACTTTTCGCATCTCAAAGATAGTGATTTTGTTTGAGAAATCGAATGATTAGGGAGTTATATTGATGTATCTTGTCAAAATCCGTTGTTTAAGTAAGTATGGTTCTATTTAGGAATCAATTCCCATCGATTTTTCTTATTATCTACAATGTCTATAAAATCCTGTTGACTAATTTTTTTTGATAATCCATTTTTAAATGTCGAAGAATTGGAAAAATTTATATCTAGATGATGTTTAGGATGCATATTAGGAATCCCTTGTTTTTGAGCTTCCTGAAAACCGTTTTCATCTTCGTCGAACCTCAAATATCCCAAATCGCAATTCAGCAGATGACTAAAAAATACCCAAAAATTAGTGTTTCTTTCTTCTAAATCATATATAGGGGTTATAAAATCCCAACAAGATTGTGAATTATATACATCAGAATTTAATAGCATAATAGTATTAGATACTATTTCAGCATCAATGTTCATATTTTTATGATAAAATTCGATTATGCCTTTATCAATTTTTAAGGTAAAAGGCAACACTATGGAATAGTATTTTTTAGACGAAAAAAAGAAAAGTCTTTGCATGTCATCTACATATACGACCAATCTATCTTGTGCAGTATCATTGGAATCAATCTTATCTGCTATAAGTATGTATCTTATTGTCTCTAACATAATTATAAGTAATTCTCTTCTTTCGTCAATTCTATGTTTTGGGAATGCCTTAATTAACAAATCGCCTTCTAATTTATAATCAAGTCTTTTCATTAATAAAAACTTTTATTGATTTCTATAAACTGAATTGTTTGTTCTTTATCAAATCTATCAAATGTTGTTTTAGACAAAGCTGTTAATAAAGCATCCTTTACTCTTTCATCTACTATTCCTTGCTCTGTAAAAATATCTTCAATAAAATCTTTGTAGGACAAATTATTGTCTTCCTGATATTTTAACAATGTTCGTTTTATTTCATCTTTTTGTCTGTTAGTAGGAATTGACGTCTCAATATACAAATCAGAATTAATCTTATTTAGACCTTCGGAAAAGATATTCAATTTATCATTTTGCGTTACCAATAGAAAAGATTGTAAAAATGAGCGTGTCAACATTGTGTAAAGAGTATTTCTATACCGATATGAATCCATAATCCTATGTGTTATACAAATAACGTAAGGAAATTCCAATCCCTTGACATTGTTCGGATTTGTTATATAGAGATGATTCGAGGCCGCTTCCTTGCTTTCGTACCCTCTTGATACAGACCAACCGAATGTCGTATTTATAGCTAAACATAGTTTATCTATATAAGTATAAATTTCTTTGTTATCATCAATAAGAATTATGGCGATATCATCGGGTTGAATATCATTATTATCAACCCGCAGTTTCTTTATAATATCACAAACACTTCTTACCATCGTGTTGTTAATTATCACAACACTCTTATCCAATTCAAGTTCGTCAAATCTCTTTATTGGGTAACGTGACAGTTTAAGAGTCTTCGAGTTCTTGTCTTCTTGAACTTTATACCCTAAACGCTCCCAACCTTTATTATCAAACCAATTTAGCTTGTTATTTTCAAAAAGGCCTAGTCCTATACCATGGGCAAACATTAGAGTACGAGGGTCCGTTCTATAGCATCGATTTAAAACAATATCAACGCCTCTTGGGCTTTTCTGAAGTGTACCAAAAATATCTTGAAAGACATCACCTGCAGCATATACTTTATGCTTAACAATCTTCTTGCACAAATCAAAAAACACATTGGGAAAATCTTGACTTTCATCAATAAGGATATAATCAAAGCATGGCTTAAATTCTTTGCAGGTATCAAATTGATTTGCTCTAAGGCCTTTGAAAAGATAAATTCGTAATTGATATAGTTGCTATATTTATAAAAGGTTATTCCGTAATAATTGCAGATATAAGAATATAGCCCTGAATTTTCATCACTATGAGATCCCCATGCATGTGTAACCCACAACCTTTCGTTCCATGTTATTTGCCTATCAACTTTCATGAAATCGAAAAATGGAGGTATGCGTTGGCGTATTTTTTTTGCTAAAGCAATATTGTGGCAAGTAAAGAAAATTCTACTATCTTCACTTTTAGTATACAAGTCTTTTAGTTTGTGTAGTAATAATTCAGTTTTTCCTGTTCCAGATAAACCTTGTACAGAAATAATCTTCTTTATTGCATATTCACGATAAATAAATCTTGTTTGCTCTGCATCAAAAAGAATTATTTTATTTTTAACCTTTTCCAATAGGGTTGCAGGTTGCTCTATCCCAATTTTTTCAATATCATTTATGCAACCAGTAAGTAATGAAATTATTAACTCGCCCTTACGCTTTAGATGGTCTGGAATCTTATTTGTTTCCAACAATTCTTCTATATCTATTTCACATCTTTAATCTCAATTGTTGCCGTTAGTTCTTCTTTCCACAAACGGGGTCTTCCTATATAATCTTGATACTTGTATTTGTTAGAAATAGCACCTAAATCAGAAATGAAATCATCATAATATTCATAAAATTCCTCTTCACATGCCGCAAGATCTAGAAATATTATTTTATGCCCAGGAGACAACACTATTATAACATTATTTTCATACTCATAATGAAAGTTCTCCCCTAAAGGAGATGATATAAGATATATGACAACATCGTCATGTGTTTTGGAATACTCTTCAAAGGACTTTAGTATTCTCTTGTTTAAGTCGGTTGAATTAATATGATTAAAAAATATAGCGCTACTCATTTTTTTTATTATTTAGGTAAATTTAGTGATTTACTTGGAATTACCATCATTTTTATTTCTCAATCTTTTGATTTCTCTGTCAAAATCGCTTTCAAGCAGTTCCATTTCGCGCTTGCGGTAGATTTCAAACTCCTTTTCTGCCTTCTCAACCGCTTGCTTATGCGAGATGTTTCCCTTGCCTATCAACACCTTCCGTTTGTGAGCGATAATCTGATTGTCCAATGCCTCTATCCAATCCTTCATTGTCATAGGATTCATTTCCAACGCTTGAAACTCAGCAAAGTCCAAGAAACCGGAAACAAGCAGATTCAGACGTTGTAGCTCAATCGCCGACAGATAGTTCTTGGCTATCTTTACATCATCCTTGGTCACATAGTTTCCCTTGAAGTTCGTCATGCCAACAAAAGGCTTCTCGTTGTCCACTCGATTGTATATCACTTCTGCTGCAGTATTCTCATGAACCGCATAATGCAGCTTGTTTTGTACAGTGGCGAAGAACATCTTTGTCATATTGTCGCGTGGGTCATAATCCGTGGCTGTAGCATAAATATCTGTGACTTGCTGATAGAAGTTGCGCTCACTACTGCGAATATCCCTAATGCGTTGTAATAACTCTCGAAAATAACGGTTGCCACCTTGCTTCAACCGCTCATCATCCATCGCAAATCCCTTTTGGATATACTCATGAAGTCTCTGTGTCGCCCAACGGCGAAAACGAGTTGCCACTTGCGACTGCACACGATAACCCAAAGCGATAACCATATCAAGATTATAGTGCAAAACACTGCGCTGCACTTGGCGTTTACCTTCTTGCCGAACTGTCAAGAAATCCTTTACAGTTCGATTTGCGTCTAACTCACCATCATTTAAGATGTTGTCTATGTGCTGACTGATATTCTGCTTCGTTGTACTGTATATTTCTGCCAACTGATTTTGTGTCAACCACAAGTCTTCATTAGCAAAGCGCACAGACACACGAGTTATCTCGTTATCGTCCTGATAGAGTATTATTTGGTTTTCTTTGTTCATCATAATTAGTGATTATCTTTTTTCTTTGAATTTGAACGATAAAGCCTGTCGGTAATTACACCCCTAAATATATCCTCATTGAGAAACTCTAAAACACGGTTCAAATCTGCAACATTATTTGTCGGTAAAACCAATTCTTTATTTTCATTTATTTGTGCATTAACTCCGTATTTGTTTAATAGGCTAGTTTTTGTTCGAGGTGCTTTTCTCATAAAAGCTGAAATATTGTCTGTATTCGATAACAACTTTATAAGCCGACGCGTCTTTATATTTGCAATATGCTTTATACTTTCAGTATTTACATTAATTCCATCTATTTCTCCAAAGGATTCAATTTCAGCATTTGTAGCCTCGGTAACAAAATCTATTAGTGAGAATATTTGATTTGCGACTGTATAACTTTGAAAATACAGTTTCCCCTCCTCATATAGTGCATGAATCTTATCTTCAACAATAAAAGCAGAGTTATTCATTTTTGCAAATATATTTCCACATTCAAACTGCAAGACCATTTTTCGTTGTAACATGTTTCTCTTATTAAAGACCTGAAAATAGAATTTTCCGTCATCGTAATAAAAGATACTTTTAGGCATATCTTCATTTATATTGTATTCAGACATATCAGCCTGATTATATGGTATGCGAGCAAAATCTTCAGGTAAGTCATAATGTACATATGTTATATTCTCCCCGTTCCGGCTAATGATATTGCCATCGAAAACATCTTCTTCTATACCTTCTGGTTTAAATATAGCACCTCCATTTATAAATATATTTTTAATCTCTGTTACTATCTCTTCTTTAAGAGAAATGTGTTTTACTGTATTATCGGACATCAATGCATAAAATTGGCTCATGTTATTTCTCGTTAATTATTAAACCCATATAATCTGTCACTTCAATAAACTTTTTAATCTCATTCTTATTTCTGATACATTTTCCAGAAATTAGTATGTAGGTATTTTCTTCTGTATATACTTCATAATAACGATACCCCCATATTGAACAAAGTAAATTGTAGTTATTGTTATTGTAACTTGCAATCGCGATAAAGCAGCATTGAAGTATTATGCAAACAAATAATACCATAAAATCAAGTTTGTCGGCAAATATTGTTAACCAAGGGATTATAGATGAAATTATTTGCTCCGCACTGTTCAGAGATAAATTTGAATAAGATTTCACTTGAATGGTTTTTCCTTCCTTGTGTTTGTTGGATTTTCTATAAAGAAAAATTTTAATACCGATAAGGCATATCAACATAAATCCGAAACTAATATTGATGCCCCACCATTCAAAACTAGTAGGAAATATCTTATTTTCTAGCATATCATCCCATAGTTGAAAATAATTCGTGCTATCCTTAATAACACCTATTAATCCCAGTGACAAGAATGTTGGTGCTGTTACCGTGGCAGTGAACAAAAATTTAGAAATAAAACTTACCATCAGAAAATTATTTTAAAGATGAAAATAATTTATTTATCTCTTCTTCTGTCTCGAATATGGGGGTTGCGCCGTATTCGCCATTGAGGTAACTGTTTTGAAGCATTTTATCAAAACGCACATTATATAAATTATCCATTCGTCCAAATGAACTGATACCGTTATTGTCTTTTTTCATCAACCATATTTCATCTCTCCTGAATATCTTTTGATCCATTAAAGAGCTTTCATGAGTGGTAAAAATCAGTTGACTAGAAACATCTTTTGAATGCTTATAAAACAATAAAATTATTTGCTTAATAAGTGATGGATGTAAGCTACGTTCCATTTCATCAACAATAAAGACTTTTCCTCCTTGAATCAAGTCCAAGATAAGTGGAATATAATCGAATAAACGTTTTGTACCATCACTCTCATCGCCAAGCGAAAAAAGTTCAATGTCAGCTTCATCCATTTTTTTATGCACAGTCATCAATTTCTTAGCCCTAATTTCACCATCAATCAAGTTAATTAAATACAGGTTATCGTCAAATCTTAATGCTCCAAATGCTTCATCAGTATTGGATTTTGATAAATCTGTTTTGATTGCACGTTGTAAATCGTGTGGAATTCCAAGTTTTTCAAATTGAACATCTATTAATTTCACACCATCAACGCCCGTATTGAAGTATCTTAATAGTGCCCCAAAACCACGTTTTAAGTCGTTATCATCAGCCGCTTTAAGTAATACACCTTGTTTGTATGGTGTGTCGGGAAATATAATTTTAAGGGAATTTACAAACCAGTCGATAACTGCATCTAAATCTTTTATATTTGATACATTTTCATGAATGTTACGACTCATAACTTCGTGGAGGAATAATTGCTTTTGTGGCGTTGCTTTTGCTAGAAAAGAAAGGAATTGTGATTCTTCTTCTTTGGGGTTAAGCTTAAGTAGATATGAAATTTCAAATTCAGACTTTTTTGTTTCTCTTTGAAAAATAACACAGTCGCTGTTTTTGTTTATTTGTTTAAGCCATTCTGAACTTATTTGTTCAGAATTGTAACTAAATCCGTATTCATATTTTTTGTTACCACATAGTATGTGATAAATAATAGTGGTATCTCTTTTTTTATTTTCGGAACTCAAGCGAAATGGGTAAAAATCTATCAAATCATCTGTTCTCGTGCCCCTTAGAACAAGCCTTTTCCCTAACTCAATCGCTTTTACGAAATTGCTCTTTCCACCTGCATTCGCTCCAAACATTGCAGCAGACTTTAATACCCATTGTCCTTTAATGGGTTCCGTTTTATGTTCCTTTTTCAAAGTGCCTTTATTAGGTAGAAGAGAGAAGGTTTCCCTGTTCCTAAAAGAGAGAAAGTTCTCAACTATAAATTGCTGTAACATATACTATCTCATTGATTATATAATAAATCGGTGCAAATTTAGAGATTTTTTCTCAGCAAAACAAATGTATATGCCAATAAATGCCAAATATCTATATTGTAAATGTGAATTTTTCACATGTTGTTTGTTTGTAAGAGAAAAAGTCCATATCTTTGCTGTGTGAATTCGAAATTAAGACCCTGGCGAAGGACCAGAGAATTCGCGCTAATTGATATGTATAGAATATTTATATCACACTCGTGGGCATATTCTTCAGATTATGACAAAATTGAATCATTCTTGCGTTAGGAAGGTATCGTCTTTTACAACCATTCAGTTCCTAAAAATGATCCTATTCACACAAATGGCACAGACAAACAATTATCTGATGCAATAGAGGCAAAGGTAAAGGGGTGCAGTTGCATTATCATTCTTGCAGGAGTTTATGCCACTTATAGCAAATGGATTAATAAAGAGATTGAAATGGCAAAGAAGTACAACAAACCTATCATTGCTGTTCAGCCATGGGGAGCAGAACGCACATCCTCTATCGTAAAAAATGCAGCAGATGTTATCGTTGGCTGGAATGCAAAATCTGTTGCCAATGCTGTCCGTAACTACGCCATTTATCAATCACTATAACTATTTGTTACATGAAAAAGGCATTGTTGATTGGGATTAATGATTATCCCGAAGGAAATGAATTGACAGGGTGTATTGAGGACATCAATAGCGTTAAAGCTGCAATTGAACGACATGGTGACGGATCTCCTAACTTTGGCGTAAAAATGATGCCAAATGTACAGACTTCAGGAGAAGTGATGGATGCTATTCGTAAACTTTTTGCAGGAAATGATGATACTGCTCTCTTTTATTTTTCTGGGCATGGCTATATGAATAGCACTGGTGCAGAAATTGTTATGCCTCAAGATATAGCTACCCCTGGTCAATATTATACGGGGATACAGATGTCAACAATAATGAGTATTGTTAACACTTCCAAGGTTCGCAACAAGATTATCATTTTGGATTGTTGTCACTCAGGCAATATCGGGAAATACGAACTTCAGGATGTAGGTAGCATTTTAAATACAGGAGTTTCAGTCTTAACAGCTTGTCGTGAAGACGAAGTTGCTATGGAAGCTGGTGGTCATGGTCTTTTTACAGAATTATTATGTACTGCGCTAAATGGCGGAGCATCGGATTATTGCGGTAACATTACTATTGGCGGTGTATATGCATATATCGATCGCTCTTTTGGACCTTGGGATCAAAGACCTGTATTCAAGACTAATGTTACGGAATTTGCTCCATTACGTACAGTTACGCCACAGGTATCATTGTCAATTATTCGCGAATTAACAAACCTGTTTACAAATCCCAATAACGATTTAGCTCTAGACCCATCTTTTGAGGATACGAACGACCCATCTGTAAATCATGAATATATTCTCCCTTATGCAGATGCGAACAACGTTAGAAAATTCAAATTACTTCAAAAGTTGCAGAGTATAGGGTTTGTAAAACCTATAAATGAGGAGTTCATAGTACCGGATGTCAGTTGACAGAGTTGGGAAAGTATTATTGGCGATTAGTAAATGAAGGAAGAATCTAATATGAAGTATTTTAGCGAGGCGTATTTTCGTAACATAGCATATAGCACTCCCCTTTACGAGCAACGTACATATAGCGATAATCTTCAAGGAGCATCTCTATATAAACAGTTTGATATATTCCTTTCATACAATATTTCTGATTTGAATGTTGTAAAAGGTATATATTACACTTTGTCGAAAATGGGGTTACAAGTATATCTTGACTGCATTGTTGATGTTGACTTGAAAAGGAATGAAACAAATAAAGATACAGCAAAAAGGTTGCAGAAAAGATTAATGAGCAGTAAATCTTTAATTTATGCTCAATCACCAGAAGCTGGAAGAAGTAATTGGATGCCATGGGAATTAGGTGTCGTGGATGGACATACTGGTAAATGTATGATCATGCCTGTTACAAAAGATGCGCAACATGCAAGTCCTCAACGGGAGTATTTACTTCTCTATCCATATATTATGCCTTATGGTATTGAAGGACAGATGAGAGTCTTCACAGAGTCATATCCTTATAGTGGAGAAGATCTTAGTTCATATATACGGAAATAACTCATAATATTAAGCAGTGCATTCTCGGCTGCATAATTCGAGATTGACCTAAAAAGAAGATTATGGCAACAAATCCACCGTCAGGAGACGGACATCGCAATGGTGCAGTAAGAAATCGTTCACAGGTTTATAATCCCAAAACTGAACAATGGGTAAAAAGGGATAAAGATACTGGGCGTTTTATGGATGTCAAACAAGATGGTACACCGTTTAAAGGTGTGCGAAAAGAAAAGTGAGTTAAAACGAGGGCAAGAGTATAACTTGCCCTCGTTTATGCTTACATCGGTTTTATCATTGATTCAATAAATGAGATTTCTTCGTCTGTAAGATTGTATTTGACATACAGTTGTTTGTCAATTTGAACAGATGAAAGCGACCAATCAATATCGCTTTCCTTCGAGAAGTCCTGCGTCGGGACAAAACGGAATGTTTTGGCCGTAGCATCTTGACTTGACTTCGCTTGACAGTGCATGAACCTCGCAAAGCGAGATTTGAGATATAGGCAAATATTTACGCACTCATCATACGAAACATTGGAATCTGCGAATATGCAAAGGTAAGATTCTGTACAAATTTCGTTAGGCTTTCCAACAAACGCATTAAGATTGTCATCATTAGCCTCTGTGCCAATGTTGTTTGCTCGAGGAATGATTACTTTGAATCTATCAATCCAGTTAGTGTGCAAAGGAACAAGATTACGTTCCACATACCCTTTTTTGAGACCTTTACCAATACAGACAACAGGAGTTGTCAGCCCATCAGATGTTTCATGAAAATTGGGATCGCTCACGAAATAACCACGCAAGCCAAATGGTCTCAATGGTGATACAAATGATTGGATGTATTCACTACTCTGTTCCGTTACTTTGGTGATGATTGAAATACTTCTACCATCTCGGATAAAAATATCAGAGGTATTCTGAGCAAGGCTTCTTTGAGAAGCATATACGCCAGTTTCTGTATGAGAAATTATGGTAGGTGCGGTTTTTATGTTATCATATTTTGCGTCCATTAGGAAATAGCATAATCCACCTTTGATCCCACATTACTGAAAAGGTCTGATGCTTTCGGATAATCGTGCAAGCTGCGAATAGTTTTGTCTGATAGCATATCTGCACGAAAGTCATCAAGCCCTCGTCCTCCTGCATACCAACGAGCAGGCATAATCATTGAAATAAAATTGGGTTGAACTTTTTTAGCTATAGAAACAAAATACTGATAAACTGGCACAGAACTTGCTTGTGCGTCTCCATCCATAACTTGATACGGTGGATTTCCCACTATCGCATTGAATTTCATATTCTTTATTCCTGTTCTTTCTGAAACGAATTTATCAACCTGCTTGATAAAGTGTTCAGGTTTGTTTTTAATTTGATTGATTAAATCCTCAAAGTATCTGGTGTTTACCTTAGCCTTGCGGAAGCCTATCAAGGTTCGTTTGGTGATGCTCTTTGCCATGGGAGTTTTGCAGATGACAAAGATGTTTTCTGCGACAACCTTGTCCCAGATTTGTTGTTCGTCTTCGATACTTGACACCGAAAATAAAGAGTTCTTTACTCGTGTACGGTAAATGCTGTATGCCATATAGAGGGGATATAATCCCGATTTTGAGTTGATTTCAAGAATACGAGAATCCTCGGCAAATACATTGGCGGTCACTTCACCCTTGTCAATGAAACGAGGTTCGGACAGTGTGGTTTCATACCCTTGTTCAAAGAAGTTATATCCACCCAAACAGTCGCCAAGGTGCATATTCACCACACGCCAAGGAGTAAGCACCGTTTCCTTATCCGGATTACGGAATGTACTGAAAATATCCGTTATGCGCTCGATGCGTTCCTCCACGCTGAGTTTGTCGGCAGCACGAGCCATAGCCCGGATACGCTTTCCGGCTGCACAGAATATCTCCGGGTCATAGTATTTCTTGATGTTGTTGAATTTCTGTTTGGTAACACCCTTAGGCATAAATTCTTCCCACGATTGAGGGTCGATGAGCGAAGCGAAGTTGTCAATGGTGATTTCTTGAGACTCGTCTTTCAACTCTGCTCCATAAATCAGCAAAGGCATACGGATGGATATACCCCGAAGAATGGAAATAGCGGCTTCCCGATTGTTCTTTTTCTTCTTCAGTTCTTCCAGTCGTTGTTTCTCCTCCTCTGTCAAAGGCTGTTTGTCCTTACCTTTCTTCTTGGATTTCTTTTCAAGACTTTCAAGTTCCTCGTATTGCTCATCAGTCAGCCCCTGATTGTTGATGTCCACTTGATTCGTCTTGGGCATGGCTTTTGTCTGACCGATAATCTTTTTGAGGTCATCGAACTCTTGCAACTCCAAATCATTGAGTTTCATTAACTCATCATTATACAGACTTCTGTCCTCAAAGCCATTGCGCACGACACGTTCCACATAGACCTTTTTGAGTTGTTCCAACATCCTTGGCACATCAAACTGATTCATCTTGGAACCCTCGATGGATATTATCGGGCAGAAATTCAGGAACTCGCCCATAATCTTACGGTCGTTGCCACTGGTCTTTCCTGTCTTGGATGAAATCTTGGCTGTTTCTGCTATCACTTTCAATGTTCTGTCCGGTGCGAAGTCAAAGACATAGCATTGCTCTTTAACCTTTCCGTTGATAGCGGCAGGAGTCTGCACACGGAAGATAGTCTGCATATAACTGGAGGCAGCCGTGTTATACGAGCCTGACAGCATAAACACAGCTGTCCAAGCCTTCACACTGACACCCGTTGTCAGTCTGCCACAAGACAAGGTAATGGTACGTGTGGCATCAGGGTCTTTGCCAATGGCTTCTTCTACCGCCACAAGTGCATCCTTGCTTTCTTCATCCTCATCTCCATTGCCTGCAACATTCACAACCTTGAAATGTTGGAATACCGAATGTGTCTGCAACATGGCACTCATCGCCCGTGCCTCCTTCACTCCAGGCAGCATCCACAGGGTATGACGGAATATATTGCGGTATTCCTCATTGGCAAACGGATAGCAACTCTCCCGGTCCTCTTTGGTTATAAGATTCAAGAAAGCACTTACATCCTTGTCATGAACGAAAGTTCCATTGTCATTTACACGGAAGAACTCACGGAAGTTGAATGCCACATCTTCGTCCACGAACTCATTGAGTAATCGTCCGAGGTCATAGGTGTAAATGTTCATGGTTGGCAGTGATGCGTATGGATTCGGGTCGCCAAAGTGCAGCTCATCCCAAGACGCTTTGGCACGCTGTTCCATTACATAGTCCCAAGTATATATCTCATCCTCCTTGAAATCGTCCAACAAATTGAATGGAGTGCCGGAAAGACGCAGAATCTTGGTCTTGTCCTTCGTAAGTTCCTGCATTACAGCCTTACCCAAATCTGTCTGTGTGCCTTCGTGCGCCTCGTCCACGATGATACAGTCCCATGCGGTGGCGAACACTTCATTGTTCTTATCAAAGTTGCCGCCTACAAGTTCAGAACCACGCAAGTCTTGCATGGAAGCAAAGTAAACATATTTGCATTGTCCTTGTTTTGCTCTTGTTTCCAGCGAAGTATGACTATCACCGTTATTCTTTGAGCCGTATGCAAAATCCCGCCTATCATAGAATATCTTGCCAAAGTCCTCAAACCAACCGCTATCAACTACCGGACGGTGGGTGAGAATCAAGGTTCGGCTGAAATCCATATCTTTTACCTCCTGTAATGCGGACAGCGTCTTACCAAATCGCATCTTGGCGTTCCACAGCATCTGGTTTCCTTTCTTGAACTGCTTTTTAGTCTTTTCAATAGCTTCACGCTGTTCCGGTCGGAATACAATAGGACTTTTGTCGTGTGAAACCTCAGCAGAAGATAATGATTCACGCCCCTCTTTTACGGCGATTATTGCCCGTTTAACTGTTTCAAGATCGGTAATAAACCACTCGTTGGCTTTGTTCTCGGTATCAAATATCTTTTTCTTGATACCTGAACGCTCCAGCACGCTATGCACTTCCTTGTCATTGAAAGAACACAAACCATACTTGCTGTTGTATATCGTAAGTTCCGTATATAAGAGGTCGTATGCTATACCTGCCGTTTGCGTATATTGATTGATACGTTTCTTGGCAGACTCGTTGAGAGCCTTGCTGTTGGGAGCAAGACCGAAAACATTGTCATTGTCACAAGTGGCTTCGCCCACTTTCAGACATCCCTTGTGCGCAGCATCGTTGATACGGAACACATATATCAGTTTTAACTTTAGTGAAGATGTGAATTTCATACCGCACTATTTTATTAGGTCTATAAATCGGATTCGTTTTCCCTTTTTGCCTGTTGCCTTGTCGGTAGCATGCCAATCCTTGATTTGGCAATAGACCCCATTGTGCCTGCGGATGTCATCTTTCAGACATCCTTCACATTGGGTGACCACTTCGGTAGTCCCGAACAAGTCGGCTACAACTTCCCTACGTTCTCCGCAACTATTTGGAATGACACCTCTTAATCCGTCCATCTGCCATACGTTCCACGAAATGATGTAAGCGATGTAGTTGATAGATTTCAGTAAAGGGCATTTGCCAAATTTCTGTTGAAAATACTCCACAAAAGAGACAAGCATAGATTCTCGGGCAATGAGTAGATTGTCTCCCTGCCACTCGTAACCGTAGGTACTTTTATAGGCTTCTTGTGCCCACTCAAGCCATTCGCCCGAAGTGGATGTGTTCTCGCTTACCACCCTTAGTTTGCGGTCAAGCAAACCGATACGCTGTTCCAAAGGGATAGTCTCTCCTGTCGTGGTATCATAGCGGCTAATCAGATATGGGGCTTCTCCGCAAGTGATTTCCAGTCGGATATCACGCACATAATCCTTCCAACTTTTGCCCTCCGGGAATATGATACAGCCTTCCGTTGTTTTCCATTTATGATGTCCCTGTTCGTCTGCATATTCGGTATTGAAAACATCCTTTCGTCCGAACCATGCTTCATCAATCAGGTTGTTCTGTGCATTGCATATCCATGATGGAGTGAAGACCTCAGCCATATCACGGGAACGGGTTGATTGGGTATCACGGCTTTTGAGGACACGAGGCATGATGATATGTCCGTTATCTCCTGTTATAAGGTGTGGGAGGATAGGGGAATTGTATTGGTATTCTTTGCCAAGATGTTCATAATCTGAAGTAGCCCAGAAGATATTGCGTTGCATTTCGTCCCTGCTCGTGGTGTGGTCTTTGAGCAAGGTGTTCAGCAATTCTGGTGAAAACTGGAATATGCTATCTTCCAATATATCAACTTCGACAGGCATTTTATATCAAGTTTACGCCCGTCTCTTCTTATGGAAATAAGGGAAAAAGGTTCTTCTCTTGGTAAGCGTTGGACGGATTCGCTAAACATTCATGGTTTCACAGCAAATCCAGTATTCTTTTATTGGCTTTATCTACTACTGTAGTATCCAGCGATGCAAGATAAATCTGTGTAGTGTTCTCAGAATCATGTCCCATTCCCTCGCTTATGACAGAAATGGGCACATTACGGCTCTTGGCGATACTTGCCCACGAGTGCCGACCGACATACATAGTTAATGGTATTGGCAAATCCAACTGCTTTCCAATTTTCTTCAACAGATGGTTCACACGGTGAAGTTCGTTGGCGTATTGCTTCCGATAATCTTCGTCCCGTTTTGTAATGATGGGCAAGAGGTATTCCGTTTCGTTTACTGGATATTTGTCAAGAATCTCTTGCATACACTTTTCCCATCTGATGAACAACTGCTGTCCTGTCTTACGTCTGCGATAGGAAAGAGTACCATTCTGCAAGTCCTTCTTTCTCAGATAAGCCATGTCGATGAACGACATTCCCCTTGTGTAGAAACAGAACAGGAACATATCACGGGCATAATCAAGATTGGGCTTCAATGACAAGTCCAGTCCTTTGATACGTCTGATGTCATTGAGCGACAAGGCTCGCTTCATTGTTTTCTCCACTCCCGTGTAAACGGACTTGAACGGATGTCGTTGCTCGGTCAGTCCATCTTCCACCGCACGGTTATAGACGGCTTTTAGAATACGCATATAGAAGGATATAGTATTGGGCGTATTTCCCCTTCCTTTCAAATAAGCCTCGTACTCTGCCAACAAATCCGCATTAAGCTGGTCCAACAAGACATCCTTGCCATTTATAAAACCGTTAAAACTTCTGAGTGCAGCTGTATAAGTCTCTGAGGTGCGTATTTTGCCCAAGCGTTTCAGTCTCGCTATCTGTTGGCTGATGTAAGCGTTGAATGACAATTCTTGCCTGTTTTCATGAAAGCGCATGACTACATCATCCGTTACGAATGTGCCGGATTGAAATAACTTGTGTATGATTTTGTTCAGCCTGTCCTTGTCCCACTTGATGCGTGAACCGATTGAAAGCAGGTAGTTGTTCCTCTCTTGTCCTGTCAATAGATGATGCAAGACAACCGTTTCGGAATGGCTGTCCCATTCCGAAACAAAAAGTTTATACTCGGTGTTTATCTGTCTGACCACACGGTTGTGAATGACCTGATAGTAGAGTGTGCCCTCCTTACCGTTTACGGTAGATGGACGGAACTTGACCTTTACTGATGCCATATCAGTCGGATTTTGATTGCTCCCACTTAGCGTACATCTCCCTTGAAAGTTCCACAATCTCCCTGCTCAACTTCACAAGATCAATGGTACAACTCTCCAGTTTGTAAAGCAACGCCATCGCCTTCTTCTCCGAAAAATGGCAGCGTAGCTCTTTGACTACCTGATTGTAGTTCGTACCAATGGCACGGAACTGGGCGTGAAAGTCCGACAGTTTAGTCGTGTAGTCCACCATCGTCTTGTCCACCTTCAGTACCTTGAACTTCTGCCCGAAGAAGTGTGCCTTGAGAAAGACGGCTTTAGCGTACACCTCTGATTCCTCGTACATCGTGAGAAACTTGTTCCATTCCTCATCATCGAAGCGCACCATCACGCAGTGTGTCTTCGGGTTCAACTTGGGATTTCTCCCGTACTTGCTCTTCTTTTTCATTCTTCTTATTCTTTTAGTTTAATGATTCATTCATAGTCTAATCTCCGATTAAAGAACCCCGAAATTATCCGACTGCGGAGGATAATTCAGCCCACGGCGGTGCAAGGATTTTCAGTCCTAAAATTATATTTTTGGATAATTTTGTATTGTTTGATTTTTTATGTGATAATCAGTGTTTTATGGCTCCAAATGTAGCAATTTTATTTTATTTATTTTTGTTGATTTTATTGTGTTTTTGTATATTTGTGTCTAAATTGTGTACCCCAAAAATGCCATTAACTTGCTGAAAACGTGTAGTTGTTTTCAAAGTTATGTCTAAATTATTGATGGGACACGCTTAAATTGGTCAAAAATGCTTAAAAATTGGTTAAAATTATGGATTTTAAGTACTCGAAAGATGGAATAACAGTAACGCCGATACTTGATACGGCGCATCCGAAAAAAAGTGGCAAATATCCGGTGAGAATCCGTGTGTGCTATATCAAAAAACGTCGATACTATTCTACGGGTAAAGACCTGACCGCAGATGAGTGGGAAAGCCTATCAACAACGAAGGTTCGCGCCCTTGTGGACGTTCGTAAAGATATAGAAAGCAGTTACCAAATTGTTCGTGGGGTTGTTGAGGAATTGGCACGCGACGGTATTTTTTCATTCGATAGCCTCAACAAGCGATTGAAGCGTTCGGGGGTTGATACTCTTAACCGTGCATTTGCGGCCAAAATAGCAGATTTAGAAGCGCAGGAGCGTATTGGGTCAATGCTGGTTTATGATGTTGTTAGGCAAGGTTTGGAACGGTTTGCCGGGGATCGCATTGCTCTTGAATCTGTAACGGTGGATTGGTTAAGACGTTATGAACGCTTTCTACTCGGAGAAGGTAAGAGCCGTACAACGATCGGAATACATATGCGCCATTTACGGGCTATATTGAACGATGCTTGCCGATGCGATGCGATTAAACCCGCGCAATACCCGTTCGGCCGAGGGAAATATGAAATACAGGCCGGTGAGGGCCGTAAATTGGCTTTAACGCTGGAGCAGATCGGGCAGATCGCCCGCTATGAGGATGGGAACGAAGCAACGACCAAATACCGGGATTATTGGCTTTTCCTCTACTTGTGTAACGGGATCAACGTCGCCGATTTCGTGAAATTGCGGTATCGTGATATTGTGGATGGTGAAATCTGTTTCGTGCGTCAAAAGACCGAGCGCACGACCAAGACCCGTAAGGAAATCCGGGTCGCGGTAGTTCCCCAGATGCAAGCTATTATCGACCGCTGGGGTAATACTCCAGCGCCGAATAACTTTATTTTCCCAATTCTCGATGGGTCGGAGGATGCGGCGCATAGCCACGCTAAAACAATAGCCGCTACCGGGTTAATCAATAAACGGATGCGGATGATCGGGGAGCAGCTCGGAATAGGGAACATATCGACTTATACGGCGCGTCATTCGTTCGCAACGGTGCTGAAGCGTGCCGGGGCGAATATCGCCTATATATCGGAGAGCCTCGGCCACCAAGACCTGAAGACGACGGAAAACTATTTGGCCAGCTTTGAACGGGAAGAACGGCAGAAGAATGCGGAATTATTGACGAAATTTTAGGTATATGGGTCGGCGCAAGCACGTTATAATTGAATTGAAATCACTCGATATATACGATGATTTATTAGCAGAATTAAAAAAATCGGATGTAAATAGCGAGTGGGATTTTGGTACCTTTCGAATAGTAGGTAGCTGTAAATACCAACCAAAGACGAGAGTTGTGCCAAAGATGGTAGCAAATATTGAACGATACATCCAAATAAATGGGAATAAACGAGTATTAAAAACAGAATTATGTGATATTGCCCAAATATCGCGCCCGACCCTTGACAGGCTTTTGAATGAGGATTTTTTGTGTTTTAGTGCATTAGGCCGTTCATATTCATTATTTATCCAACAATTTGATAAATTGGGTGGTATAAATAAAATAATTCGATGCCCGCCAACTTGCCCATATAGCCATTATGCCGATCCGTCGTTGTGGCAGGGGAAACCAAGAGATGAAATGAAAAAATGCCTTTCTCAACAACTCGAAGGAAAGGATTTAATCCCTATGAGAAAATGGGCGGTATGTCAATGCGTTATGGATGTCGAGTATTATACAGGGTACAAGAGATATAATGCCATTGTGGGGGTGGATTTGCAAAATATATTGGACCAGCTAAAAAATATTTCGTAAAAAAATAATTACTTTACATTTATTCGCAAAATTAATATTTTGTAAAAATAACGTTGTTTTTTGCTTTACGACCGACACATATTTACGGAAAAATTTGTAAATATGTGTCGGTCGTAAGTTTTTAATTATTAGGTAAATAGTCATTTAATTGTTGTTTATTTGCATCGTGATCGATTACTAAAGCCCGGACGCGGGTAAGTGTATAAATTAAAACATCGATACGATGGAAAACATCATTATTACCACCCCGGCAGAATTGCGTTCTATTGTCGCTGACGAAGTGGCGGCGATTTTGCCAAAGCTCGCCGATTTCCGGCGTAAGAATGAACCGGTAGAAACCGATAATTTAACCGTTCAGGAGGCCGCGTGGTTTCTTGCGGATCAGGGTGCGCCTACCACCCGTTCAACGCTTTATAATTGGGTTTTCTTAAAAAAAATTCCATTTAAGAAAATCGGACGCCGCACGGTGTTTTCCAAAAAGGATCTTCTTGCCTGGGTTGAATCCCGTACAACTTTGCCGGAGGACAGGCGGGCTGTCGCATCTGCGCGTATCGTCGAAAGTGCTAACCGTAAATAATCGCCGCAGGTATGGACCAGAAACAGAACGCCCCCGGCGCTCAATGTCAGCGCCCAGGGGCAAAAATTCTACCAGCGTGTGACAAAGATAGCAATTTTCCGGCAATTCTTTCCTATCACCAGCAAAGAATTTACAATTTGCTTTCGGACGGTATTCCCCGTTCGGCGGCCGATATTACTATTTCGTTGAGGATGTCCGATCCCCGCAGCGTAATCCGCGATTTGCGGCATAAGGGCGTACCGATTGCCGATGAATGGTGCGAGGGCGTGCACGGGGGCCGGTTCAAACGGTATTTTATTCGGAAAGGAGGGGTGCGATGAAAAAGGCAGCCAAACAAAAACAGCGCGACGGATTCACGTTCTATCGCAGTTTCCGCGATTCAATAGGAATGACAGATGAGGCCGACCAATTGATGTTATATAAAGCAATCGCCGATTATGCACTTGATGGTATAGAACCTGACACCTCAACCTTGGGGGCCTTGGGCCGGTTGTGTTGGACGGCGATTTGCCCCAATATAAAATCTGGCGTCACAAATTTTCGAAACGGATGTAACGGAGGCGCACCAAAAGGTAATAAGAACGCAAAAAAACAACCGAAAAACAACCCAAATTCAACCGAAAAACAACCAGCGGAAACAAGCAATGAGAATGAGAATGAGAATGAGAATGAGAATGGAAATGAGTATATAAATAAACTCTCTAACGAGAGTAAAGAAAGTGCGGACAAGCCGCACAAAGTCGCAAGCAAACGCACGGCGTTTGTTGCTCCCCCGATCGAAGAAGTTATAGACTATTTTTCGACGATCGAAGGGACAAAGAACGATGCGGAATGTTTTTACGATCATTTCACGTCTAACGGCTGGAAAGTGTCCGGTAAATCCCCGATGAAAGATTGGCAAGCTGCCGCCCGAATTTGGATGCGCCGCAAACCCGAATTTAATACCCATAAACCCACACAGCAAAATGAGAGAAAACCAATATACGACGATTTGTAATGATCCGGCGGACGCCTTGAAGCTGCCAGAGGCGCCCGAACTTGAACGGGCCGTATTGGGTGCGCTGCTGCTTGAACCGCAATACGTCGCCGACGTGCGGGGCATTCTCACCTCAACGGCATTTTGCAACACTCAAAATGCGGCAATTTACGATGCTATTTGCAAACTTGATGACCGGGGATTAACTCCCGATCTCTTTACGGTTGGGCAGGAAGCGAAAAAGGCCGGGATCCCCTTGTCGGAAGTCGCAACCCTTACGCAGGACGTCGGATCGGGTGTCGAGATACTGAATCACGCCCGGATATTGGCAGATTTGGATATGCGGCGCCGATTGATCCTCTGGGCGGAGGAACTTAAAGCCAAAGCCCAGACCGACCCCGATGCGCTGAATTGGGCGATGTCGGGTATTGAACGGATTGCGGGCGATGTCGCCCGGATCGCTTCGGCCCGAAGTATCGGCGATGTGATGCGTGACACGCTGGCAGACCTGGAACGCCGCCAGCAGGCCCACCAGCGGGGCGAATGCGTGGGAATATCTACCGGTTTGCCCTGTATGGACCGTATTACGGGCGGTTGGCGGGGCGGTCAGCTGGTTATCCTTGCCGCACGTCCGGCGATGGG
>ERZ860023.606-NODE-606-length-20140-cov-1.958178_pt1 | contig 20140 bp, 28 predicted proteins | sample MGYA00509983_ERZ860023 | MGnify/ENA primary metagenome ERZ860023 (study PRJEB30046, sample SAMN00715180) | human gut metagenome | study: EMG produced TPA metagenomics assembly of the A metagenome-wide association study of gut microbiota in type 2...
AATTCTGCATATCACAGATGCCGAAAATGGCTGACTCAGCAACTTCAGTCACACATCATCAACCTGCGCCTCCAGCTTTTCTATTGCCAGGGCTGATAGGCGTTTACGAGCCATTGATTAACCCCTGCAAAACATCCATCACCTCTTCATCCGTCATTGCTTTATCAAATGTAACGCCGCGACTACTGCTGTTGCGTGGCAATAGCACCTCATCACATTTTGATTTATATTTATTTGCTTCATCATCCATTCTGCTGCTCCAGTAATTTCTCCAGTCGCTCAAGGCGCTGCGCCAGTTCAGTGACTTCCTGAATATCCAGCCCAGACTTGATAATGTCAGCCATCATCTTGCCGATATCAGCAGGAACAGCGCCAGTTGATACGCCTTTGATGATAGCGTCCATCTTTTCGACGGGATTTCCATCTGCCGGGAAGTCGAATTCAATCGGTGGAGCAACAGGTTTCGGAATCGGGTTGAGGCGCAGGAATATTTCACGCAGCATCCCTGTAGCCTGAGCGTCATCGCACGTCATCGCGCGGTTGATGTAATAGGTAACGAATTCAACTTCATTCATCGGGCTGTTTGCAGCACGTAATGCCTCAAGGAGAACTGCTCTGTAGCTTTTTCCTCTGGGTGGCGGCTGATTTGTAGATGAAAATTTGTGTTTTGGGTTTGGATTTGCCATGTCTATGTGTTCTTTGAGTAATTCACATACCATGATTTTAACACACTGGCGTAGATAAAAAAGAACCCTCACAAGGAGGGTTAAAAGGTGATGTGAGGTGATGTTTTCTTGATTATAGCATCCAGTGAGCAAGCATGTAAATCCAGATGCAAGTGACTACTGCTGATGCTAAGCACAAACACCATGCCATGCGATTACTGCTCTTTTGCATATGCCCACTCCGTTTTAGTTGGCGTCTCGATAACAACGACCTCAATCGCATCAGGAAATGCTTTTGCTACCTTTGTGATAAATTCGTCCAGGCCGTTTTGCTTTGCACTGTGCCATACTTTCTGCTTTGTGGTTTTCATAGCACATGCACCATAGCAGCAACAATTACGATAAATGTCACCACATACATTGCAAGAAATACTTTTGCGCCTTTTGAGTAGCGCTTGCGGTTAATCATAAATCCTCCTGCCTCGGTGCTGCTGGCAGTGGCATCCAGTGGGTTGGATGAAACTCCCCAGCTGTTGTCGCGAAAAATGGTGGTCCTGGTATGTAACCTATGTCGTACAGTGCTGTTTCGTAGTTATGAAACTGGTCTGTGCACAACACTTCCTGTCCCTTTTCCGGCATCCGCTCGCTTACCGGAATCCATGTATCAAGAGTTACCGGAGAGTTGCCAGCCTTCTTGATGTGCAGTCGTGGCTCACCATCTTTCGGCTCAGGCCATTCGCGCTGTTTGTTAACCGCCAACTTTTCTACCATCGCCAGGGTAATCTGCTCATCACTGATACCGGCACGACGTTGCGCATCCCATAACAGGAATTGCATGTCAGCCCATTCGCTAAGGTCGCCTGGTTCCGCAGCGGCCTCGAGCGCTTCTTTGGAAAGGTGCTTCAGCGGACCAACTGGGCCGACATCCCCGAAAGTAGCCAGTGACCATGCTGCATGTTCACGGCGTACCTGCTCACGCAACTTGCAAGGCTCGCTTGCAGGTTCAGCTTTACCCTGAAGCATGGCGGTGCGACAGGCGTTCCAGCCGTAATCAAACTCAGACGTGGTGTTACCGTCATCATCACACTTTTCATCCGGCACTACCGGCACTGGCGGGGTAGCGAAAAGCTTATTGATACCGTCTGGCAGGTTATTAAAGTCAAATGTACTGCCTGGAATCCTGCCAGCCTGAATCCAGTCGTCGCCCTCAATCTCAATGAAAAAAACCGGCTCCGCATTCCTCGCTACCAGCACTTCATCAATCGCCTTCACAGCATCAGCCATTGCGTAGCCGAGATTACCGCCGTCGCTTTGTGCTGATGCTTTGCTGAGTATTTCGCGTATCTGGTGCAGGCGATCGAGTGATACAGGACCGTGCGCCGGGTGGTTGTTAGTTGTCATGGTTAGTCCTTTGGCGTACATGCGCCACGAAGATATACCCCACCGTCGTTTACCTTTTTTACTTCAGCAAATGCGGCTCGGCATGATGATTCTGAGTTAAATTCCTGAGTGGCGATTGATGGGCTGCTGCCAATCATCCAGATAATTAATACCCACATATCTCACTCCCCCTTCACGCCAATGCCAGCGGCTGGCATATCGCACATGTTTGTTGGATGTGGATTTTCGCGAATAATCCTCGCCATTCTTGCTGCTGGAGTTTCTGTTTCTTCGTTGAACCCTCGAATTACAGAAGCCAGCTTGTCGGCGTCAGCAGGTGAAATATCGCCGTCAATGAACATAACTGGTTTGAACGTCCGCGCCTCCAGTTCTGCATCCGATTCCGGTAGTCAGCAACCATCCGTCGCACTTGTTCCAGTGGTGTAACGCTGCCACCATCTGGAGGATCCATGTACTGAGTTCCGGGCAGGAGTTCGCAGAGGGAATTATCCAGCACCTCAAGTAACGCCTGTTTATCACGTAGAGCTTCCTCCAGTTCAGCAACATGACATTCGCTATCAATGAGGTTGTTCTCTGCGGCTTCCAACTGAGATTTATGCAGCAGAGCCTGATGCTTTAAAGCGTCCTGAGCCTTCTGGAACTTCATTCCGTAGTCATTGGCGATTTCTTCAAGCTCTGAAATGCGCTGGCGCAAACCTTCAACTGGTTCGCCATTTCTTTCTGCCAGAGACTGAGCCATGCGCTCGTTTTCAGTTTGGTGTACCTGTTTGTTGAGTGCTTTCATTGGGCTGCCTCTTGAATATCAATATACGGCTCATCCAGAACATCAATTGGCGCGTCGCAATGAACGCAATATCCATCAGCATTCTGAAACTCGTTATTCGACATCCACTGCTTGCACGACCAGCAGCGAATCTCACCAGGCTTTAAATAATCGCTCATGACTGCACTCCTTTGCGAATCTGGGCGGCAATATCTTCAAGTACGCCATCAGCGAACGAGCGGTCAAAATCCCCTTCCGGCGCAGCAGCCATAAACTCTGTGGAGGTAAGGATCATCCGGGCAATATCAGCGGCGTTCTTCGCGGTATCATCAATAAAACCAGCATCCCATGCAGCAAGCATTCTGTTCGCTACAAAGTAAGCTCCTTCCTTGCGGGACTTCACCAGTACGTCATTAAGAAAAGCGTCTGTTGTTTGGGTTTCTGGCATTCCGCCATCTGTAGCGCAGATATAAGCATCTGATATTTCATGCTGCTCGCCATCAAACACGTAGCAACTCTGAGTGATGAATTTATTCAGCCCCGCATTCTCCACAGCCAGCTCGTTGCGTTGCTCAGTGATATTGATGCTTTTGTTTTTCCAGTATTCAATCTGGTCATTTAGGTAGTCGTATTCAAGAGTTGCCGAGTCGTAAGACTCAACGCTACCAGTTGCAACTCTCATGTCATAACGCTTAACTTCACTCATACCCTAACCCCCATAATTTCTTCGTAATAGCCATCTTCTTCAAACTCAATCTTTGCGATTTTGAGCGCATCCTCATCTGTGATGTCAATCGCTTTGAATTTGCACTTTGCCAGCACGATGCAGCCAGACATGATTAACCACTTATTCCACCAGTGCGCTCGCTTGATTGTCTTGCTCGCATACATTTTGTTCTGAGCAAACCAGAACTCGTATGTTTTTACTTTTGCCATATCATCACCATTAAAAATAATAGCACTGAATCGATGTCAGAATACGATAATCAGCTCATCCATTACTCTGCGTTTACCTTTACCATTAAACACGCGCACAACGCGATTTACGCGGATAGATTCCATTGCATTGCGTGCCTGCTTACTCATAAAGTTTTGCGCGCCAACGTGACCGAGTTCTTGTTCCAGCTTCTCGCGACGATAGATAGTCTTTGCCATTTATTACTCCTTATAACCTGATTTAGAAACTGCCACTGCGATAATGATGAATGCCACGATAACCAGACTGGCGATAAGCTCGAATGCTGCTCCTGTCATTTGCTTAACCCATACGCTGAGATTAAAGCCTGCATTGCTGCGTTCCAGAATGCTTCTGCTGGGATGCTGTTGTTTGCGCGGTTAACTGCAATGCGTGCCATGGCTTGTGCATCTTCAAATTCTTCGCGGTCTTTGCTTTTCATCGCTGATTCCTCATTTAGTTTTTCTGTTGCTGCATTAACCCTAACTGCTCATTTGCTACTTCGGCAGCTGATACAAGAATTCCTGCAAGTTCGATTGCCTGTTCCGTTGTCATAAACATGAAGTCATTCTCAGCCTCCATCTCTACACGGTTAAACTTGGCTGAAATCATGATGTCATCACCACTTTTGCTTTTCATCGATGCGCTGAAACTCGGATTTTTATTACTCATCTCTTCACCCTCGTTTGTTTCGATGAGTTCAATCTACATCAACGATGATTCTACGTCAACATGAACGCGTTAAAAACGTGCTCGTGGGGTAAATTTTTGCCCGTGGGGCAGGTCGTGGGGCAGGTTGGTTGCCCCACGTTTTTCATCGTAAATCATTGATTTGAATGTTTTTTATTTTTCGTGGGTAAAAGGGGCAGATTTCATACCCATCCCCTTATAAATATATTCAAATAATCCATTTGTTAATATTATGTTAATTACTATCTATAATATGAATAATAATATTACCCATTAACCCAAATAATAATAATTTTATTATATTACATATACTTAGAGTAAAGTTCCGTGGGGCAGGTTGGTTGCCCCACGTTAACCCAATTTACCCCTTTTGGCGCTTTTGGTTGTGTTGCAATGCTGGGGAATTGGTGGTAGTCTTTTGGGGAAATAATTGATTTTGGAGCGGAAATGAGCAATCATGGCGTATTGTTAAAGCGTAAATTAAACAAGCAAGGTCGTGGTGCTGGGTGGGTTGCATCATCAAAATCAACCACTGGATACTACGGTGTTGATTACCACAAGGCATCAAAAAAATTCAGAGCGAGAGTGATGGTACTCAAGAAAAGATATGAGCTTGGTATGTTTGAAACGGCAGAGGAAGCAAACGCTGCAGTTTTGAGAGCCAAGGAATGGTTATCAGAAAATCCTCATGAGAAATTTGAAACAGAGTACGAGGTTTAAATGATCACAGCGCAAGATATCTTCAATGAAGCAAGGGAGTTAAAAGTATCTCCGGCTCGTGTTGCCTTCCATCATGGCATGACACCAAGCTCAAACATGTGGCTTGACATCAAGGAAGGCAAGGAGCGTGATGTAACGTACTCAGAAACAGAACTCACCAGTGAGCACCGTACTGATTTGCTGTCTCGTTATGCAATCGCTGCAGCTCGTGCCGTTCAGTTCCCAATAAATACATCGTTCATGCATTTACTTGGGTGCGTTGCCAGCGCAATGACGAGAAACTTTAGCGTTGAGTATTACCATTCAGAACTTCCAGTTTCTCTTTACGTGGTTACTTCTCAGCCTCCATCAGCAGGGAAAACCGCTATCAACTCAATGCATATGAATCCGGTGAAGATTGAATATGACAACCTTTCCAAAAATATGGAAAAGCAGATCATAAAAATAAATCTTCGCATTGAAGAGTTGATGAAGGCATACAAGGAGGCCAGCAACCAGAATGCAAAGGCACTAATCGGCGACGATATTGCTCGCGAAAAGGAGAAGCTGGATGAGCTTTATACGATTACATATCCACTGACGGATGCAACGCCGGAGGCTGTCCAGCATCAGGCCATTCATGAAGGTGGTTTTTTTAATCTGATAAGTGACGAGGCAAGCGTTCTTAACACCTGCCTTGGCCTTTCTTACGGAAAAGAAGGTGGAAAGGCAAACGCCGAAGTAATCCTGAAGGGCTGGGATGGTGGATTTATTGGTTCTGCTCGTGTTGGTCGTGGCGTTTCATCTGGTTATGTTCTTGGAAACATAAGTGTGATTGCGCAGGATGAAAGTATTGATGCCATTCTTGCCGCTGGCGACAGGGGTAACGGGCTTTCTGAGCGTTTCCTGATGTTGCGCGAGCAATCAATGCTTGGCTATCGCGAACACTGGGACATGGTTAATGATTGCCCTGTAAGCAAGCCAATGCCAGACAGCTTGAGGTCGGAATATGCAAGATTTATACATAATGTTGTGTCAGCAGAAAAAACAAAACTGACGCTTCACAATGACTCAGCAAGAATGATCGGCCTGTTACGAAATCAGTGGGAGAAAAACTTCCTTCCCGGCGGTAAGTGGGACCACGTTCTTCTTCGTGGCGCGATGGGTAAAGCTGATAAGCAAATAATCCGTCTGGCAGCAATATTTCACGCTGCTGAAAACTGGTGCGATGGAGGAAAGCGTTCAAAGATTATCGGTGAGAATGAAATTAGTCGAGCTATCAGTGTTTATGACGCACTGACAAAAACATTCACCGACGCCGTGGAATCAAATGGATATGCTGGCGAGCGTTCTGAATTTGATGTTGTTGCCGAAAAGCTACGCTCTGCCGCTCAGAAAGGAAAAACAAACGTAACGGTGAAGTGGCTTTATGATTCACTTAAAAACGTGCGACCATTCAAAGGTATACCTAAAATTTATGACCGACTCAGATCAAGTGTATTACCATCACTTGAAGAGGATGGTTACTGCGTTTTTATTGGTAATACTGTCCACATTAATCCGAGGTTGAAATGATTCCAGAAGATGATTGGTATGATGTTGAATGGTTTGATTGCTATCTGTGGAGACCACAAATAGGACGAAATGTTGTGGCATTAACTGTTGATGGTGAAAGAATCCACGCAATTTATAATGGCAATAAGTTTTTATCATCAAATGATTTGGTTGAAATAATGCGTGTTGCATATTGGTGTTATGATGATGTTTAAGATAAGCAGAGCCAAGAGCACACGAACTAAAAATCTTACCTGAGCACTTCTGGCCTGAAGCGCCAGAGTTTAATGAATAACAAAAACCCTCCAATCGGAGGGTTTTTGTTATCTGCTTACTGACATTTTACCTATCAACTCGCCAGCGTCATAAATTTTTCTCCTGATTCTCTTTGCCATCCTGATTGTGTCAGCATCATCAGGCAGCATCACCGGTAGTCCTGCGTTTTCCGCAGCGCAAAGTTCGTCAAATTTATAATTAACTATGCAGCGTAACCGTGCTTTCGTCTCATCGCTAACAGAACGCACCCTTCCCACATATTTTCCGGCGACCAGCAGCACCAGACATGAGCGCCAGTGAAGTAATGGCACTTCCACGCATCGGCATAATCAGATACCAGGTAAATGAACTTTCCGTTGTCTTCTCCGATTGGGCTTATCGCTCCGCGCGTGAGCTTTCCGTTGATAGCTGAGTCTTTGTCGTATCCAGCACGGAAAAACGTTCTGAATGAATAATCATCCATGCCAATGAATGCCACGTTGCACGGCTTCATTGTGTCAGCACGCATCAGTTCAACAGCAATAAGCTCCCCAGATTTACCTCTGACGACGTTAATGTCGCAACCAATACCATTTATCAAAGTCCACTCATTCATTGCGACACGCGTTGTTTTAGCCATGATTGCGGCGACTTCCTGTTCGGTGATGAAGTCATCGTTGTAATTTATCTTCGGTAACTCCTTCCTGATTGCCTCCAGCTTTTCGCGTGGGTGCATATTCAGGAATCCACCTAGCGCCTCAAGTGCTTCGGGAAAGTTCATGCCGGAGAGTTTCATCAGCCAGTTCATTCCGCTGCCGGAACCGCACTGATTGCAGATTGCACCGCCATCGCCTTTTGTTTCGAAGTTGTCATCAAAGCGATACCTGTCTTTGCCAAGACATGACGGGCATGGCTGGTGCTTGCCATTGAAAACTCTGCTATCCACATTGACGATAGACATGATGGCGGCCTGCCAGTTTCCGATCATTTTTGGCTCAATGTCTTTCCAGTCGTATCTCATAAATTGACCCTTGATTGTTGGTGTAGATTGAGTATAAGCTAACTGACGTAGAAACATCAACAAAGGTTAGTTGCTATGACGCATAAAATAGACGCAATGATTGCGGAGCTGGATATAAACAAATTGCGGTCAGTTGTTCATACGGGTGAGATTGAGCCAAGACCTTATCAATGGCTGGTTTATGAAAAGACGGCTGAAGTTATCCGCAAGTTCGGAAAAGACCCTAAGCCAAGTTTCGTTACCGCATCGGTAGGTGCTGGAAAGACCATTATGATTGCCATGATTGCGCGACGCTTTCAGGATATGGGGTGGGAAGGTCTTGTTATTGCCAGACAAGGGGAAATTATTGAGCAGGATGCGGAAGAACTTTGGAATCTGAGTGTTAAAAACTCACTATTTAGCGCGTCTCTTGGCAGAAAGTCAACGGCATATCCGCTTATTGCTGGCACGGAGGGAACAATAATAAATGGTCTTTTCGATAAGAATGACGACTCAGGTAATATTCTTTCTAAAGGTGCGCTTTCGGATTTTTGCCCTCGCTATATCCTTATTGACGAATGCCACCAGATGAACTGGGAGGACGTGGTAAGCGAAAGTCCTGAAACGCAATATGGCGTCATCATGACTGAACTTAACCGCAGATGTAAGGCTAAATACGGTCACAACGTCATTGTTATTGGATACACAGGTAGCCCGTTTCGTGGCACCGACTCGATTAAGGGTGCTTACTGGAAGCATGAAATAGTAAACATTGATACCAAATATCTTGTTGATATTGGGTTTCTTGTGCCTACGATTTTTGGTCTGCATGACATTGATGATTTGCATTACGACCTGTCAGCATTTGAAGCGTCAGGAAGTGATGGCACGCAGGATTTTACTTCCGAGCAGCTCAAGCAGATGCAAAAAGAAATCCTTGAGCAAGGTACATTGACGCAGAAAATCATGCTCAAGGTTATGGAGCTGACAAAAAACAGAAATGGCGTATTGATTACATGCGCTGGCAAGAAGCACTGTCAGGAGGCGGCAAAATATTTACCTGAAGGAAGTTATGCGATCGTCACTGAAGATATGGGTATGAAAGCCAGACGCAAGGCGTTAAAAGACGCATACACTGGCAAGATTAAATATGTTTTTCAAATTGGTTGCTTGACGACCGGCGTCAATATCCCCCTCTGGGATACAAGCGTCATATTGCGAAAAATAATGTCACTCACTCTTCTTGTGCAGTTGCTTGGTCGCGGAATGCGCTTGCTGAAGAAAGAGCAAATTGATGCCGGGTATCATAAAGAAGACCATCTTGTTCTTGATTTCTCTGGCACGATGTTTGAGCTTGGTCAGCTATATGAAGACCCAATTCTGGAAGAGGCTGAAGCGCAACGTTCGAAACGCAGTGGCGAACAAGTTCCGTGTCCTAAGTGCGGAACAATGAACAGCCCATATGCGCGCCGCTGCATTGGCAAAGATGCATTGTCGCCAGATGGTCGATGCGAAGAGTTTTTCAGTTATATCCGTTGCGGCTTCGATAAGCATGGCATCCGTATTTTTGATGATGGATGTGGTACTAAAAACGACCCGACAGCTCGTTATTGTCGTCATTGCGATCATGTTCTGCGTGACCCAAACGCAGCACTCAATGAGCGAGCATATACCGACAATGAATGGACTGATGTTGAAGATTTCAAGGTTGAATTAACCAAAGATAGCGATGGCATTCTTTATCGCTATTTCTGCATGAAATCCAATGGCAAAAAGGGATGGGCCAATGAAGTGTTCTATCCGTTTGGTGGAAAGCCAAAGCATCTGCGGGATATGTTTAAAATGAAAGCGCTACTTCCGCACCTGGCAGATAAATCCATGATGAAAAAGATGATGGATTGCCAAAACGCGAAAACGTTCATGATGTACGCTGCGTTGATTCGTGCGCCAAAACGTATCACGCATCGAATTAATGATAAAGGCCGTGACATTATTCACAGGAAGGATTTTTTGGGTGAAGTGAATGAAGAAAAAATTCAAGCAGCATGAATTGAGTGATGCGGTATTTATCTTTGATGATGAGTATCACGGAGATTGTCCACATGAGGATACTGATCTGATAGGTTACTGGATGTGGATGAATCATAAGTTACCGGATGTTCTTTGGTTTCACACACCAAACGAGACAAGGAAGCCAACTCCGCAATACCTTGAAAGCAGACGAAGGAAGGGAGTCCTTTCTGGCGTGTCTGACGTGGTGATACTTACACCAGGAATTAACTGGCACAAGGCCACTATTGAGCTGAAGCGGCATGATACAAACCTTAGCGAGTGGCAACCTGGGCAGATACCATTTCTCAATAGAAGCGCGGAATCCGGCGCATTTGCTGCGGTTGCTGGAGGGCTTGAGCAAATAAAAAAAGCGACTTTATTCTACTTTGGACTTGATGAATGATGTAGATTGATGTAGATTCATTTAACGATAAATAGTGAGGTGATGAAGATGGAAAATGAATTTAAAGGTACAAAAGGACCGTGGTTTGCTGATATTCGTGGCGGTTGTGCGGCAATTTACCCAAAATGCAGGTGCGATGAAACTCCTGGTTGTCACTTTGATGATGATAGAAACATTGCATACTCAAATAAAAACGCAAAATTTAATGGCACTTATTGGGCTATGGATTGTAGCGTTGAGCATGACTTTAATTTAATGGCAGCAGCACCTGAATTACTTGATGCTTGCCAGTGGTTGTTAATGGCACTGCGTGATGGAACATTGATGGATGTTGAAATCGGAAAAGAAAAAGCAGAGTCGGCAATCAAAAAAGCATTAGGAAAATAACAATGAAAGTCTACCTAAACAACGAACTCAGTAATGACCAGTACCACGCAGACACTGAGCACATCAACGGCTCTGGTCTGTGGAACATTTACGACAGATGCCCAGCAGCCTGGCGCTACAAAGACGAAGAAGATGAGCAATCAAAGGCTCTTGTATTCGGAACCGGAAGCCATACAGCTCTGCTTGAGCCTGAGAGATTCGAAGCTGAATATGCGCGCATGCCAGTTGTGGACGATTTTCCAAAAGACAAGGATGGTAATCGCACTGTGCTGGTAACGACTTCAGACATGAACTCATGGGCGAAAGAGCGCGGCATCAAAGGGCTGTCAGGAAAGACTAAAGATGAGGTGATTAAAATAATCCAGGCAACTGGCGAGCAAGTAAAGATTTATGATGTTATCCGTGAGGAAGCTGAAAAAGCAGCGACTGGTAAACAGATGCTGGAAGGTAATGATTATGATGCCATTCAGCAAATGCGCGCTGTAATCCACGCAAACAGCTATTACAGCAGCCTTCTTGCTGGCGCTCATGCTGAGGTATCAATTCTCGGTGAGTTGAATGGAGAATCATCCAAGGTTCGATTTGACTGCCTGACAAAAGGCGGTGATATCATCGACTACAAAACAACTGTCAGCGCAAAACCTGATGAATTTTTTCGCCATGCTGCGAGACTCGGTTACTTCATGAAAATGGCAATGCAGCACGACATGTTTGTAGCCGCATATGGGAAGCCGCCACGTTCGGTAAACCTGCTGATTCAGGAGAAGAAAGCACCGTTTATACCGGCTCTGGTTCGCCTGACTGATGAGCAATTACACATTGGCCGAATTCAGTTGCGCAGCGCAATGGAAATCTATAAGGCGTGCAAAAAAGCCAATTCATGGCCTGGCTACTCAATGGGTAATCCGGTAATCGAAATGGAAACGCCGGAATGGTTCAAGAAGCAGTTTAATTTATAGTAAATGAGGTGATGAAATGAGCAAAGAAACAGGTGGGCCAGCATTCCCAAGAGAAGATTATCAGGCCAATGGGTATGACAAAGGATTTGAAAAATTAGGGCAGGAAGGTATGTCATTACGTGATTTTTTTGCATCAAAATCACCAATCACCTTCGAACAGGTTAAAAAGGTTTATGGTGATGACAATCCTGATATGGCTGACGATTTAACGCGTAAGGTTTTTTATGGTACCTGGGCGTTGATGAATTATGAGTATGCTGACGCTATGTTATCTGAGAGGAATAAAAAATGAGCATCCTTAACATCAAACCCGCAGAGCGCTCAGGTTCTCGTGTGGTAATTGGTATCTCCGGTCAGTCTGGTAGCGGGAAAACATATAGCGCACTTAAACTGGCGCGTGGAATGGTTGACTCTCCATCAGAGATTGGATTTCTCGACACTGAAAATGGGCGTGGTCGACTGTATTCAAATATCCTTGATGGTAATTTCCTGCATGCAGACCTGTATGCGCCATTCAGCCCTGCTCGCTATCGTCAGGCTATCGAAGAGTTTCAGAAGGCTGGAGTTAAGGTGCTGGTAATAGACTCTGGCTCTCATGAATGGGAAGGCGAAGGCGGTTGTTCAGATATCGCTGACCAGCCTCTACTTAATGGCAAGAAGATGGCAGACTGGAAGCGCGCCAAAGCCGAGCACAAAAAGTTCATGAGTGCGCTATTGCAGAGCAACATGCATATAATTGTCTGTCTGCGCGCGCGAAACAAAACTGACTTCAGTAACCCGAAAGACCCAATGCCGCTTGGGCTGCATCCGGTATGCGAAAAAGATTTCATGTTCGAAATGACGGTTAGCATGATGATGTATGATAACGGTAAGGTTCAGGACTTCACGAAACTGCCAGAAGAATTGCGCCCTATCTTTTTCGAATCAGGTCGTGATAGCCAGCACCACGGATATATCGGTGAAGCACATGGACGAGGTTTAATTAAATGGGTAGATTCTGGCGTCAAAGTTGATGAAGAGTTTGAGTCATGGCGATCACGACTTCAGCTTTCCGCCGCAAAAGGCATGGAAGGCTTGAAGGAAGAAGCAAAATCAATACCTGACAACCTGAAAGATAAGATTCGCGCAATCTGGCCTTCTCTGGCTGCTTCGGCTGCTGAATACGATCGCATTGAGTCTTTCATAAACGATGAGCAATTATCTCCTGTGGTAATAACTCCGCAGGATAATTTCGACCCTGCAAAACTGGCTAAACCTAAACATCATCAGCCAGAACAGCAGGAAGAAGCAAAAACCGAACATAAACCAACTCCAATTGAAGGATTTTAATAAATGGCACGCGGCGTAAATAAAGTAATTATTGTCGGAACTCTCGGTAACGACCCGGAAGTTAAATATTCTGCATCAGGCTCTGCGATTGCCAACCTTTCCGTTGCAACATCTGAGCAGTGGAAAGACAAACAAACAGGAGAAAAGAAAGAGCAGACTGAATGGCATCGCGTAGTCATCTTCGGGAAACTTGCAGAAGTTGCAGGAGAATACCTTCGAAAAGGTTCTCAGGTTTATATCGAAGGTCAGCTTCGCACTCGTAAATGGACTGACAGCAACGGCGTAGACCGATATACAACGGAGATTGTCATTCCGCAGATGGGCGGTGTTATGCAGATGCTTGGAGGTAAACGCGAAGATTCTGGTAAGCAACAACGCCAGCAATCAGGGAAACAAACGCAACGACAACAACAGCCACCAACACAACAAAGCCCACAAGGAGGAAATGAGCCTCCGATGGATTTTGATGACGATATTCCGTTCTAAATGGTGATTTATTTAAAATTCCGCAAGCGCTCATAGGGCATCGTGTGAACCAATAACATTTGTTATCACCATGCAAAATGTTTATTTTGCATGGTGTGTTTGTTATGTAAATTAAATTGAACTCAAGTGAGTTATTATTACCGTTAACCTCCCCCCTGCACTTGTTGTTCCAGCTGTTTTTGAAACAGTGATGCTTGAGTTTGAGGCTGTTATTGATATATCTCCTGTATTGGTATTTGACTTAACCCCCGCCGCTGACTCAATATAATATGAAGTTGTGTTTCCTTGCATAAACACCCCCTCTGTAAATAGTTTTGCTGTTGAAGAATCTCGACTGCTGTTATACATGGCCAATATTTTTAAGGAAGTGCGACCAACCTCCGTTGTTACCGGAATAGTAATTTGTCCTGATGAGTTTTCAGCTATGTCAAGTGTTTTTACATATATTCTGGCTGATGTATCCGTATTGGAGATTTCCTTTGTGTTGAACCCTCTACAGTTGTCAATCTGTCTGAATAGCACCTCAAGTAGTGAAGTGGTCCCAGGAGCTGGGTCCAGATAGTATACAGGTTCCGTGGTCCCGTCGCCTAAATTACAATTTTGCACCCGTACAATGGCCTTTACATACTGGGATGTGCCGCGACTGATCTGCACTACTGCGGTAGCTGAGGTTGAAGCCATGCCAGATGCTTGTATATTTCGGAAAATAACCTCCTTAAATATATATGCGGAAGGAGATGAGTTACCAGTGTTGCTGTATAAGTAACCCAAGTTCTCTATAAGGCAATTACATTTAATATTCTCGGCCACATACCCGTCGTAGGTTGAAGATGAATTATTAAAAAAAGATACTAAACGAGGTATTACATCAGTGGGGTCTTCGCAGTTTATATCAACATTGCGTAGGCTTATTCCTTTAAAGGTGGTAACCCCTGAGATAAGTCCACCAGACACAATTGACTGAGGAGCTGCACCGTCTGCATAAAAACACGTCAACCCATCAAGTGATCCACCAGCTTGTAAGTCTACTGCGGACTGCCCAGCCCCCACGGCAAACGCTTGCGTTCTTCGTTCCACTATATCAAAAACACGTGAGTTCATTATTTGTGATTTAACACCACGTTTCTGGCAGTCTTCAAAGTATGAACCACCACATATGAATACCGCCTCAGGATAGTTGGGCGATGAGGCATAAATACCATCTGCATCCTGATAAGGCGCGACACGCCTGACGTCGAGACGAGTGGCGATACAGTATTTAAAGTTTTGTACCATGACACCGCGCCCTACGTTAGTACCGGTTCCCGCGTTTGTTACGTCCTGGATACGGATGTTATCTAAGATTATTTCATCCCAATACATTGATGCATCTGCGGTAGCATACAAACCTGCAGCCAAACCAGTTGTTGTTTCCCTAAAATTGAAACCAGAATACCCACTTACATACAGGCTTGCGGTTGTTGCTGTAGCATTCATGAATAAACCCTTTGCTGCAACGCTTGCACCATCGAGTTTTATCGACTCCAGCGCAACCTTAGCAGACGTGTTTATTTTCAATGCAAATGCAGTATCTGTACCAATGTAGTTAAGTACCCCATTTTTTACATGAAGATTTTCTGTAAGTGTCAGAGATATGCCAGTGAAAGATATAGTCAGTCCCTGTAAATCAATAGTTCTACCTTCTCTGTTGTTAATTAAGTTTAGAAGTTTACTGGTTTCATCGGAGCCATCACCAGTAATACCAGCGTCTTTTGCGGTATAAATGTCACCTAGCTTGTCAGATAACAATCTTGACCCAATTCCTGAATTGAATGTTATAAGTGACGAACCATTTCCTTGCGATGAATCAATTAGGTTGCTCCTTAATGAAGCGTCACCAACACTAACCCACGCTCCTAAACCAATGCCACCAGAAGTTCCGGGGGTTGAGCCAGCAGGAACGGCTTTAGGAAATGGTCCATCCCATCGGTAATACTCTCCATTGGTTTCATCCTGCAAAACCTGATTTGGAATAGTTAATTCATTGTTAGGAAGTGGTGCGCCAAGCTGGAAGCTCTTTAAAGTGATATACCCATAGTTCCGGATAGCTTCTTCTGCCGTATACTGAAATCCAGCAATCGTCCATCGGCGCACACCGAAACGATCTGTGTAGTAGTGAGCGTCAGATGTTACAACCTCATCAATCTTACCGGCATTAAACCTCAGGTCTCGCGGGTCTTCTGACGGAATTGGTTTATTGGTTGGTGTGGTAGCCATTATAATAAATGCTCCTTTGTGAATTTGATGTATATTGTATCACGATGACGAGATGACATATTCGTACATGTCGTCACTGTATTCACTCATTGTTAGCGTTGTTGTTCCATCACTTCCCGGGTTCTTCTGGCTGACAACCCAAGAGTGGTGTCCAGTTCTTTCTCTGTGCTCAGCACGTAACGGGATTCGGATTGCACGTTTGTACCATCCCAGATGTTTAACTTGAAATCTGATGGAAGATTGCAGGTGAATGTATGCAATCCGGTTACTGTGGCTGACAATCTGTCTGACACGCTGCCGTCAGAACTGGTAATCACAACATAAAGATTATCATCAGCGGTTAGTTGCTCACTGGTTGTGAATACGTTTCCATTGCGCGCTTCAATAACGCCAGTCTGTTGCACGTCATCATACATATCAACTACCTGAATCATGTCACCTACGTTAACCCATTCGCCATCAGCAAGCGCTTTAATTTCCATGCTACGGCGTGAGTAAACAAGTCGGCGACACTCAAGTATTGCACGGTCAACAGCCTGATAGCGATTGCGAACATAAAGCATGTCGAATTTCTTTGCTTTGGTTGGCTCACCTTCGACAATGCCGCTGTCGGTAATTCGATAATAAACGTTGGCCTGTTTATTCGTTGTTGGGTCGCGATATTCGACGTTAACGCCATCATAAGTGCCTGGCAGACTGATGTCATAGCTAAGTTTGTAGCCATCGTTCTGTGTGTTTCTGGTGTTGAATACAGTAGCTGGATATTCTCGTTTTTCATCACGCGAGAAGCTCATCACACCATCATCCCAGAATGCAGTAACACGCGCCGCATCACAGATTGTTTGCAAACGCTCGCCGATGCTCTTATCCTCATCGTCAAACGTGTAATCAAAATACCCAAGTCGCTCATCTGGCAGGCTGTCGGCAATTTCATACAGCTTCACGATGTCAATTGTGTTTTCTGGATTGCCAGCGGTAATCAGCCAGTTGTGTAGTACGGCATCAGCAAAGCTACGGGATGGCGCAAGCGTGTAGCGCACAGCGCCAGTATCGCGGTTGTATCCGATGGTATGGCGCGTGATTAATGCATTATATTTCCTGTCTCGACTTCCAGTTGCGTTTTCTGTTGCTCTCACGATAACCTTAACCACTGTGTCATCTGGATACGAAACGTTGGTCCGCGTGACTATTGAGTGAATCTCCTCAAGCTGAAGAATTGATGTGTCTGAGCTGTTGTTTGTCCGTCGCATTTGAATCGCATAGCGACCAGTGCCAGCAGATGGTGTTAATTTTATCGTGTAGTAGAAAGTGTCATTCCGATCCACGTCCTGATAATAGTTCATCGACTGATATGTGCCGGGAATCTGAACGTTATCGTCATCAATCTTCCACCACTCAATGAGTACGCTGAAATCATTGCCATCATTAGTCTGGTGTTGCAAGTGCACCCAAAGCTGATCACCATCAATCGGCGAGAAATACGGACCAGAAACAATCGGCTGGTTATCTGTCAGGTTGAAATAGGTGTTATTAATCGTCACGCCATTCAGGGATGATATTGGTGCACCAGAGTAGTTGATGCTGTTAATAATAAATGTGTACCAGTAGTTTGCTGGTGGCAGCCCGCCATCGTCAGTTTCTGTTGCAGATACAAGCCTTCCTGATAGCGTGACGTTTTCTGTAACAGATGCGCCACCGCCTTGTGCGTAAGTGATATTCAGTTTGAATACCACGTCATGAGGCATAGTTAGGTCAACGAAGTAATCAAATGACGAATTTTTCGGTATCTTGACTGCAATCTGACCACCAGCGAACTCAGTTTCTGTTACCGTGTTTGTTGTTGCAGTTTCAATAACCACTGGCGGTGGGTCAGTATCCAGTTCGTTTGGTCCATACAGTTCCTGACCATCAACATCATCAAATGCGTAAGGTTCATACACAACCGGAATAACTTCTCCTGGCTGATAAATGGTGTAACTCGCTCCAGCCAGTGAACCAAGATTTGATTCCGAGTAACGCACAGAGGAAACATCATATTTGCCGAGGCCAAAATTCATGAACTCGGTGACGTACTTAATATTATTGATATATTCGAATAATGATTCCTGAAGCAAATCAGGAAACGCACGAATCTGCCCGAAGTTATCAGGTCGCGCCTCGCCGTTGCGAGCAATGTTCGTCTGCGCTTTCAGGCTGGTATTTGGTGATGTTTTCGAGCTGGTATCCGTTTTGGGCGTGGATACCTTCGGCGTAAGGAAGGAGAAAATCTTCGTTACTGGCTTCAGTATCGCACCGATAAGATCGCCGATTGCGCCAGACGGCTGGCAGTAAACATTGACAACATCGCCATCGCGCAGACAGAAGGAAAGTTCATCATCTTCACCGAGCACTCTGCCATTTACCGCAATTGAAATGCTGGCTGGTAGGTTGGATTTATTCAGCCACTTCCACAGGTTTGTACCCGCTGGCACAATCCCCGTTTCTTTCGGCGTGCCCGGCATCTTCTGAACATGAATTACTGGCATAGGTGAGAAACCTTAACTTTGTTGATATTTTTTCGAGTGTTCGCAGCCTGTCGAATCTGACTGCCGTTTTTTCTCGCGCATGAAGTATTCTATCACGGCCCCATATCATGGCGATGTGTACCGGAACATTGCCGCGATATGCTACGATAACGTCACCTGCCGCTGGTGATTGCGTATCCTGCCAGAATGTCACCTCGTTATCGAAGCAGGTAACAAAAGAGCCACCATTATCGTAGTTGTCGTCATGGTGAATATTAACGCCACGGCACAGGCGGTAATAAAGAACCACCAGCCCCCAACAATCCACAGCGTCAATATGACAACATCTGTCCTTGTACGGCTTGCCAAACATTAACTGCGCAAATTCTTCATCAGACATTACGCAGTCCGGGGAATTGAGCGATGTCATAAAGTTTTGCCACGTTTCCTTTGATTGGGTTTTTGATTGACAGCGTAACGGTAACATCAGAACCATCCATAGCCACATCGCTGACATACAGTCGATATGGCTTCAGTGGTGTATTCGTATCAGTCTCTTCAAATCGTTGATACAGTGCGCTGATTGGCTCAATGCGACCTGAACCAGTCCACAATTTAAGGTATTGTTTGAAGTCATTAGCCAGACGAGCAAACTTGACGGTTGCGTTAATGGCAGGTGTATTCGACTGCTGAGACTGCGTAATATCCATGCGCACTGGGAGGTATGTTTCTCCGCCAAGCACCATTTCATCAAGTACGTTAGCCACAAGACGCACATAACCAAAAGACGAGTGGTAAAACGTTATCGTGTCGAATAACGCCCAGTTAGGGCGCTTTGCTTTGTAATCACGTAATGATGGCATTATGGGTACTCCGGCAGGTCATGGTTAACGACTTCATCAAGCCAGCTATACCATCTGTAATCCAGTTCAACCAGAACATCATCAAACTCATCCATCGTGTTATTGAGTTTCTTGGCGATAACATTTCCAGTCCACGTAACAACACCTCCATCAATACTGGTTTGCACCGGATAATCGGTAAAGTGCAGCGTCTGTTCCTGCAATCCGCTGCCGCCGAGATCAATCATCATGGTGAACCAGTTGTTGCATTTGTTCAGGTAGCTAGGGCTACGCAACCACTGGATGAACGCGCGCTCTTCTGCCAGTGTAAACTTCCACGTCAGGCTCCATGTCGCTGCAATATCAGTTGTCATCTTCTGAAAAATCGGCGCTCCAACCGCAGGCTGGTCGCTGCGGAATGGGGTTTGCTGTGTCAGGTTTTTACTGGCTCGCTGTGCTAGTGGCAGCCAGTCAGGGTATTTGATGATAGCCATTATTCGGTTGCTCTCCGGTTTGCTGAGTAGTTGCGGCTAATGCTTTGCCCAATGGGGCCGTTGTTTTCTATGTCACTAACGATAGTCTCAATCGTCACGCTGCCGTCACCATTATCTCTGGCGCTGCTGCTAACCTGCGCTGAGCTGTTATTGATGATGCTATTATAAACCACGACACCACCGCTACTTCCGGTAAGGTCTTTATTGCTGATAACACGACCGCTATCGCCCGGTATCATGTACTGATGACCGTTTGATGCCTGGAATATCTCAGGGAGGTTATTCTCGCCAACCCTGTACATTGAGCCTTCCTGAGCTGGTCCGCCATTTTTCAGCGCGCCAGCAATGGATAGCGTTTTTGCAAGACCAACTGTTGCAGATATGCCAGCCATAGCGGGCGCGGAGTTTGTGCCAGCAGTTGCAAGAGATGTCATTGCTGCTGCTGG
>ERZ860023.614-NODE-614-length-19860-cov-3.064832_pt1 | contig 19860 bp, 20 predicted proteins | sample MGYA00509983_ERZ860023 | MGnify/ENA primary metagenome ERZ860023 (study PRJEB30046, sample SAMN00715180) | human gut metagenome | study: EMG produced TPA metagenomics assembly of the A metagenome-wide association study of gut microbiota in type 2...
TACACGACGATCGGCAGCAAAATCCTCTACCCGCGTTCTGAGATCGAAAAGATTCTGGACCGAAACTATCGTAAATCATTGCGATAACGTATTGTCAAATAGTACGGGCGACACACAATGCCGTCCGTACTGTTTTTATTTCATCGTTGCATCCATTGTCTCGGAGAGTTTCTCGTACAGGGTTTCGACCATAGCGAAGCATCCGTCGCGTTTCGGATTGGCTCCGCTTTTCGTGCGACTGTGACGGATACTGTTTCGGGAGAGTTCGGTTACGCTTCGGTGCAGGGTCCCGTGCGTGCGAAGCGGTATGGAAATCAACTTGAGTTTGCACAGTCCGATAAAATCCTCGCTGGAGATGTATTCCCCAGCGAGGAATCTGTTCCCTACCAACCGTAACTGTTCGCGCTGCTGCTCTTCTTTCCGGCGTTCCAGCCCGTTGTCATATTCCAGCCGTGCATAAAGCGTTTCGTTATCTACAAGAAATCCGTACACGCCGCAAGCGTCGTGGTCTTCGTCGCTGATGCGGACGGAATATCCTTAGGTTTCGAAATTTTGGTCTTCGAACTGAACGACGAGGCTCTGCGTATTTCAGAGATTATCCAACTGAACACTGAATCCTTATTCCATAAAGTCTTCGACGATTCGTCCCTGCGTATATAAATCGCGCTCTATTCCGAGGCCGCCCGGCAGCACGATACGTTGCAGGTCGGAGAGCATCAGGTAACCCCATTCCCACTCGCAAATGTGGCAGAACCCGAAGAGTTTCCAATCTCCGTCCTCCTGTTTCTCCGCCTCCGTAATGAGCCACGTTCCGGCTCCCATGGGGTTGAAATACTTTACAAGCACCTCGGCCTTCAGACCTTTGCCGTCCTGCGAATAGATCGGATGTTCCTCGAATTTCCGAATAATCTGTTTCGTAAGCAATTCCATGACTGTTTTATGCAGTGTTTATCCTCCTGCGCCGGAGTTTTACAGAACGGCCGTTCCTTCGGCAGGAGCGGCCGTCAAGGGTTCGTATCGTCTGCGACTTAGCAGGTTGTTTCGGGTTGTGCGATCCATTCATCGTAGGTCATCGCATCGATGAGTCCGTCGTCACCGTCCATATCGATTTCGATATAACCTTCAGGGCCCATTTCGATGGGTTGTCGGGTCAGGATCGTTCCCGTATGGTTGACCGTAACACAAGGTTCGATCGTTCCGAAATCGTTACCCTCTCCGCTCCGTATGTCATAGGCATAAATACCTTCGGGAAGCGAAGCTCTGTCGATACGCTCTTCGGTAAAGAGCGCGGAGTATCCGCCGAACGACGCCTCACAGAAGTCGTCGATTTCGGTAATAGGTAAAGGCATCATTTCTGTAATTGTTTTTTGTCGGACGAGTCGAAGTTTTTTTGTCGATGTTGCAGAACAGCCCAGCGTAATCGCAGCAAGGCATTCAGATAACGATGCAGTTTTTCTTGTAGCTTCTGCCTGAAACGGAGCAATTCGGGATCTGCCTGCTCGTCGTAAAACAGCGGATAGCGCAATCGCTGCTGCTCGATATGCTCCCGCTCCCGACGTTTGGCAAGCGTAATCTGTGCTTTTGCCGCCCGCAGCTTCGACAGGCAGGAATCGACGCCGAACTTCAATCCCGTGCGTTTGTCGTAGTAACAGTATGTCGCTGTGATCGTATCACGCGGGAAACGGCATTGAAAACGAGCCGTGCGCCAGCGTACCACCCATCGGTAACGTTTGAGCATCGTACGCGGCAGATCGTAGCGGTAGAGAATTTCGATCGGTCCGTCCGTCTTTCGAAGCTCGAAGGTGACGATTACCCATCGTTCGATTCGTAATGCACGTTCAGCTTGAGCATAGGCTTTGGCCAACGCCATAAAATCTTCTGTCTCGTTCTTCATAATTTGCAGCATCTCGACGTTCTACATAACCTTGCAAGCGAATCGCAAACCTGCAATTTCAGACGATGCAGCGGCCGTCTTTCCCGACAGGTTATGCAGCAGGCGCCATCGAGCGTATTGTAATATCCGTGTTCGGGTACGATCCTGCACCCGCAGGCACGACAAGTCAATTCATTCATCGGAAACAAGTTCGTTTTTATCTGCATGGCAAATGGTGGTCTTTAAGCTGTTCGGCAATCTCGCGGCACATCCGATAGGAGGCGCGGTTACGGTCGTCGATGTGCACGTTGCCCTCTTCTGCCATGAAGAGGACGCACGTGCGCAGCAGAGCGAAGAATCGCTGCTGCACGGTCGGATGTTCGTATTGCAGTCCTGCGGCGAAGGCTTTGCAGTCGAATCCGAAGTCGTTCAGCTCGCTCATCAATGCGCGGAAAAGTTTATGCTCCGGCATCTGTTCCAGCGTTGTGCTGGTATATTTATCCTTTACCTGTTTCATAGCGGTCGTCAGTTGTTCACGCGGTTAAGCAGTTCTCCCGACAGCTCGTGCAGTTCGCGTTGTCGTGCCGGCTGCGTCTCGCGGGCATAGGCCGTTATCGCCTGCGTCAGTTTCCAGAGCGTCGGCCCTCCGGCGAATCCGTCGTCGGGATTGTTGTTCATCAGCAGTTTCCGCACGCCTTCGTTCTCGGTTTTCAGCAGGCGGCCTTTCTGCATGAGCCGTTCCAGTTCTTGTGTGAAGTTGACCTCCTTGGCTGCCGCAGCCTTTATTTCGAGCGCTTTGCGACGGATGTTGTCGCGGCCGAAGAGCTGGGACGTAAGGTCGTTCACCGCAGACACGGTGGTCTGCGTGTCGAGTTCGTACGTCCGCTGCGAGAGCTGGATATTATCGGGCAGCTTACCGCCCAGATGGATCTGTTTCATTACGTTCTCGCGTACCATGCCGTTCAAGCAGACGCCGTTGAGCAGGAAGACGCGGATGTCCACCGCCCCGTCGCCGAAATCCGAAGTGGAAAAACGTGCTCCCATATAGATTTGTACCTCACCGTTGAACTCGGTGGGGATGCAGATCGGCTGAGGAAGGATCGTCTCGACATAAATCTTCGTATCGGTCCACAGCGCATGTATGCCACGGCTCCCTGTTCGAGAGCCTTGCCCAGAAATGCCGAGAGGATGCGCTGGCTGTCGAGGCGGCGGTAGCTGTCCGAGAGGATGCCGCGCACTTCGTCGCCTACGGCGCGGACGAGAACACGGCTGCGGTCGCTCCACGAGGAGTGTTCGTTGAGAATGCGTGCGGCCAGTGCGCGTTTCCACGATGTTCCGCCTGCCAACTCGCGCAGGTAACGCGACGGAACGTTCATCTTCTCGGCCGCCTGTCCCACGGCGTTGTCGTGAAGGCGGAAGCGTCCTTCGGGCATCTGCATCGTCAGACGGTTGCCGTCGTCGAGAAAGAGTACCTTGCGTGTACTGCCCGTTTCCCGGTATTGGGCGCCGATCGGAAGGATGTAGTCTTGCAGCTGCGCGGATTCGACGATCATGCGCTGGAGGGTTTGCTGCACCGTGGGTGCACGGTGTTCTACCAAGTGCCGTACTCTGTCGGCTACGACCCGGTTCAGACCTTGTTGGTGTGCTACACGTGCTAAGGACGCACTCGTTACGGAAGTATTCATAAATTTGAATTTTAAGTTTCGCCGCTCGAACCATTCGGGCGGCACGCAGAAGGTCATAGTCGGGGACGGGGCTGCCCGCAAGGTTTTTCCGCAAGGAAAACCGGCAGGACTTGCGGGCAGACACGGACACGACTACTTTTGCCGGGCCGACCGAGGGGCGAATACTTTTCTGAATAAAACAAGAAAACCGAAGACGCTTTGCATCTTCGGTGGAAATAGGAATGAACCACAGTAATTACATAAAATTTTATTTTATGTAATTACTTCTTGTTCGAATCGAGATAAAATTTAATTATTTCGGTCTTGAAGATATATTCGTATTTGGCTTGCAGAAGCTGAACCTGAGCCTCGACCAGCGCATCGAGCGCCGTGTTGTAATCGACAACGGTAGCCGCTCCGAGATTGTACCTTTGTTCCATTTGCCGGGCGGCTTCCTCGGCCGAGGCGACGTATTTCTGCGAAGAGAGATACTTGTCCCACGCCGTCCGGGAATCGATCAGTGCTTGCGTAGCCTCCTTGTTCACCTGCTTCTCCGTGGTGCGTAACGCATACTCCGCCTGGCGAACGGCGATCTTCTGCCGCTGGACGTTGTGCCGCGTCGTCAGGCGACCGAAAATCGGAACGTTCAGCGATACGGAAATATAGCTGCTCGCATTGTCCTTATACTGTTCGGCGAACGGATAGGCTTCGTAACGGTACGTGCCGTCGGGATTCATAAACATTTTCTGCCGGGCATCGGAATAGCTCGACCCGTAGCCGGCCGAAAGCGAAAGCGTCGGATAGTAGGACGAACGGGCGATTCGCAGATCGCGGCGGGCAATGTCGATACCCAGCCTTGCGGACTCCACCTCCGGGAGTTGCTGCGCCGAGGCCAGAAGCGCATCGGTACTGACCGGCATCGGCGTATTTCCCAAAATATTATCCGAAGGAGCGACGGTATGGAATGTCGTGTAATCTTCTATTTCCAGGAGCTGACAAATATTCAGGCGGGCGATGTCGTAGGAATTTCGAGCCGACAAAAGAGTGTTTTCCGCATTGGCCAGTTGCGAACGTATCTGCAAGAGGTCGGCAGAGGTGACTTTCCCCATCTCGACCGATTTACGGGTCTTTTCCTCCTGTATTTTCAGGGTTTCGACCGTCTGTTCGGCATTGCGGATGTTCTCTTCGGCGCAAAGAATTTCCAGATAATAGGCCGTGATATTGAGCCGGATGTCGTTGCGGGCTTTCTCCACGCCCAACAGCGCCGCACGCAGATCGAGGCGGGAGCGTTCCAGATTATGAAGATTCCGCATACCGTTGAATAAAGTGACCGAGGCGCCGACAGAGGTCGAAGTACCGTTCACGCTCTGATGCTCCACGAACTCATACGTGGTGGGATCCAGTACGCGGCCGCTGGAGAAGCTGTAACTGCTCGATGCGGAGATGTCGGGAGCATAGGCCCAACCCGCATCCGAGCGGGTGAGCCGTTTGGTTTGAACGTCGAGTTCGGCCTGCTTGACTTCAATATTATGTTCGAAAGCATAGGCGATACACTCTTCCAGCGTCCAGCGTTGCGCTTCCTGTGCGTTGAGCGGTGTTGCACCGAACAACATCGGCACCGAAGCGACGGCGGCGAACAACGGTATTATGCGGCATTTCATGGTCAGCGGTTTTTGAACAGCGATACGACAGGTTGTATGAATTGCTCGATAAGGCGCATATCCTCCGTGATGATCTCGCCCGTACCGTCCATCTGCTGAATCATCGGCAGCTCCTTCTCATAGGTCGTCCTCATTCCTTCGGGAAATACGACTTCGACCGTATAGGCGATCGTCGTACCGGTCGCGGTTTGCACCGAAGCCGGAACCGAGGAAATGGAGCGTATCGTACCTTTCAGGACGCCGTACTCCATATAGGGAAAGCCGTTCAGCTTGACGTTGACCGTCTGTCCTGTTTCCACCTTGCCGAATCCGGCCGAAGGAACCTCCATACGGCCGATCACTTCAGTCTCCTTTTCCGGGACGATGCTGGCAAGAGCGGAGCCGACGGTCACATGCTGCCCCTTGCTCCAATATCCCTGTAACGACACGATACCGTCCATCGGAGCGATGACCGCATACTGTTCTTTCCACTGGGCTATGGCGGCGAGCAGTTGTTGGCGTAACTGACCGATGGTACGTTCGTATTCGGCCACCTCGTTCTCACGCTGCACGGCGAGTTCCACTAACTGTTGTTCGGTTTGCAGGATGGAGAGTTCCGTGGAGGTCAGTGTTGCATCGAAGCCGGCCTTGCTGTTCTGTTTGGCGAGATAGTTCTGTACGGAAGTTTCGTAGTCGGCCGCAGAAATAACCGATTGAGAGAACACAGCGAGTCCCGCTCCAATGTCCGCTGCCCCATAGCAAGGTCCTTGTCGAGCAGTTTGCCCTGTGCCTCCAATTGGGCATAATAGCGCTTGTTTTTCGCAATTTGGGCTGCGAGCAGGCGCTTCTTCGTTCCGATGAGATCGGTGGCCAGATAATGCCTAAAATCGAGGCAGCGGGCGGCGAACTCCGCCCACGTGGCTTGCAGGTCGCCCAGAACATATCGGTCGGACACCCAGTCGGCCTCGGCGAGTGCTTGCGGCGAATCGGTGGCGGAGAGATTTTCTTCCAACGACCGGATGTCGTCGTAGTCGGCCGGTGTCGCGAGCAAAGCGATAAGCTGACCGGTACGGACGTTCTCCCCGTTGCCGACACATACGCTGTCGAGCAGTCCGTCGTAACGGGCCGTGAGGTCGGAGGGGGCATTGACTGTCGTAATGGATATGGGAGCCGTAACGGTCTGTGGATACTTGATGATGTAGCAGCCCAAAACGATTAGGGCAAGTATGACGAAAATGACCGTAATTCCCCACCGCACGACCCACGAAGGCGCACGCCCCATGATCTCCTGCGCCTCCTCGCTGTGAAAGTTATCTCTGAACTGCGGCATAACCTGTCCTTTTATTGTTATTTCTCAGTAGCGGCTTCCTGAGCTTTTTTTCTGGCGATATGTATTTTCAAGAAATCGGAAGTAAAGCCTTTATAGTAAGTACAACAATCATTATGGCCGCCTTCGAATTTATTTTCAATGCGTTGAATCGGGCATCCTCCATTGCATATGGGCAAATATTTGCATTTCGAACACGCCGGATCATCAAAAGTATCTGCACCGTATAATTGACGATTAAGGACCGTTTGATTGATGTCGGTCAAAATACCGTCATCGTTCAATTTGCCGATTGCATATTCTTTGTTTCCTATTACCTCCCAACATTTATAGGCATATCCTTCCGGATCGAATGCGATCGCCATATCGTTGCGAATTGCACATTCGTTGAAAAAAGGTTCCGGATAACGGATAAAAGGGGAATTAAATCCTCTATATGCCAAGTCGAGGATAAATTCGGACCGTTCTTTGTGATTAAATAATGTACTTTTAATTTCACATTTATCACAATTACTTGCTCCTCGATCCAATACGAATGCCGGAGCTATTCCAATATTCTTACGGCCTTTGAAACGTTCGACATACAACGAACAAAGCTGCGGATATTCATGTTTGTTTTCGTGCGTGAGATTGACTCTGATAACGATATTGATTTCAGGCGCTTGATCGTTTAATAATTCAATATTGGATATGACTCTTTCGAATACATCCTCTCCAGACGGCAGATGCTTTACTGTGTTATGTGTTTCTTTCATGCCGTCCAAAGTAATCTGTGCGGAGGTTATTCCCACTTTTTTCATGACACGAACAGCCTCTTCGTTGATATGATACCCGGTTGTGATGATGTTTGAGTTAATTGGTTTTTCCCATACGGCACTGAACTTATCATAAAATTCTTCAATCTGAGGCACAGCCATAAGAGGTTCGCCTCCAAACCAAGTAATTTTGATATTTTTCAGATCAGGACATGACATAACGTATTTGGTAATTCGATCCATTACTTCCGGTGTCATGTACTTTTTCTCCTTGTATTTCTCGAAACAGTAATGGCAACGGAAACAACAATCCATAGTCGGGGCAAGTGTTAAATGCATGCTCGCCCGTTGACTCCTTTGTCGCATTATGATAGCCTTGTATTTCAGATAGTCATCTTCATCGCTGTCTGTTAGAATGTTGTTCTCGCACAAGACATCCCATAATTCTTTGTCGACCTTCTCGGACGATAATTCTTGGATACCGGTTTTGTGATTTTGAAATATACTATAAGATTCTTCGTCGATTTCCAGCAGAGAATTTGATAGTGTATTATAGGTGTAATATTCCTTCCCATCTATATTGAAAAAGAATGTGTATTTCGAGATTTTCATTGCTGTGTTGTATTATAGATTATTGTATAATCGTTATTCATATAAACATAGTCCTTTGTCGCATACCCATTGCCTCTCAATACTAATCCATATTTTTTATTTTTTTCTATTTGAGAGCAATCGAGCGGGATAGAAAGCGTATAATCGTCGATCCAATAGGCTTGTCTTATTTGCGCACGTGGCAGGTCTGTGATTGTCGGATCATCCTTAACAGTATCTATGCAATAACTGCCCAACATTGGCTGTGAAAATGAGATTTGAATATCCCTGAAATTGCCATTATAAATATTGCTACCATTAGCAGGAAAAATATTCCTGACATAGGGATGGTTATTTTGGGTTTCGAATTTTATTCGATCGAAATCACTGGATGTATAATTGAAAAAATCAACCACTTGCGGCATAAAAGAATCGATATGCGGATATTGTCCTCTGTTTTGATAAAAGTATTCCATAAACTGGACGGATCTGGGCATCCAAATGAATCCTCTGTCTCTGAGAATTCCAACGATATAATCTACAAGTCCAGGTTCGTTATCTCTTAAGTACATGATCGAAAATAAATTATTCAACCATTCCAAAAGACTTTCCTGTACATTGCCATAGGCATTTTCCCGCATGTCATCCGCAATTTCATCATAGATGGCATTTGCTGAGAACTCCATTTTAGACCAATATTTATAAAAGAGAGGATTAGTATAATTATGACAAATTTCATGAATTACCATCGGAAGGTAGTCTCATAGGTATAATTTAATTTACCACCGATGATGATTGAATAACCGGCCTTGGATTCGTAATCCATTATGTAATAATTGCTCGGACCATTACCCAAAGCAACATACATGACTGGGCTTATAAAATCACCACCAAAAAAATTGGAAAACCATGAGAAATTAAAATCAGCAAGGAGTTGATTTATACAAGTTTCTGCTTTTTCATACAAAGGTTTGTGATCGTTATAAAATTTCTGAAAGTTTGTCTTCACATAGAAATCATTCAATAGTTCGACATATTTGCGAAATACCTTTTCCGACCTCCACTGCTCTCCGAGACCGGGTAATTTTGAGACAGGTATATGCTGATTTAATGAAACTTTACCATTACCTATGCAAATAAAACCTATACTCGCCGCAACAGCTGCATATCCCAGACGATCCTCATTTCTGAGCTTGATAATATAATCTATCAGATCATGGTGAGAGTAGCTCTGAAAATACTCATCTATATCTTTATTGTATTCCTCAATGACTCCATATGTGTATTCAGGAACTCCTGCAATACGAAATACAACGCCTGTCAATTCAATGCGTTCATCGACTTTCGGTTGTAATTGTCCGAAACATTTCCCTGTTACACAGACTAATAGGAATACTAAACATATAATATTGCGCATACTTTTATCTTTAATTTTGACGAAGAAATGGAGTGAGATATAAATCTCACTCCAAATTATATATCAAAAATGATATACTTGTCCTTGATGACAGGTAAAGTAAGTTGAAGAACCATTACAATTCACATCATATGCGGCCCACATACCACATGTATGGTAAGTGCCACCTCCATAACAGGGTTCTGACGAATAATTGGTCTGTCCCTGATTGCACGTTCCGTGAGTATATTGGCAAAGAACAGCATGATTTCCTGTAGGACACAGTGTTCCAATATTTCCAATACCACCTCCAGCCAGAATCCGTTCTGGATTCAATAATCGATTTCCTTCGATAACTTTAAACTTTTTCATAGCTTTCATTTTTTGAAAGAATACATTCAGTTCGTTCAATCGGTTTTGCGTGCGACAGCACCGGAATAAACTGCCGTTTCGTCACAATAATGCAAATTGGTCGGAAAATTGTATTTTTGCAACTGCCTTTCTTGCGTTTAAGTTAAACTTATGAGCCGTCACATTCAGTTTTGCTTTCTCGTAAAAATGGCTTCGGCAAGGTGAGGGCAGTGATTTTCACTGCCTTTGCCGAACCGGAAAAACGAAAGTCTAAATTTTCCATTTTATTGAAGAAGGCAAGTCTCCAATAGTTTATTAAAGTTAGTGATTTTTCTTTAACTTCCCAATTCCAACTGATTTTTCACCAGTTCGTAGTAGTAACCCCGTTTGGCCGTCAGTTCGTCGTGCGTGCCCTGCTCGACGATGCGTCCGTGCGCCAAAACGATGATGTTATCGGCATTGCGGACTGTCGAAAGACGGTGTGCCACGATGACGACGGTTTTGCCTTTGAATAATTTCTCCAGACGCTCCATAATCGTGCGCTCGTTGTTGGCGTCGAGCGAATTGGTCGCTTCGTCGAAGAAGAGGTATTTGGAATCCTTGTAAGCGGCACGGGCAATCAACAAGCGTTGTTTCTGCCCCGTACTCAACCCGTGTCCGTCGGCTCCGATACGGGTGTTATACCCCAATGGCAGCGATTCGATGAACTCTCCGATATTGGCGATTTCCACCGCCCGGCGGATCCGTTTCATATCGGGTATTTCATCCGATACGGCGATATTATTGGCGATCGTATCGGAAAATACGAAACTCTCCTGCATGACCGTTCCGCACTCCTGACGCCAGCAATTCGGGCTGAAAGCGGAGAGCCTGCGACCGCCCAGCAACACGTCCCCCTCGACCGGAGCGTAAAAGCCGAGCATCATTTTAAGCAGTGTCGTCTTGCCGCTGCCGCTTTCGCCTACGATGGCCGTAACCTTGTCATGCGGAATCGTCAGGTCGATTCCGTCCAGCACTTTGTCCGAGTGCGGCCCTTCGTATTGAAAAACTACGTTCCGGAACTCGATGGCCGCGTTTTCGGGGATGTCGCGGATCAGACCCGCGTCTTCGGGTTCCTCATCCGGTTTTTCCTGAATTTCGTTCAGGCGTTCGAGCGAAATTTTCGCATCCTGCGTGGCCTGCACGAAACCGATGAACTGCGATATGGGGGCGTTGAGCTGGCCGATGATGTACTGCATGGCCATCATCATACCAAGTGTCATTTCCCCGTCGATGACGGCGCTGGCGGCAAGGAACGAGATGATAACATTCTTGGTCTGGTCGATGAACGTACCGCCTACTTCCTGTGTTTGTCCGAGCGTCAGGCTCTTGATCGAAACTTTGAACAGCTTGGCCTGGATACGTTCCCATTCCCAGCGTTTCTGCTTCTCGCAGTTATTCAGCTTGATGTCCTGCATGCCGTTGATAAGCTGGACGATATTGCTCTGGTTGTTGGCCGACTCCTGAAAGCGCATGTAGTCCAGTTTGCGGCGGCGTTTGAGGAATATCAATATCCAGCCGATATAGAATGCACTACCCAGCAAGAATACGCCGAGGATGCCGAGGTCGTACCCGGCCATCACGACGCTGTATATGACGAGCGACACGGCAGCCATCACGATACTCAGCAGCGAGCCGGTCAGGAATGTCTGGATCCGGTTGTAATCCCCGATGCGCTGCATGATGTCGCCGACCATCTTCGAATCGAAAAACGCGATGGGCAGGCGCATGAGTTTGGCCAGAAAGTCCGAAATGAGCGAGATACTGATGCGTGTGGTCATGTGGAGCATCAGCCACGAGCGGATGAGGTTGTTGGCCATCTGTCCGAGCGTCAGCACCACCTGTGCGATGAGAATCATGACCACGAACGAAAGGTTGCTGTTCCCGATACCCGTATCGACGACCGATTGGGTCAGGAACGGAAGAATCAGGCCGAGTACGGCAGCAATCAGCATCGCAAGGCCGAGTTGGAACAGGTAGGATTTGTAAGGCCGCAGATAGCGCAGCATCGAGGCGAAATTCAGCCGTTTGTCCTCATCACCTTTCTCGGCATAGAACTCCGGTTTCGGCTCCAACAGTAGGGCAATGCCTTTGGCCGAGGAATCGCCGGAAAGGTCGCCTTGCAAAACAGAATCTTCGGCCCCAGTCTGCAACCACGATTTGAGAAATTGTCGTTCGCTATATTTGAGTAATCCTACGGCCGGATCGGAAACATAGACCCACCACTGCCCGCGTTTCTTCTCGATTTTATAGACCACCACGAAATGCCGCTGGTTCCAATGTACGATGCAGGGAAAATTGGCTTCGTCGCGAAGCTGTTGCCATGTGAGTTTTACACCGACCGACCTCAAACCGATACTTTCAGCCGCATCGCTGATACCCAACAGCGAAACGCCCTCCCGCGTGATATGGCAGCGATCACGCAGATTTTGCAGTGAGTAGTGCCGACCGTAAAATGCAGCGATGATTCGCAGGCACGTCGGGCCGCAGTCCATCGAATCGAGCTGGGTATAGTGGGGAAAACTCATAATGTCTCTTTTAAGATTTGATTTATCTTAGGAACAATCTTTTATCTGACTATTGAAATGTAGTGACGTAAATTAACTACTATGTGAACTTATTGATCGGGGTGTTGCATTTCCATAAGCAACTCATTTATTTACAAATATATAATTTTTTTTCGAAAGTACGAGCTGTTGGCTGTAGTCCGTTTGCTAAAAAAGAAAATCATTTATCTATTCTCGGGGTTATGTTGATAGTAATACTATATATTGTTTTTGATGTTTCTGTCTCCCATCGGAGTATTTCTTCTCGATAGTTACTAATGAACGTGCGAGTAACCTCCCATTAAAGATAATTGATTAGCCCGTTAGCCAACAAATTCCATCAGCAGCATTGAAAAATTTATCATTCTCTATCGAAATTGCGACTATGTACATGCAAATATTTGCATATCAAATAATTATTGCAAATAAAATGTCTAATAATCTCGATATGACTACGAAAATTAGAACAGCGCAATAGATAAACTATCACGCTGCCCATAATGAATCATATTTTAGATTACTTCGTAACTATTACTATGTGTTCTCAAGATTTATAGTTACGACCTGTATTCAGCACCGATCAGATATATAGCAAATATTGTTACATTGAGATTTTCCCGAAATGGAATTTTCCGTTATCGGATCGGTCAATGTATCACAGTTATTACCTGCACACGAGTCTTTCTGTGTAGGACAAAGGCGGTCTCGTGTAGGACAAGGATGTCTACATGAACCACAATTCGTTCCACCGGAATCTCCAGTAATAGTTCGGGTTGTAGTGTCGTCACCGCCACGAATCTTCAGCATATCCAAATCCTGGACAATTTCTTTTTTCAACTGCAACTTTTTCATAACTCATGACTTTTTTAATTTTCCTTACTCTGTTTGCAGATTTTCAGGTTCCTCTGTCTTGTTATTCAATTGCATACATTCGATGTCGCGGATATAATATATCCCGTCGAAGATGTTGAGCCAATGGCCGTTTTTACGTTTACCTACCTCGGGAAATTCAAAAACTGCTGTTCTATATCCGTCAAGCCACCTCAATCTTTCACAATTTATGAATGCATAAGGTGCATCCCTTGTAAAATGTGCAATTTGTCGCTCTAACTCGCCGGGTTGCTGTAAATCAGAACGATTCAATGAAGTTATAGCAATAGAATACACCTCATTACCCAGCTCGTGATAAAGATTTTCGGTCAATAGATTGTGATAGTAATCATTTAATTCGCAATCCATTATTTGAGATGCATCTTTTACGGCATGCAGATTCGCACACCAGATAATCAACTTTTCATCGGGGAAGTGCTTTCTGTACCATAATACATTTTCAGCCATCGCGTTGTCTCGTATCTGTACTCGCATAGAACCGAGAAGACCGCCGAATACTCGATATTTAAGCCGAGATGAAAAATCGAAAAAATTACGATCCATATTTCTCAGCCATTGTTTTATTGCACTAAAATCGGTTGTCATTCCATATTGGTCTATCAAGCAATCGACTCGATTTCTAATTTGGTTCAATATGGAAATATATTCGAATAGTTCTCCGGACGTAATCGATTCAGGGTCGTGCGAATGACTTTGCAACTGCGCCCAAAGTCGATGTAGTTGAAACCAGGGGATTGTTAAATCGTCCGTTTGAGGATAGCCATCTAAAATTTTCTTTGCAACGAGAAAGTCCGAAAAAACAATATCGCAATCCATGCCGAAAAATTTGAAATATCCACTATCGAGCATTTGCAGAATTGGAGCGATAGATTCTCGGTCCATAAGCCAAGGACTATAATATAGCAATTCCTCTGTCGTGATTCGAATTCCAGACGGCAACCGGCCGAAAGCATAGCCGGAAAGCATCGGCGCCATCTCAAATACTAATGTTGTAAAACCGCATTCATGCAACTTACGCAGTAGACCGATTCGTGCGGTGGTAGAGGTTATGTCGAAATGCATTTGCTCCCCCAGAACAATAATGGACTTTTCTTTAACAATCTCTTCGATAAAATCCCATTGTTCGTCGTCTTGCATAGCCACAGCATTCCGAGCGATATTTGCTGCAGTCGAAAGAGTGTCGGCCCATAAAATACCCCTATCCCCCTGCTGTTGCCCCCATGTTGTCGCACAGAGTAAACTAAATAGTAAACTAATAATTCTTATTTTCATAATTCAAGGCCTATAACAAAAAGAAATTCATCCATTTGGTATTTTGAGGAGCAGGTATATATAAAGATAATAATAGTAATCCGATTCCGGCTATTCCTTCCAAAAGATCGTATTCTTTAACCCATCCCTTTTCATTTCCTCCCCATGCGCTATATCCAGCCAATCCTTCTTTTCTACTGCCCATATTTAACGTCACATCGAACCAATAATCGCGGACTTCCTCGAACAGATTTTCTCCGGTTTGTCGGTACGCATAATGGAACATCATACATACACTGGCTGCTCCGTGACATAAACCGGCATCGATAACACCGGCACTGCGGATATCCCTACGCGAAGTCGAAAACCGCAGCACCTCCAACGCTTTTTCCTGCCATTCCCGGTTATGCAACGCTTTTCCCGCCTGCCACAATGATGTCGCTACACCCAGATCGCCATAGCACCAAGCCAGGCGACTATAATAATTATCGTCACCAGGATTATTCTCCAAAGATTGATTCGGAAAGAAAGCGCCATATTTAACATGATCTATCTCCTGGGATAGAATATAATTACAAGTATTCCTGATGATTCGGTCTCGTCTTTCCCGATCGATCCCTTCGCTTTCCAACAAGCTCAATACGGATACGATACTCGACATCCCGTGTGACAGGCAGATATTGTATCCGACGCCTCTGTCCAGTCCCAGCGAAGATTTCCATTTGTAGATTCTATCTCCTTTTTCAGCGGTTTGCTCCAATGCCTCCAATGCCCGGTTTACAAACTCTGCGTCGTCGCAATAATATTTGACGATGCCCAGTCCGCCATGCAGGTAGTCGTAATTCCCGTTTAGAATACTGTTTATCGCGAATGTTTGCAGCAATTCCCGATAGTTTTTCTCCACATCGGAATAGTCGATCTCCAACAACCGCTCGCGGTTCAGGTATTTCAAACCCTCCAAAGCGCCGGTAAGTCCGCCGCAGTATGTAAATAATCCTATTTCGGAGGTTAATTTGTCGAAATACGTTTCGAGGAAGCCTTCTAAAATTTCCTCTTTCTCCGAATTGGGAAACACTTGCAGATAGTGTTTGCAGAAGATAATAATGCCGGTCTGTCCGGCCAGCAACCCGACGCCTTCGTTGTCGAGCTTACCGTCTTTCATATCCCGAAACAGCACATCGGCTATTGCATGGATTTTATGTTCGATTCTCGTTTTCATTTTTACCGAATAGGAATGAATACTTTCATTGTTTTTCCACAAGCCGCTTTGTCCGTGCGATCGCCGACTCGAAATACTTGGTTAAAAAGTCATAAATAACCAATTCGAACTGCCGGTTATTGGTACGGAACCAACGGTTCATTGTCATGTGCGAAATGCTGCCCAGCAACTCGTCGATCGTAGGTACCGCCAGCCCGGAGGATTGGATTCGGGAAATTTCCGCTGCGACTTTTCCGATTTCCGACTTACGAGGTTGTAATATGGCATCGTAATCCGTAAACATCTCGCGGTCGGACAACGCTTTTTCGATGTCCGCTCGATAACGGCGGTACTTATCATTGATCTGTTTCGTGAACGAATGCGAGGTGAATCCGAACTCTTTCTTGAAATTCTCGGCCATCCGGGAAAACAGTGTTTTTTTCTCGTCCGGTGTTTTTCCGAAGGCGGTCATCGTATCATCCAGTAATGCCAGTGCCAACTGCCAGCGGGTCGTTTCCCGCGTGTCCGTAGGTAATTCCTCAATCTTTTCGAGCAATTCCAGAATCGCACCGCTGTCTATTCCGAACAATCGTTCGACCGGCTCCATAGTATTTGCCCCGTATCGTTCGATTTCACGGACGTAAGTATCGCATAAAACCCTTATAACAGCCCCGTTTTCCACCAAAGGCTGAAACAACGCTTCGAAACGTCGGAAGATAGGGGCATAGTTCTCGAATCGGTCGATGTGGAGCCGCAGACGGATATGAAAATCCGGGTCGTTATAACGAATAAAGAAGCTGCCGTCGATCCATCGCTCTGCGTACAGTTCCCGAAGGAATGGCCGTATGGTATGCGCCAAAACCTCATCAGCCGTTTTGACGCCCGTGTATATTTTGAAGTATAGCCATTGGCTACCGGGTATGAACTTTCTCTGTATCATGTTGCTCGTTTTTATGAAAGGCGAAAATCACCTCGTTCGTAAATCGGTCTTTTCCCCGACGGACAATACCGGAGTCGTTACGAAACAGAAATTCCTCCAATACGATCTGTTTGCGTTTGGCGATCTCTTCCAGAAGCAGTCGTTGGCATTGTGTATCTTCCAAATTCAAATAGAGTTCGTTGTCGCTGTCGGGAATGACGACTTCCGTCGGCATTTGTCGTTTCTGTAAAAATTCCCTGAAGCGGACGGAAAGTTCCGAATCGGATAATTTATCCATCCCTTCGACCTCTTCTTGTTTGATTCTCCACAGTTCTCTCGAAAGAATAATGTCCTTGTATTGAATCCGAGGAAGATAATCATAAGCGGCTAAAAGTCCCGACCAACCGCAACTCAATCCGCCGGTTATCCGTTGGTGTTGAAGATCGCAGAGGAAACGGTAAATCGGAATAGGACTCATCGAATAGTTATGGGCACACGTTAAGCGGGGAACGACCTCTTTGTCGTATTTTTTGGAACGGAGAAACAGACGCCCCTGCCGAATGGAAAGCATCAAGTCCGATATGGGAATATCCGTTCCATCGTGTTCGCAATTCGACAGATAATGCAGCGTATGTTCCCTAAATACCGGGCGCGAGGCGATATTTCCGATGCGTGATTCGGGAAGATGCGATATTTCGGCGAAGATAACGTCCGGAGTTTGCCGCTGCTCGAAATCGGCGATCTCTTTGACCAAAGCCATAATACTCTCGTCGATATGGCAGAAGCGCCCCAAAAGGTTGGCCGCACATACTCCGCCGATCGATTTTATGTTGATTAGATCGTTATCGAGCAGGCTGCACATAACGGCAATCGTATCGGGAAACTGATGTTTGTAGTCCAGTTTCTCGAAATCCTTGTCCTCCAGCAATACGACGTGGCCTCCTTTGCGGGCATTTTCGATATATTTTTCGAACAGAATGCGGTCGGCGGGAGTTTGGGTAACAGTTACAGCATTTGAATAACGACCGGGAAATACTAAATCGTTAATCAGAGGATTGACGTCGCCGCTACCCGATGAAACCGGATAACCCAATCCCAACTCCCCGTCCAATGCCACAGCCAACGGAACTTCGGCCTCTTCGTACCGGCTTTGGAATGCCTGAATAAAATTTTGCAGCGTGGGATGTTCGTTCGGTGGTGTAATCTTCGCCAGAAAGTCGATTAAACGAACGATTCGGGAGACAGTTTTCTCATCCACCTGTGCTCGATGCACCGGTTTGAACATATCCGTCTGAAACAGATATTTCGGCTCGTAGCCTACGCCGATATTTTTTACGATCGATAAAATTTCATCATATAACGGCAGTGTCGTACCTACCGGTTGTGCGTCGATTCGGTTCAGAAGCTCCTGGATTTGTCGGAGCGGTTGCAGGATCGGAACATTTTGCAGGCGGGAGAGTTTATCGATAAGCGTATCGAGTACGTCTTCACCGACGACACATGGATCGAGTTCGCTTTTCAGCACTTGCGAGGCGATAGTCTCGATGACATATTCATGCGCTTGTTCCGTGGTTATCTCGTCATCGACGAGTGCTTGCACCAGTTGTTCGATTGTTGCTCCGTCTGCCGCCGTGTTCAGGAGCGTGGCCAGCGCTTCGTCGATTTCCAACGAAGCAACCGTATGCTGGCGCTGTGATTTCTTATAGCGATATTCGACATAGCGATATTTTCCGCCGATTTCATAAAGGCTGTCATTCGGGTAATATACGAGTTGCTCCCGCACGTTGGGGTCACGCTCGATCTCCTGAATCAGAGCACACAGATATTGCATGTCCAACCGGGTGCGGCGTTTGTTGTCCGTCGTAGCCGGTAATTCGATCGATGTACTGTCCGCAATCTTTCCCGTGCTGCATCCTGCGAATAAACCGAACGGAGTACATCGTGTCATCGCCCGGTGCCGGTATTTCAGAACGGAACGCTCGAATTTAGTCTGCTTTTTTCGGTCTTTCGATACACAACCTTCATACAGCTCCGGCGAGGCTAAATAGAGTGCTTCCCGAAATTCAGGACTCAAGGTCGTATCTTCTGCCGGAGCATCCAGCGGGAATAACGGCGTCCTGAAAACAAAGTCGGGGAAAGGTGTAAACGTCGGTTTCATTATTTAGGCGATTGTTCTGTTAGTAATTCTGTTTTCTTTTATCTTTTTACAAGATACAGCCAGAATAATATATTGACAACTGATTCTAAGAATAATTTTATTCGGCGTTTATTATTTTCAAAAACACACGATAAATAAGAAAAATTCATTAAATTTATCAATTTATTACCATCTAAATAAAGCTGACGCAAAATATCTTTTATCGGTGCATAACTTATAATAGAAAGCCCCCTTCGTATTAACGAAAGGGGCTTTCTAAAATTTACTTAATTCCTATTCGCAATCACATGTTGCGTTCACAGTTTCCAAACACACACATTCGGATTGAATACAACTTCCTCCTTGTGAAATCATACAGCCATTTTTGCTTACTTCTACACAGGCTGTAACATTATCCGATTCACACCCCGTAGCCGAAACACAACGAGCCGTTTCACATTGTTTCGTTAAGGCACAAACTTTTGTTTGCTGGATAACTGTAGTATCTGCACCACCTTTAACCATTGCACTCTGCTCTCTGTCAAGACGGGACACCACGTCTTTTTTAAGTTTTAGTGTTTTCATAATAAAGCAGTTTTATTAGTTGGTATTCGAAGATATAAAATTTCAACAAACGATGCAAATATTTTATTGTTTTTTTTATAACTTTACCTTTGTGAGAAAGAATTTGTGTGATGAATCGATGTAAATTGTCCTTTGTTATATTATACCTTTATGTCGTCACATGGCCATTGGTATTGTTGCACGCGCAGAAGAACCCGTTTTTGGAGCAAATCCGTAATTTTCCGCAGGAGAAGATCCACGTGACGACCGACCGCGACGCCTATATCGCGGGCGACACGGTGTGGCTGCGTGCGCACTGCGTCGACGCCGCGACGCTCGAACCGCTCACGGCGAGCCGCTACGTCTACGTGGAGCTTCGCACGACGGACAACCTGCTCGTGCGCCGCATCAAGATTCTGCAACGCGGCGGCGTCTATGCCGGCTACCTGCCCCTGCCCGCGACGCTCGCGCAGGACGAATACGTGCTGTGCGCCTACACGCTCTACATGCGCAACCTCGGCGGCGACTATCTCTTTTCGAAACCCCTTTCGGTCAATCCCTACCGACAACCCGAAAAACGACGGCGCCGCACGGCGGCGGGCCCCTTCGACGTGGCCTTCTTCCCCGAAGGCGGCTACCTCATCGACGGACAGCCCTGCCGCGTGGGGTTCAAGGCACTGGGCAGGGACGGACTTTCGCGGCAGGTGACGGGAACCGT
>ERZ860023.615-NODE-615-length-19831-cov-9.070136_pt1 | contig 19831 bp, 14 predicted proteins | sample MGYA00509983_ERZ860023 | MGnify/ENA primary metagenome ERZ860023 (study PRJEB30046, sample SAMN00715180) | human gut metagenome | study: EMG produced TPA metagenomics assembly of the A metagenome-wide association study of gut microbiota in type 2...
TATCATCTTCATATGCCATCTTATTTTTTAGAGACATTTACTGAATATCCCTAGTAATACCGCCGGGCCTTGGCAGATGCCGGGTCGGCGGTTGTGTTGTTGTATATTCATTATGAATGGTATGTTATTCATCGAACAGTTTGGCCTGTCTGGAAATAAGTTTCAAGGTCTTTCCTTCATTTAATGCAGTAAGAATAGTTTCACCCCCTTTGTTCACTTTGCATAAAGAGATTTTCGGTCCCATGATTTCGGTAATCCGTATTTCACCGATTTTGGTTTCTATATTATGTCCTTCCAGTATGCCATCTTCCACTACATCAAAGCGTAATCCTTCTTTGATAGGATCATCATATCCCAGGTTGATATAAATGGTTTTTGCCTTGTCTCTTTTGGTAGATACCACTTTCAGTATTGAACCGTATACTTTGAAGTGATTTTCTACAAAAAGTCCCATTTCGTATGGCACATTGATTAATGAATTCTCTAAAGCGCTATATTGGGTGGCATCTTTACCGGATGCTGAGCCTGTCTCTTCATAATTGCGTGTGCTGATAGTTACTCCGTCACTGGTCCGTATTAAATCAAGGCGCAGGGTGAATTTCTCTTTATAACTGTTCTCACGGCTGTGGTAACGTCTGTGAGAGCTTCCGTCATCGGTTGCTTCCCTTTGTATCAGGTTTCCTTTTAACAGGTACTCTGCTCTGAAGCGGCGTGCATCTTCCAGCGGGCTCAGACTGAGATCACTTCCAGCCGAAACGGCGTCCACTACATTGATGCGGTTGGTGTTGCGGATACCATCGATAAATGCGAGACGAATCAGGTTGATCGCCCTGTTGGGTATTTTGATCTCACTATTGAAGTCATCCACATAAATCGTATATTTTTGTCCGGATGCTTCTAAGGATATGACTGTCAAAATTATTAATAATAGGATATTACGTTTCATGGTTATACGAATTTGTAAGGTTTGTAATGTAGTTCTTTTACGAAAATACACAGTTCGCTGTTTATTTGCAAGTGAACTGCGTTAAAATAGATTGCGGGCATTGATTATTTATTGCCGGTGTTTATTTTTTCATGTTTAAGTATTTGGTATTGACAGATAATGATTATCTTGGTGCATAAATTAAAAGGTAGCTTGTATATGGGGAAGATTCAAGAGAATGATGCAAGGTTGCAGCAGCTTGTATCAATGGCACGCATAGGATGGTGGGAGGTGGACTTTGATGAAGGAGTTTACTATTGTTCTGAGTTTGTAGCCGATTTGTTAGGAATAGAAGGGAATAAGATTTCTGCTAAAGATTTCGCGAATCTGATTTGTGAGAATTATCGGGAGCGTATTTTGGAGGAATTTCGCTCTTTCCGGATGATGGAGATTTATGAGCAGGTTTTTCCGATACATTCCAAATATGGGATGATGTGGGTCAGTACCAAGGTCGGTGAGAAGCGTATTACCAAAGAAGGTCATGTCCGCATCATGGGTATGTTGCAATGTATTTCCCGGCAACGGATGAATATGCAGGAGCAGACGGTAGACCGGTTGAACTCTTTATTATCTCGTTTGAACGGCATTTCCAAGTCATTGCTTGATTTTTTGCATTCTGATGATATTACCTTGGTTATCAATAAGATTTTAAAGGAGGTATTGCGCCAATTTCAAGCAGATCGTACTTATATTTTTGAATTGGACAGGAAATTGCATACGGAAGTCTGTACCTATGAAATAGCAGTGGAGGGTATAAAAGAACGTAAGGTTTTATTGTCGGAATCTTCTATTGATTATGCCTCCTGGTGGACAGGACAGATATTGGCTGGTGATCCAATCATTCTTTTTACATTAAATTTGCTTCCTGATTCAGCCGGGGCGGATAAGCGTAGATTAGAGGAATATGGAGTGAAATCTACTATGGTGGTGCCTTTGAACTCAAAAGACGGAGTGTGGGGGTATATAGGGGTGGATATGGTGCGTGAGCACCGGAATTGGTGCAATGAGGATTATCAATGGTTTGTCTCTTTGGGTAATATTATCAGTATTTGTATGGAATTGAGACGCTCTGAATCTGAAGCCCGGCTGGAAAAAGCTTATTTGCAGAATATTTATAAGAATCTTCCTGCTGGTATCGAGTTGTATGATAAGGATGGGTTTATGACAGATTTGAATGACAAGGAGATGGAAATCTTCGGTCTCCGGCATAAGGAGGATGTGATAGGATTGAATTTATTTGATAATCCTTTGCTGCCGCAGGGATTGAAAGATAAGTTGAAAGCAGGAGCACCTATTGATATGTCGTTTAATTATGATTTCGACCGTTTGGACGGCTATTATTCTACTTCTCGCACCGGTACTATCAGTTTGATCTCGAAATTCGCTCCACTTTATGATGCTTTGGGCAATCTGATAAATATATTGTTGATCAATATTGATAATACGGAAACAACAAATGCATATAGCAAAATACAGGACTTTGAGGAGTTCTTCACATTGATTGGTAACTATGCCAAAGTAGGATATGCCCATTTTAATGCCTTGAAATGTGATGGCTATGCTGTGAATAGCTGGTATCGGAATGTAGGTGAGAAAGAAGGAACTCCATTGAATGAGATTATCAAAGTGCATTCTCATTTTCATCCGGATGATCGCAGGATGATGCTTCGCTTCTTTGATCAGGTATTGATACGGGAAGCCAGCCATCTGAGGCGTGATGTGCGTATATTACGTGAAGATGGCACGTATACATGGACAAGAGTCAATGTAATGGTACGCGATTTTCGTCCGGAAGACGGGATTATTGATATGGTTTGTGTCAATTATGACATAACTGAACTGAAAGAAACGGAGCGGAAGTTAATAGCGGCAAGAGATAAAGCGGAAGAACTGGATCGTTTGAAATCCGCTTTTCTGGCTAATATGAGTCATGAGATCCGCACTCCGCTGAATGCTATAGTGGGGTTTTCCAGCCTTTTAACGGAAACGGAAGATATGAAGGACCGCAAGCAGTACATGGCTATTGTACAGGAGAATACGGAGTTGCTTCTTCAGCTTATTTCAGATATTCTTGATTTATCGAAGATGGAGTCGGGAGCTTTTGAATTTGTCAAGAGTGATACGGATGTCAATCTGCTTTGCAGTGAGATTATCCGTTCTTTACGCATGAAAGTGCCGGCCGGTGTGGAGCTGGTGTTTGAAGAATGCTTGCCCGGATGTCATGTATGGGCAGACAAGAATCGTTTGAATCAAGTCATTTCCAATTTCATTAATAACGCTTTGAAGTTCACTTTTTCGGGCAGCATAACGTTAGGATATTATAGGCAGACAGATGGGTATCTGCGGTTTTATGTTCGTGATACAGGAATGGGAATCCCGAAGAATAAGATAAAAACAGTATTTGACCGTTTTGTGAAACTGAACAGTTTTGTTCATGGTACGGGACTTGGCTTGTCTATTTGTAAGAGTCTGGTGGAACAGATGGGTGGAACTATCGGTGTGGAGTCAGAAGAAGGAGAAGGCTCTTGCTTTTGGTTTACTTATCCTTATCAGGAAATAGCTGGTAGTATTCTGGTACCGTAGAGGGGTTTGATTAATAAAGGTTTATAGCTGTAGGGGTGAATTGAGTTCATCCGGATACATTGATTTTGTGGTATCGGGTGGGAGCATTTCACCCCTACAGTGAACCGGGATTATATGTTAGTCTAGTTTCTTCATGGCGCTGTGTACGGAACCTGCCCAATAATTGCGTAGTCCGAAACCGCGTGCTTTGCCGTTAGTCGGTGCACTATACAGAATCTCACGGGTTTTCGTGTTGAAGAATACAATTTGATAGGTCGCTCTTGCATCTGCCTTGTTTAAAAGCATGGCAATCATAATCAATCCTGTTTTTTCTTCTTGAGAGAGGATAGGAAGTGTCTTGATGACTTCTTCTATCTGTTTTTCATCCAGAGTGTATCCGCTGTTGGTCGTCATGATCTCATCGGGATTGATGGTCTTGTTGGCATCGTTTACTGCCTCCAATGAGGTTACTTCTACATTGACACCCAGTCTTTTGCCAATATCATACTTCTTCGGCTCAGTGATGAAAAGCTTGTTGATGTCATCAAAAGTATATTTGAACTGCATGGGGCCTTCTTTTGCTCCGTACACTTTGGCACGGGTAAAGTCTATGCCATAAAATGTCACGGAAGAGATGTCTTTCAATGCGTCTTTGTTTTGCCCGAAGCAAGCCATGCTGCTTACAAGGAACAATAAAACGAGTAACTGTTTCATATTAGTTCTTTTTTAAGTGTTGTTTTGCTGCTGCCAAAGGTAGAAAAATATTATCTCAAATCAATAAATTTAACTATTTTTCGACTCATGGGCGGCATTTGTATTTTCGCGATATACTCTGCCGATTCAAAATTGATACTCGGAGCCACCCGTACTTTGGAACGGAACAGGTCTTTGATTTCTTTAGCGAAGGCTTCGCTGCGGTTTTCACTTCCGATGCGGATCAGTATTTCATCCGTTCCCAGTTCATTGGTATAAACCTCTACAATGTAATTCTTGATATGGGGGATGTTATCCAGAATATCGAATAAAGCGGGTGGGTAAAGGGTCGTACCTTTATATTTTATCATTTGTCCTTTACGGCCCAGTATGGAGCTGAGACGGATGGTGTTACGTCCGCAGGCACAAGGTTCGGTATAATGGTAACAGATATCTCCGGTCTTGAAGCGGAGCAGCGGCATTCCTCTTACTCCCAAAGTCGTAATGGTCACTTCGCCTGCTTCCCCTTCTTTTACAGGTTGGTTGTTATCATCCAGAAACTCTACGATAATCAGTTCCGACTGGAGGTGGCCACCGTGAAATTCATTACATTCGGTAAACGAGGATTGCATTTCGGTAGATGCGTAGGTGGAGTAAAGTTGCAGGGAATCCCATTTCTCGTGTATCCGTTTACCCAGTGTGTTCAGGGTGAAATCGGGATTGCGGAGTGCTTCGCCTATGCATACACATTTCTGCATGGAGCAGTGATGGTAATCAATATGGTTCTTTTCGGCAAATTCAATCAGTTTGATCAGAAAGGAAGGGACTACCATGCCGCAAGTGGGATGGATGCGCCGGATAGTGTCCCATTGCAGTTCGGGAATGCCGTTTCCCACACGGGCTACCCCCATGCCCAGCTCACGGGCTCCCATATAGTAGGCTAGACCCGCCATGAAACGTCTGTCGATAGTGGTCATCAGTTGCAGTACGTCTTGTCTGCTGCATCCGGTGGTGGTGAATGACAGATATTCGTTGTAGGCCAGCCGGTCAAGGTCCTCGGAAGTCAATACGAAAGTGACGGGGTCGCCCAAGGTTCCCGAAGTGGTGACATAGTCAATAATTTCATCGCGGCTCACGCAAATAAAATCTTCATTATGAAGTTGCAGGTCTGTCTTGGTCGTGACAGGTATTTGTTGCAAGTCTTCTATGGTTTTTATCTGTTGTATATCGATGTGATGTGCTTGGAACAGACGTTGGTAGAATCGTGAATGATTCTGCAAATAAAGCAGTTCCTCAGCCAGCCGGCTTTCCTGATAGGCTTTGATTTCTTCAGGGGAGCGGAATTGTATTTCCGGATTCTTATTCATTTTAGTTGTTTATTTTATGTTCTATACGTTCTGATTCACTTCGCTTGGGGATAGGAAGCAAGAGGGCTTTCTTCCAATTGCGCAGGGCTTTGTCCTGCTGTCCTGTGGCATGATAGTAATCTCCCAGCAACTCGTACACATAAAAGAAATGAGGGTTGGCATGTTGGAAGGCATGCAGGGTCTGTTCGTCCAGCCGTTCTTTCTTTTTAATCTGCTTCCGTAGTACAGGAGCCAGTCTTTTGTAAGTCATCAGCTGTTGGTATTCCTGTTGTTGCAGGAAGGAGTCCGCAGGCACTGTCAGGTTTTCGGTATAGATTTCATGGTTGAAATCGATGGAGTCGCTGAAAATCCTGTTCAGGTCGTATGCCACGTACTTGCCGCATTGCCAGGGAGCGGTGGATACCCACATCCGTTTTTTCTCGGATTGGAAAATGACGGAGTGATGGGCGATGAACTGGTTGATGGCCATTTCATTGGCAAGGCCCAGTTCCGCTTCTCCCACTCCTTTCCGGTTGCGCAGGATAGAGGCGGCTTTGGGGGCATCTATCGGTGCGTTTTCTTTCAGCAGTTCCTGCAAGCGGGCAAAGCGGTAGGGGCTGTCCGAAGTTTCTATGTTTTCTAGGTTCCGTTTGTCATGGCCGAAGGTTTCCGACTGGTAGTGGTTGGTACAGATGATCTGCTGCCCGTTTCCTGTGAATAAGGCTATTTTCTCCGGCGATTTCTCGATAATTGCGGCTCTGCCGTCCTTGGCCGAACCCACCAGTATGGACTCCGAGACAAATGTTTTCCGTTTCCGGGCGATAGCGTATGCTTCCTCAATGGTAGAAGCATATTGCAATATTTCCCTGGTCAGAATGGAAATAGGGGTGGCGGATGCGGTAGGCAGATCCGATTTGGCGGCATTGATGGTGACAGTCAGCCCCGTTTCATTCATGCCGGAAAGGACACCGGTCATTCCGGCCCATCCCACGGATGCGAAGCGATATCCGTTTTCGGGTTGGTAAAACGAAACGAGCTTGTTGCGTGCAAAGGCGTCACCCATGTAGAAATCGAAATTACGGCCGATGATAAGGGAAGAATCGGCACTGTTCTCACCCCAGCAGGCAAATGAACTGCATCCTACCAGCATGTAGTCCTGCATGGCATGTCCCAAGTCGTGAGCGGAGTGGTAATTCAACTGACGCTCGTAGGGGGTGCCGATGAAATCATACTCATGGGTGCAGGAGAGGGAGATGCCATAAATCTCGTCCCGGTACTCTTCCGGCACATTTTTCCCCAGATTCCGGTTGAAAAGGACAATGAAGAAACGGAGGAATTTAAGATAACTTTCAGAGGGGACTATCTCTTTTATCTGATCCACAAATACTTTTTCCTGAAAATAAAGTAAGTCGGAAGTCAGTTGGCCGATGGCTTTGCCTCTTTCGTAGGCAGGTCCGCTGACTTTCAGTTCCCAAAGTCCGCTCTCACTGTGCCGCAGGTAGTTTCCGCCATACTGCCGGAGGCTGTCTTTCCGTATCACACGATCCGTTTCAGGGGTAGACGCAAATTGCGGAGTCATCATATCGGCAGATAGATAGAGATAACTCATGCCTATCATGATCGCCGCTATCAGAATCAACAGGGCCATCCCCCCGTACTTTATTGTTTTCTTCCAAATCTTATGCATTGCCTACTTTTTTTGCTAAATATTCCTGACCTACAAATTCCGAACAAGTGAGCATGGCTGTCAGCGTCACGCCCAAAGCGCCGTGTACATTCAGATTCTGCCCCGTGAGGAACAGATTCTTCAGTTTGGTGCGTGTGGAAACAAAACTGATTTGCGGATACTGGTAGTTTTTGACAATACCGTATGCCGAACCGTCTATGGTTCCGGTATAGTCCCGATAGCTCAGCGGAGTCGTGGTATGAATCTTTTCAATGCAATGATTCCAGTGAAACCCGAACCGGTTCAGGAGCTGCAAGATCTGTTCCGTCTTTTCTTCTTTGAACTGGCGGTATGCCTCGCCACGGTGTTCGGGAGTCGTATCCGTCCATTCGCTGACCTCATCCATATACATGGGGGTCAGTATGGAAACCACCTCTGTGAATTTGCTGTTGCCGCGGGGTACTTGCATGGAGATCATGCAACTGGGGGTATTCCCTTTGTGCATCTCTTTGTCATACCATACATCCTCATTGCCGTGCAGGTATATATTATGGTTCTGATAGGGGCAACAGTCTTTTTTCATCATCAGATTGAGCGTGAATATCCCGTAACTGTTTTCCAGTGACTTGATGCGAGACACAAAAGCCGGTTTGATGGAATGGTTCTTATCCAGCAGGGATAAGGTGAGTTGCGGATGCAGGTTGGATATGACGTAGGTACTTTCCAGTATCTCTTCATGGTTCACTTCCACTCCTTGTATGGCTTCATCCTTGACAAGGATACGGGTCACTTCTTTCCGGTTCAGCACCGTACCGCCGTTGGCACGTATGATATGGATTAATTCCAGACTGACTTGCATACTTCCTTCCGTGAAACGATAGGCGCTCTCCAGATAAGAGTTGTTAATCATGGCGTGCTCATAGAAGGTGGATTTATTTTTGATCCCGCCATAGAGCAGGGAGGTTGCGGCAAGTACATTCTGTAAATCCCTGTTCGTGGTAACGGATGCTATCATCCCGGCTGCCGAGGTGGCAAAGAAATCCATGCCTTCTTGGGACAGGCGGCCTTTTTTCAGGTGGTCTATGCTGATCAGGTTTCCCACCGATCGGATAGCTGCCACATACCGTTTTAAGTTCTCCCGTTCATGGGGGAATGAGTGGCACAGGGTTTCCATGAACCGTTCATGCCCCATGGCGTAATCATAGATAGCGTCTTTATAATAAATCCGGTCGAACACTTCTTCATCCATCCGTTTGATGGATAACTTGTCCATGATACCGAAATAACGGAAATACTGATTCATGATTTGTCCTTCATCCAGACTGCCGATATAGTGAATGCCGGTATCCATCCGGTGCCCGCCGCGTTGGTAAGTCTGGAAGCAGCCGCCAAACAGTTCATTCTTCTCCAGCACACAGACGTGGTAGCCCTCTTTGCTCAAGATGGCTCCGCATTCCAGACCGCCCAGTCCGCTGCCTATGATGATGATATCGTACTTACTCATGTTCCGGTTTGTTTTTTTGGAAGATATAAATCGTATTCGAGGTATATCTGTCATTAGGTAAAATCTCCAGCTGCATCCCACCTTCTTGCGCGATGCTCCTTATTTGCGCTTCGGATGTGAAACAAAGTTGTTCTGTCGTCTTGTTGAAACTGAAAATGCCGGTAGACAGCAGTTCCGTGAAACGGGTGAGGCGGTGTTTCCGGGTGTTGGCGGCATTGCCGTCCCGCACAATCAGCTTTCCTTCCGGGCGCAACCGCTCCATGCATCTGAGCAATAAGGTCCGCTGGTGCTCATAGCTCATATAATGAAGCATGTCATTCAGTATGAATACGTCACTTTCCGGCAAAGGGTATTCCAATGCATTGGCGCATACAAATTGCAGGCGGGGAGTGCGGAGCCAGCCATGCTGCGCCACGGCTATCTTGTCCTCATCATAATCTATCCCCGTTATTTCCCGTTCCTCGGAAAGTTGGGAAAGCATATAGCAAAGCGGTCCGAATCCGCAACCGATATCTGTAATCTGTCCTTTGACGGGAACCAGCCGGTTGAATAACCGGTAGTTATCCTCCATTTTCACCTTGATGCGTATATACCATTCTTCTACCGGTCCTTTATAGATATAGTTCTGTATCAGGTTCTCGTAAAAGACGGGATTGTCCGTTGTGCTTTGCTCCCGGCAGATACGGGCATATTCTTTTTTCATCCGTGCGGAGATGCTTTTGGTACGTTCCTGATAAGTGGTTCCGTACGTAGCATCGTTGGCCGGGATACGCGGCAGAATCTCTGTCAGCATGATGCCTTTCCGTACATTGAACGGCTGTGCCTTGGCTATGATCTTGCAGTTGCCGTAAAGGATGACCGGAATGATATCCAGTTGCAGTTTTTCCGACAGATAGAAAGCTCCTTTATGGAAACGCTTCATCCGTCCGTCGTAGGTACGTGTTCCTTCGGGGAAAATGGCGATGGAATATCCTTCTTTCACCTTTTGGCGCATCCGTTCCACGTAAAGCTCGTAACCGTCTCCTACGTAATAGAAATCGGCATAGCGGATAATGGCTCCGAAGAAAGGAGAGTGCCATACCCAGTGATTGGTAACCATGACCAGTTTGGGAGTCAGAGCCAATAATACCAGTATATCGATGAAAGACTGATGATTGGCTATCAGGATGGCAGGCTTTTTAAACGTTTCTCCCGTCCGGTTTATCTTTTCTTTATGTACAAATGTGGCTATATGGATCAGGCCTTTGCAGGTGACATGTATCAGTTGGCAAAGTACTTGTTTCTTATAGGCTTTGCGGATAGGAAGCAAGGTCATGACAGCTATCAGCAAGCGCAGGAACAGGCATCCGATAAAGAACAGCAGGAACAGGCCGCCGGTTCTTGCCAGTCCTGTCAATGTATAAGGAGGCAACCCTTTGGAAGCGGGTGCTGTGATGAAGAACCGGAAAAGGATGGGTTGCAGCGTGTAGGCTACCAGTACGACGGCAATCATTCCCAAAATGGAGATGAGGGAAATGGACTGCAATGCCGGATGGCGTGCGAAGACCAACGTACCCATACCTATCACGGTGGTGAAAGCGGAGAAGAAGATGGCTGTCTTGTGCGGGTTCAGCAACTGCCGTCCTGTGCGGTACTTATTCTGCAATCCGTCCATAATGAAAATGCTGAAATCATCCCCGATTCCAAAAATAAAGGTGGACAGAATGATGTTGATGATATTGAATTCAATACCCAGCATGCCCATTAACCCCACAATGATAATCCAGCTGACCAGCATCGGCAGGAAACTCATCAGAGTCAGTTCTATGCGTCCGTAGGAGATCCATAAGGCAAAGAAAATCAGAAAAGAGGAGATATAAAGAATCAGATAGAAATCCTGATTGACGGCTGATACCCATTGGCTGGCGAAATAGCCGCGGTCGAAGATAACCACCTTCTCTTTTGGTTGGAAAAGGGGGTACACCGCTTCCTTGTCGGTTTCGTTCATCCGTACCTGAGTAATCAGCATGGTCAGGGAATCGGCGGAAGTCTGCCATTCGTTCAGAAGCCGGGTAGTGATTTCATTCTGGTAGTCCAAAGGCTGGAACGGACGGTCGAGCCATTGGAAAAACGGCTCGAATGCATGTTCACGAAAATGATAACGGGCAGCCTCTGTCCGGATGGTTTCGCGTAACCGGGCTTTCTTTTCCGGAGTCCAGTAGTTGTGCCATTGTTTCAACCGTGCTTCCTGCACCTCTTCCGGTATCAGAAACTGTCCGGCAGAGGCGTAATCTTTTATTTTTCCTTCTTCTTTCAGTTGGGCGAGCAGCCGGTTCGTTTCGGCGTATTGTCCGGTAGCGTCTCCCATATCTTTGCCTGTACTGACAAAGAGAACAGTCTTTTCTTTCTTGTCAAAGAGTTCGGCCAGCTTGTTTTCCGATTGTTTCAAGTGGGCAGGCTCATAGTTCAGACTCATCATATCCTCGTTGAAACGCACGTTCTGCGAGGTGAATAAACATATTATGGTCAGCACGAGAATGCCCCCTACCAAGCCTTTGTTCTTTTCGTATGGATAAGCGTTCAGTTTCTCGATAAAGCGTAGCACCGCCCCTTGTTTTACATGCGCCTGCCCTTTCAGGAAATGCGGCAGATAGACCAGGCAAAACAGCGTGGTTCCTATCAAGGCAAGCGAGGCGAACAGACCGAAATCCCGTAACAGGTTGGAACTGGTAAAGAGGAGGCCGAAAAAGGCGCCGATGGTAGTAAAACTGCCTACGGTAAGCGGATAGGCGATTTCTCTGATTAATTGTTGTACCGATGATACATGATTCTGATGCGCCAGCATGTGTATGGAGTAGCTCAAGGCAATGCCCATTACGGCGGAGCCCGCACCTACGGCAATGGCTGAAATGCCGCCTTTGATAAAGTAGATGAGGCATAAGGCGAATAAAGCTCCGAACAGCACCGGGGTGATGATAAGCGGAATGGATTTCTTATGCTTGAATACCAGAGATATGAAGACAATGATGATAATCAGCGCGATGGAAGAAGTGACCAGCGTATCTTTCTTTATCTGTCGTGCATTGTACACTCCTACGGAAGGACCTCCGAAATATTCGGCAACCAATTGGGGATGTTCCTTTTCCGCTTTTTGCAGCTCATTTTCAATCAGCCGGATGAGTTTGTCATTTTTGCCCGTGCTTCCGGTGTTGAATACCGGGGTGATGAACATCAGCAGGGTGGAACCGTCCCGTGAGAAGATATGTTCATTAATCAGTTCGTAATTAGCTTCCAACTGGAAGTCTTGCAGATGTTTCAGCGTCTGGCTGCCCAGTCCCAACGGGTCCCGCATAATGTAGTTCTTCAAGGCGAATCCTGCCGGAGATATCAGGTTGGAATAGTTCTTCTGCATCAGGGCGGCAATGTTTCCGGCGGTAAGCAAGGTGTCCAGCCGTTGGTAGGCCTCGTCGGAAAGGAACAGGGGCAGGTTGTCGTAAACAAAATCTCCGACACTGTTGATCAGGTTTTCGTCGGCTTTTGAGAAGATCTCTTTAATCAGGGTTCCTTCCGCTTGTTGCTGTAAATCCTGTTTAATGGTTTTGGCAGCTTCAATCAGGGAATCCGCATCCGCCACACCGTCCTTGCCGGACAGCATGATCATAATTTTATCCTTTATCTTCAGATTTTCAAATACGTTGATGGCATTTTGGGAGTCCTTGGTATCCGGAAAGAAACTGGTTACGTTTTCCTCGAATCTGACTTGGGCGGCAAAAAGGGCCATAAAGAGGATGCATACGCTGAGGGACAGGTAAAACAAGACTTTATGCCTTTCAAAATAGTTATATAATCCAACAAAGAATTTAGTCATATCCGTTTTTTCTCCTACATATAGCCAGCAACACGGTGGAGATTACTCCAGACAGCAGACTGCAAGCCATTGCAAAGATAATGCTTCCTATTAAATATTGCTCTAAAACTGATTTGACATTTTCAAGAGAAAGGTCTCCGAGATGCAAATCGGGAGGATTACCCAGTACCATGCAGCCTGTCCGGTAACTGCCGTACAGCAATAGGGGAATCATGGGTGGAATACTGATATTGGCGGCGACAAGGGCAATCACTTTATTCAGTCTGAACAGATGCGCAAGAAAGAGGGTGATCAGCATCTGATAACCCCATAACGGAACGATACCCATAAAAATCCCCAGCATGATGGCGAGTACAATCTTCAGGTTGGATTCCCGTGTATTCAGCACATGGTCGGTGAAGAATCGCTTGCAGTTGCTCCATGACAGTTTGCGGAGCAGGTTACGGGGAACAATCCAAAGGCAGGTAATCAGCACCAGCACCGTGTTCAGCACACTGATACGGGTAAAATCCCGGAACGGCCGGAAATGGGATACCCGTTCTGCTTGCGGGGGATAATACACGTGGATGGGAATGTTCTTCACCGCTACATCTCCCCATGCGGTAAAGACGATGGCTTCCAACTCAAATTCGTATTTGGCGGTGTACCAGCAGCTTTGCACATTCATTTTGCGCAGAGGGTAAAGGCGGTATCCCGATTGTGTATCTTCCAGTTTCAGCCCGGTTTCCAGTCTGAACCAGAAATTAGAGAATTTATTGGCAAAGGTATTCTTGCCCGGCATATTGTCGGAGGCTAAGTTTCGGGCGCCTACCAGCAGCGTGTCGGGCTCTTTTTCAATGGCTTCGATAAAACAGGGAATATCGGAAGCGAAATGCTGTCCGTCCGAATCGATGGTGATGGCATAGCGGAAACCTTCTTTTTTTGCTTGGGAAAGACCGTGCTTCAAAGCGGTTCCTTTTCCTTTATTGACAGGATGGGTAATGGTGCGGATAGCCGGATATTGTTCCAGAATGTTGGCCGTATCATCCGTAGAGCCGTCATTGACGACAATGATATCGTCTGCATACCTGCATACCTCCTCAATGACTGCCGCCAGTGTCTTCCCGTTGTTGTAGGTGGGAATAACGACGACAATCTCCAGTTCCTTTAGTTTCTTCCGGCAAACCGATGTTGTGTTTGTACTCATCTTGTTTTTCAGTCAAACTATTCAGATACGTTTGGGATGAATGTTTTCGTACCTGAACTTATGTGGTTTCTAATGGGTGACAAAGATAGTATATTTTCGGATGCGGGCATTCTGGCGTTAATTATTTATTTGGAGATGCATTTTTAATTTTAAAGCGGGTAAACACCAACTTGTTCTCGTCGAATTGCGGATTTTCCAGATTGTTCTCGGATATATACAGTCCTTCCCTTCCCACAAAACTCATTTTATAGAAATATTTCTTTCCGGGGAATTTTGTTTCTCCGATGATTTCAAAATCCGCGTTCAGTACAATGACGGAGAACTCCTTTCCTTTGGGTTCGTCATAGGGGCTTTCGTTGGGAGCCAGTTTGTAAGGCATTTCGGCAAAACGGTAGTACACATTGCGGTATTTGTCATACATGATATGCCAATATCTAGGATTTTCATTGAGTTTTATAATAGCATTAATGCCTTCCATAGAATTACCCAGTTTGGGCTTCATGCTTTTCAGATATCTGCTTTTGGCGTTATACCATCGGATATGTTTCAAGTCATCTGTAACCATCAGGCTGTCATATCCGAAAAATCCACAGACCAAACGGCTCTCTTTGTAGTTGTAATCATAACTAAAACCGTATCCTCCTGCGATATTGTCATATTCCTCTTTAAAGATGGGTGGATAGAAAATAGGAATCCATTTAACTTCTCCTGTTCTCAGATCCTGTGAGGCGAACATATGGGTTCTAGGCCAGTCTTCCTTTTTCATATCGGGTTTTAAAATTTCTTGGCGTAGAAATATGCATGAGTCTTTGATAAAAGCAGGTGCATTGTAGTAACTGCCAAAAGACAAGGGTGTAAATCTGCCTTCAGGAGTTTGGAAATTATAGTTTCGTATTATTTCCCCTTGAGAGTTTATGGAACTGAGCCGACTGATATTATTCTGTGCAACTAATATATATTGAGAATCGGGGGAAGGTCTACTGCCGAATACAGCTGGTAGCCCGTTGGGACCTGTCTTGTGAAGAGGTATCCGTTTGGCTATCTGTTGATTCTCTATATCAAAAATGACAATGTCATATAATGATTTTTGTGTATTCTCAAAGTGAAGGTATTCTTTCCCGTTTTCTTCGAATTGGAACATGGATTTGCTTAAGTAATAGGTCTGTTCGTCTAAAGGGAAAGTCAGCTGTTTTTCTGCTACCAGTTCTACTTCGTTCTGTTTGCCAGCTTCGTTTTTTGGGGAGGACTGGCAAGATACGAGGGTAAATATAGAAAAGAGTGATATAAAAAGGAGTGTTCGATTCATAATATTTTCGGTTTTATGATATTTGTAATTTATGTGACCGGATTTCTAACCGGCCACATAAATTGTTGGTTGTTAATTGGTAGGAGCACCATGATTCCCACCTTCTCCTGAACCTTCACCGGGGGCACCTACCTCTACTCCGGTGCCGCATTTACCATCTTCACTGATACACACTGTGCCTGTAGCAGCCATTTTGCAATTTTCCCATTCAGTTTCGAAAGCACAGTACTTTGGTCCCCCTCGTGGCATTTGCACGGCAGGTGCTCCAAACACTACTTCCTCATTAGAAGAGTGGAGGTTCAAGCTTATTGCAAATGTTGCAATACCAGCCATAATCATTGTGAATTTTGTTTTCATAGGTGTCATATTTATAATTGTCTGAATATAAGATGTTTAATGGGTGTTGACAACTATAAATGGACTTATTGTTCTTGCTATTATGGATATTTAACAGAAGGACTTGCTTCATTGATACTTACTTGCCATCAGTACCGCTTTCAATTTGATAAATTCTTTTCCATTACAAATGCCTTCTGCCTGCAACTTGAAAAGGTGCTCTTCGTTTTTTCTAATCGGATAAACAGCTGTAGTAGCGGAGTTTCCAGCGGGTTGATGGCAGACAGGAATTTGGAAGAAGCAATCTGTACATACTGCAAAGGTTGGTTGGCGATCTGTTCGGCACTTTCTTTTATTATCTGTAAGGTACAGACGCCCGGAACCACCGGCTGTCCGGGGAAATGACCTTGATAGAGCATATGGCCGGGATTCAGCTCTATCTCTATTGCCTGTTTTCCGTCTTCTCTTTCCTTTATATGAATGATTTTATAAAAGTTCTCCAGCAGCATTTCAAGGGTTGTTTATGTTCAGTTTGTCCAATTGGATTCTTAACCGTAGCAGCGGATGCTTGATTTGTACTTTCTCCGCCTGTCCGTTTACGAAGCCGGACAAGGTGAATACCGTCTTTCCAAATCCTTTGCCACTGATTCTTTGCTCAAAAGTACTACTTTTCTTTTTAATACGTGCTTTTTCACTCTTTAGAAATAGATTTTTGAAATCAGTTTCCAGTATTTTCAGCATCTTTTTCTTCCTCATCGGTTCCATGCAACTGTTCACTATGAAGGTGTCGCAGTGCAGGGAGAAGTCAAAAAGGCTGAGGCCAAAGTAAGTGGATCCCAGGATACGGATTTCGTTATCAGGCATTTGGCGGACAATGAGCATTCCGCTGAAATGATGTTTCATGAAATCCAGTTGCAAGTTGTACTTTTGCGACTGTGCTTCTGCCTGCAGGATGGGAGGCAGTGCCGTAGCTTCCCCTGTCACCCGGTGTGAGCAGGAGAGCAGGATAAACAGCAACAGCAGCCAGCTAGCGTATCGTAAACTTTGCCTCATCTTTCAAAGAATTGAATTTCTTGTCCGAGAATTCGTATTCGGTATAGTTGGTTGCGGTTTCCGATAAACGTAGTTTGTGGACAGACATGTCTTTTTTGTCTAAATAAATTTGAATCTGGTTGATATATGCCTGTATTGCTTTGCTGACGGGCTTGATTTGAATGAGATAGTAATGGGCGTCTTCAAAATATTCCAAAGCATAGCCGGGCGACATGTTGGACAGGTCGCCCACCATGCAGGCGGTAAGCATATCCTGCATTTGGTTCATCATCTTATTGGAGTGAAGGTCCATGATGCTTTTCTTTCCGTCCGATACTATTTTCAGTTGGTTGTTGTTGATCACGATAAGGTAGTTCATGGGCTGTGCGTAGTCCATGCATATCTTATTGCTCTTTTTATAATAGAACTTTCCTTTCGAGGTTATTTTCTCATCGAATACATCCAGATATTTTATCTGAGTGAAATTACTTTCGATGGACTCTATATTTTTAGCCTCTTGCAGCAGACGGGCTTCAAAATCTTTCAAATCAGTAAGTTTCTTCATCTGTTGGGCTTGCATCGGCAGGACTGTACAGAACATCAAGAGCAAAAGTATTTTCATGTAGGTCATACTTTATAGAGGTTTATCCGTTTGTAATGGGAAGCAAAGATAGTATATTTTGAGAAACCATTCATACCTTTACCAGCTATTTACGATTTTTACCTGTTTCTACAATCGTTCACATGAGCAATTATAATGAATAAAAAAGTTATATTTCTGCGTTGCAATATTTTTTTGTTTCATCACGGCATATTGTTGTTAATCAATAATTTATAGTGACGAATCCTCCTGTATCCCCCTCGAAACGGTTTATCCGTTTTCCCTGTCGGAGTCAGTTTGGCAGAAAGCGTCATTATGCAGGATGAAGGTCTGTTGGAATTCTTGTAAGGAGAACGGTAGGATATGATTTTCACTTAGGTGAAGATGGGTTTTCACCTGTGTGAAGAGCTGTTGTCACCAGTGTGAAACTACTATTTCACACTGGTGAAGCAACAGTATATATCGGAAGTTTACACACTGACATCCTATTAAGTTGAACGAAAGTACAGCATATCCTGTCAGATTTAATCTGATATCTGCGCTTCTCTTGCAAATAACGGGTGAATGTTCCACTCCATCGCTTACATACCGGTTTGGGGGTATTACAGACTTTTTTACACGGCAAGTTGTTGGTAATGAGTGGAATGAAGTGGCGGAAGAATTTTATGTTTTACGTAAGACGAAGTTATCTTTTTATCGGTTTGATCATGAAGGGTGAACCAGGTCTCGTTTCTGGAACTTGGTGATGTTGCTGTTGAAAATATAGAAGAAATTTATTTTGTCATGTCCTTTATCAGCCTATCTAACGCTACTACCGTATACCCCTCTTTTTCTATAAAGTCCAGAACTTGTACCAGCAGCCTGTCACTATCGGGCATCCGGTCATGTAGCAGAAGGATGGAGCCCGGAACGAGCCGTTTCTTGATGCGTTTGATAATTTTTTCAGGAGTGGGTTGCTGAGTGTCCAGTGTGCGGATGTTCCAACCAATGGGGATGTATCCCAGCCTGCGCACTGCTTTAGCCAGGGTAGGATTGGTCACTCCGAAAGGCGGCCGGAACCATCGGACCGGTTGGCCGGTCACTTTTTCCAATTCTTGCTGGCAGGTAATTAAATCATGGCACATCCGTTTGAAGGTATAGAGAGGAAAATAGCCGGAATGGGAGAAGGAATGATTCCCGATACGATGTCCTTCTTTGATGATTTGCCGGAGCAGTTCTTCATTGCCTTTTATCTTGTTTCCGATGCAAAAAAAGCAGGCCGGTATGTGTTTTTCTCTTAACACTTTCAGCACTTTGGGGGTCTGTATCGGATCGGGCCCGTCATCAAAAGTGATGGCTATGATTTTCTCTTCGGTTTTCTTGCAACAGAAGACACGCATGTAAATACAGGCACGGATGCTGTAAGAAGCGTAAAAGAAATAGGCCATGACGCTTACTATGATGACTACAGAAACTAGGATGTGCATTGCTTGATTAAGATGATTGAGTGATACTTTAATAAATGATCTTGTAGAGATTATTCTAATTGTTTGTCATTATCTGTCAGTATTCTGAACTTTTTTTCGGTATCAATCGTATTCAAGTGTGCTAATTGCTCTTTGGCCATCTGCCGAAGATGAGTAAACCTTTTAGACTTGTCCACCTTACGCTTGATTAACTCTGCATTGAAGGATTCCATATTCGATAATACGACTAATTCATTTATGCTTGCTACATCTCTGATATTGATATTCTTATCTGCGTATTGTGGATTTGCTTCACGCCATTGTCTTGCGGTACATCCCCATAATGCGAGATTTAACAAATCAGCTTCATCGGCATAAACAAGTTTTTGATTGAAATCTTCTACTTTAGGTATAATAAAGTCTTTGATTGCATCCGTATGTATGGAATAATTTACTTTACTAAGTATTCTTTTTACGTTCCATTCACTTAATAAAGGGTGTGATTCTGCTTCTTTAAGTCTTTGGTATTCTTTGATGAGATATAGTTTAAATTCAGGGCTGAGCCAAGTCCCGAATTCAAAAGCTATGTCTTTATGGGCAAAAGTTCCCCCATATCGCCCGGGCTTGGATATAATCCCTATTGCTTTAGTTTTTTCTATCCATTGTTTGGGGGTTAGGGTGAAACTGTTTGTTCCACTCTCCATTTTAAAAGCATCGAATTCGATGCCTTTAAAATTTGGATTATTTAGTTTTTCCCATAACCCTAGAAAATCAATCGTACTACGTAGACGCATCCAGTTTTGTATAATGTAGTTAGTACGTTCTCTGTCTTTGAAATGTGCCATGTCTGTCAGGCAGATATAATCATTATTATCAGGTCTTACAGATATGGATATATCAATATTCGTAACAGTTATTTTCTTCATTATTTCTACTACTTTTATTTTATGAGGGATAAAGTTAAGCATTATTCCTGTTTTCAGTATCTTAAAAGCATCTTTTTAATAGGCCATGACGCTTACTATGATGACTACAGAAACTAGGATGTGCATCGCTTGATTAAGATGATTGAGTGATTGATACCTTGATATTGGTTATAAATCAATGCGTAACGGGATGAAGCTTCTTCTTTCAAGGCTTTTGCCGCCATCCAGAGAGCATAGGATGAAGCAGTCTGATATTCTCCGCATTGTTCTTTAAAACTGCTATGCAGGGCATGAGGGAACAGACTGTGTTCCAGATCCGTATAAACGGCATCTGTTGCTTCCTGCCCGTTCTTGCCACTGATAAACCAGTCAATGTCTTCGGGTGCAAGCCCGTGA
>ERZ860023.616-NODE-616-length-19815-cov-1.406680_pt1 | contig 19815 bp, 21 predicted proteins | sample MGYA00509983_ERZ860023 | MGnify/ENA primary metagenome ERZ860023 (study PRJEB30046, sample SAMN00715180) | human gut metagenome | study: EMG produced TPA metagenomics assembly of the A metagenome-wide association study of gut microbiota in type 2...
TCTCATGATAGCAGTTATTTGTGCGGCGGCAACAATGCAGGCTTGCGGAGGTTTGGATTACCTCGTCCGCATAGCGGAGAAAATCCTGAGAAAGAACCCGAAAATGATTACGGTACTGGCTCCGGTTGTAGCATATATCTTTACATTTATGTGTGGTACAGGTCATATCGTTTACAGTCTTCTTCCGGTTATCAACGAAATTGCCATTGAGACAGGCGTTCGTCCGGAAAGACCGATTTCCGCATCGATCGTTTCTTCACAGCAGGCGATCACAGCGTGTCCGATTTCAGCGGCAACAGTCGGAATCCTCGCTTTCATGGCAGAGGCAACAAATTATACGAAAGTAAATATCTTCACATTACTTATTGTTTGTGTTCCGGCTACATTGATCGGAACAGTCATTGCGGCAATCGCAGTAATTAAGAAAGGCAAAGAGCTTGCAGATGATCCTGAATTTCAGGCTCGTGTTGAGGCAGGATTGATCGAGGATTTCTCCAAGAAAGTAAAAGAAGAGAAAAAAGTCAGCAAAGAAGCAAAAATTTCCGTTACGATCTTCCTCATTGCCATGGTGGGAATCGTTCTTCTCGGCGCAGTCAGCGGTTTAGTTCCGACGCTGGCAGACGGAAGCAAACTTCCGCTTACGACAGTAATCGAAATCTTTATGCTCGTAGCTGCGGCGGCTATGATCCTTCTTACAAAACTGGACAGCAACAAAGTTCTTGATCAGCCGGTATTTAGAACAGGTATGTTTGCGGTTGTTCTGGCGTTTGGTCTGTGCTGGCTTGTAAATACATTTATCGGAGATCAGTCGTCATTTATTACAGACAATATGTCGGCGCTGACAAATAAGTATCCGTGGATTTTCATTGTAGCGGTATTTATCGTAGGCGCGATCACAACGAGTCAGTCTTCGACAACAATGATCATGATTCCGATCGGAATCGCTTTAGGACTTCCGGCAAACGTAATCGTGGCAGGTTGGATCGCATGTTCATCTAACTACTTTATTCCGGCTTCGGGACAGTGTGTTGCAGCTCTTGCATTCGACTCGGCGGGAACAACGAAGATCGGTAAATTTGTATTGAACCACAGCTATATGATACCGGGGCTTGTATGTACGGTCGTATCAGTAGTAGTCGCACTTCTTATAGAGCGGTTGTATTCTAAGAAGTCAGAAGACAATGTGCTGCGGCAATATAGAAAGAAAGCTGAAAAGCAAAAAGAGACTGCAGCCTTGTATCCGTATGGAACGGGCGGCAGTCTTTTCAAATTTTAAGTATTGAAACGGAGGAATATGGCAATGAAATTCGCGCCTATGAATTATCATTATTTAAGATATCCGATCAAAAAATTTCTTGATAAAGTGGAACGCTCACCGTTTAACAGTATCGATCTGTACTGTTCGGCGCCGCAGCTTAATTTGTTCGATTATCCGCTTTCAAGATTGATCGAATTGAAAAAGGAGATTGAAGCACATCATTTAAGTGTGATGGCGATGCGCCTGAAAACTGTGTGTATCCGGTTAATTTCTGTACGCAGGATGATCTTACAAGAGAGTCAAGCATTCGGTATTATCAGCGAGCAATCGACACGGCACAGTTTCTTGACTGTCCGTGTGTGCAGATCAGTACCGGATTCGGATACTTCGATCAGCCAAGAGAAGAGGGTTGGAAATACTGCAGAGAATCGTTGTGGACACTGGCGCAGTATTGCGAAAAGAAAGACGTCAGGTTACTTTTGGAAGAGTTAAAAGTAACGACGACAAACGTGCTTATCACAAGCAAAGATATCGCAAAGATGCTGGAAGAGATCGATTCTCCGGCAATCGTCGGAATGGTCGATATGGATCAGATGACATATGCGAAGGAAACGATCGATGATTATTTTGATAATCTCGGAGATAAACTTCAGCATATTCACTTTAACGACAGAGGTCATACTGTTCCGGGAGACGGAGATTTCCCGATGAAAGAATATTATGATTCGATTAAAAACAGAGGTTATGACGGAACGGTGTCGTTTGAAATATGCGACAGAAGATATTATCGCGATCCTGATAAGGCGATCGATGATATTGTCGCATGGATGAAAGCAAATACGAACGAGTTTGATTAATTATAAATTACAAATCTTGTTATATAAAGGAGAATACAACATAGAAACAAATATTATACGGAGGAAAGTGTTATGTGGACACAAGACATGTTTGGAGTAGAGAAACCGATTATAGCGCTGCTGCATCTTGACGCGCTTCCGGGAGATCCGGGATATTGCGGAGATATGAAAACAGTTACAGAACACGCAAGGAAAGACTTGCTGGCGCTGCAGGACGGAGGCGTTGACGGAATCTTTTTTGCAAACGAATTCAGTTTGCCGTACCAGCCGGTAGCGGATATCGCGGTTGTTTCGGCTATGGCGTATATCATCGGAAAATTAAAAGACGAGATCAGCGTACCGTTTGGCGTTAATGTCGTAAAAAACCCGATTGCAACGATCGATCTCGGAGCTGCAACAGGAGCAAAATTCGGAAGAAGCTGTTTTTCAGGAGCATATATGGGAGAATATGGAGTATATGTCTCGAACAGCGGAGAAGCGATCCGTCACAGAAAAGCGCTCGGAATCGAAGATATGAAACTTCTTTTTAAAGTAAACCCGGAAGCGGATGCTTATCTTGTACAAAGAGACGTTCAGGTTGTTGCAAAATCCATTATGTTCGGCGATTTTGCAGATGGATTATGTGTGTCGGGAGCGGCAGCAGGAGCAGAACCGGACGATGTGATACTATCCAGAGTGCATGAAGTGGCGAAGCCGAGAAAAGTTCCGGTATTTTGTAATACAGGATGCAATCACGGAAATGTCAGAGAGAAACTGGGAAACTGCGACGGCGTCTGCATGGGAACTGCATTTAAAAAAGACGGCGTATTTAACGGCAGGGTAGATAAAGAGCGTGTAAGAGAATTTATGGAGATCGTGGCAGACATAAGAAAAGGATTGTAAGGAAAAATCAATAAAGAAGAATCTTTGATAAGAAAAACAGTGAAAGAAGAGTCTTTGAGGAGAAAACAGTGAAAGAATATTATCTGGGAATAGATATCGGTACATATGAGTCGAGAGGAATGTTAATCGATGAAAATATGATCCCTGTTGCAGATTGTTCGGTAACTCATGGAATGGATCATCCGCAGGAAGGTTGGTTTGAACATGATGCGGACAAAGTCTGGTGGGGAGATTTCTGTAAATTGTGCAGGCTTCTTCTTGAAAAGAGTAACATTCGTTCTGACGAGATCAGATGTGTCGGGACGAGCGCTCTTGGTACGGACTGCCTGCCTGTAGATAAAGACTGTAATCCGCTGCGTCCTGCAATATTATACGGGATCGATTCGCGGGCGGAAGAAGAGATTAAGTGGCTGACTCAATATTATGGAGATGACGTCAAAAAAATGTTCGGTCATCCGATCTGTACAGGCGATACGGGGCGAAAATTTTGTGGCTCAAAAACCATGAGCCGGAAGTGTATGAAAAGACATATAAGTTTTTGACGGGAAGTTCATATCTCACTGCAAAATTAACCGGAAAGTATGTGATCGATCAGTTTTTGGCAAAAGGATCGTTTCGTCCGCTTTATAATCGGGACGGCACGATAAATAAAGAAAATTGTAGCTTATATTGTCGGCCGGATCAGATCGCGGAGTGCGCGTATTCTTTTGAAATTGCAGGGACAGTGACGGAAGAGGCGGCAAAAGAGAGTGGTTTGAAAAAAGGTACGCCAGTGATCGTCGGTACAGGAGATTCCACTGCAGAAGCGATCAGCGTAGGATTGGTAGAATCGGGAACTGTATTTTTCCAGTATGGTTCGTCTATGTTTTATTATTACTGTGTTGATCGTTATGTTGATGATTATGTGTCGGCAAACGGAAACGGTTCTTTAAAAGGTGGAAAGGAATTTACGATCCGGGAATATTTTGTATCGGAGACGGAACGAATGCGGCGGGAACGCTGACGAGATGGGTGAGGGATACGTTTTATGAGGAAGAATTGAAGAAGGAACGAGCGGGCGGTGAAAATGCATACGCAGTGATGGCAAGAGAGGCGGCAGAGGTAGAAGCCGGATCGGAAGGGCTGATCATACTTCCTTATATCTATGGAGAGCGCAGCCCGATACAAGATGCGAAAGCATCGGGAATGCTATTCGGTTTAAAAGGAACACATACAAGAAAGCAGATTAACAGAGCCGCGCTTGAAGCGGTCGGATATTCGACTCTTCAGCATATGATCTTGTTTGATGAAATGAACCTTCCGCCGAAATCCGTTATTACGGCAGGGGGCGGCACAAAAAATGCGGCATGGATGCAGATTATATGCGATATGATCGGAAGGCAGATATGTATTCCTAAAAGATATCAGTGTTCGGCATACGGAGATGCTGCAATGGCGGCGCTTGGAGATCGGAGGTTTCGTGATTTTACGGAGCTTAGAGATTCTCTTCCGAAAGGGAAAATACTTGTTCCGAATGAAAAGAACCATATATATTACAAAGAACATTACAAGATGTTCAGAGACTTGTATTTGAATAATAAAGATATGATGCATAGAATTTAAACAATTTCAATATAGAAGAAAACAAATTGAAGCAAAAAAAATAAAAAGCAACAAAATAAAGCAAAAGAAATAAGAAACGAGATATATAAAAGAAATGCGGCAAATAAAAGCGAAAAATAAAAGCGAAAAATAAGAGGAAGTGACAAAAATGGTAATAGACACACATATTCGTCCGGCGCTTTTCTCACCGATCTGTGAAAATAAAGAGCGCTTTGAAAAGCGATGCGATCAGATGAACTATCATTTGATGAAGCCGTCAAGTATCGAACTTTTGAAAAAGCAATATGCATTGGCAGGAATTGAAAAAGTATTTCTGCTTCCGTCAGATTGTTCGTTTGAAACGGGAGAACCGGATATATCAAACGACGAGATCGAGAAGATCGTACAATGTGATCCGACGTTTTTTGTCGGGTTTGCGTCTGCAGATCCGAGAAAGGAATCGGCGGCAGAAGAACTGGAAAAGGCGTTTAAGTTCCAAAATCTGGCGGGACTTTATATCAAACGGCAAGATTACATATGTATCCCTGTGATGAAAGATTATTTGTGCTGTATGATATATGTAAGAAATATAAAAGGCCGATCATTTTTCAGGCAGGATTGAGTATGGAAAATAACTCTCTGGCAAAATATTGCCGTCCGATTGAATTTGAGGAGGTTTTAAGTAAATATCCCGAAGTGAACATCTGTCTTTCTCATGTCGGCTGGCCGTGGGTTCAGGAAACGGCGGCGTTGCTTTTAAAATATGAGAATTGCTATACAAATACGGCGCTGATGAATTTTGACGGACCGTATCAGATTTACAAGAAAGTATTTACCGAAGATATGGGAGCGCTTTGGGTAGAACACAATATAGCGGATAAGATTATGTTTGGTTCGGGTTCGCCGAGAATTCGCCCGGTCAGAAGTAAAAGAGGATTGGACAGTCTTGGTTTCTCGGAAGAAACACTTGAAAAAATATATGCAGAAAATGCAGAGCGGTTTCTTGGAAGGGAGTGAGAGAGATGGATTTTATACTAAAAGAAGTTCCGATATGTGCGGATAAAGAATTTGAGATGATCAAGATTACAGATGACGTACGCAAGGTTGTGGAAGAAAGCGGAGTCGAAAAAGGAATTGTCTATGTAATTACAGAGCATACAACGACAGGAATCACTGTAAACGAAAGTCTTCCGTGTGTAGAAAAAGATCTTATGGAATGTCTTGACCGGATCGCGCCTGAAGATTATCCGTATCATCATAATCATTACCTTCCGACTTACGGAACGATCGGAGGAAACGCGCCCGGACATTTGAAATCGCTTCTGACAGGAAATCACTGCGTATTTCCTGTTTTAGACGGCACATTAAAACTCGGACACGCAGTCGATATTTATTTTTGTGAATACGATGGGATAAAAAACAGACGTTATATGGTTTATGTAGTCGGGGAAAGGGGTTAAGATCATTATGAAACGGACACTTGCGATGGCAGATAACTGCATTGACGTTTATTATAAACTAGATCGGTACTATCTGACGGGAAACAGTATTGATTTTGCATTGAATTATAAAGATCTTGGCGGTGATGTCACGGAAATGACGATTCTCGGAAATGATGTGTTTGCCGACGCTTTAGAAGAGAGGTTAAAATCAAAAAAAGTTCTTTTGAGGATACAAAAGCGTCCCGCCCCCCCTCCACCCGCCGCAAAAATGGATCTTGTTGACGGGGATAAAAAGCATCTGCATTTTGAAGGAAATGCGATGGAAGAGATCGAACTTCAGGACGATGATCTGGAATTTGTAAAACAGTTTGATATTATTTATGCGGAGCGTTGGGCGAAAGTCGGCAGATATATAAAAGAGATCAGGCAGGAAGGGCAGATATGGGTATATGATTTTTCTAAACGTTTGGAACAGGAAAGTAACGACGAGATCATTCCGTATCTTGATTATGCATTCTTTTCTTATGATCGGATGACGAATATATAAGAAATTTCATGGTGAAGACGAGCGAAAAAGGGGCGAAAACAGTCGTTGCCATGCTCGGAGAATACGGAAGCCTTGCTTATGAGAACGGGAAGTTTTATAAGTTGGATGCAGAAAAAGTTGAAGTAGTAAATACGGTAGGAGCAGGTGATTCTTATATCGCGGCTTTTACATACGGAGTCAGCTTGGGAGAAGATATCATGCAGTGCATGCGGCGCGGAAGACAACGTGCGACAGAGATTATACAGCAGTTCAATCCTTATAAGTAGCGAAAAATATCGTGAAATGCCGGAAAACAAAGAAACAAAATACGGCATGAAAAAAGAGTAACAATTCAGCGGTGACAGTTTCGATTAGGCGATCTGTTGCAGAAAATGTCAGAAAAGAAAGGAATCGGAAAGATGGAGCATTGTAAGATTATTGCAGTTGGAGATAACGTATGTGATAAATATTTGTCAAGAGGAAAGATGTATCCGGGCGGACAGTGCGTTAATACATGTGTTTATGTAAAGATGAACAATATGGAGTCTGCGTATCTTGGAAAATACGGAGATGATGAAGTGGCAGCCTGTGTTCAGGATACGTTGAAAGAAATCGGAATTGATGACAGTCACTGCCGTCGTTATGAAGGTGAAAATGGATTCGCTCTTGTAACTTTGAAAGAAACTGACAGAGTATTTTTAGGTTCAAATAAAGGCGGTATCGCAAAAGAGCATGATTTCGGATTTACAAAAGAAGATTTAGAGTATATCAAAGGTTTTCATCTTATTTACACAAATCTGAATTCTTATATTGAAAAAGAACTTCCTGTTTTATATCAGACGGGCGTTCCGGTTGCATATGATTTTTCTACTCGTTGGACAGACGAGTATTTGAAAGAAATATGTCCGTATGTAACAGTTGCGATTATGTCGTGCGCGCATTTGACAGATGAAGAGCGGGAAAAAGAAATGAGAAAAGCACAGTCTTACGGAGTGAAAGTTGTTCTCGGAACGATTGGAGAAGACGGATCTTACGTTCTTTATAATGATAAGATCTTATATGCGCCTGCAGTACACGCCGACGATGTGATCGATACAATGGGAGCAGGAGATTCTTATTTCTCAGCATTTTTATGTTCGCTTCTTGAAACGTCAAAGGAAGGAAAGATCGTTGAGGGAACAGATGAAGAAATGGCAAAAAGACTTCAGACGGCAATGGGAAAAGGCGCGGTATTTGCGGCGAAAGTATGTGCTTTAGAAGGAGCTTTCGGATACGGAGTTCCGATCTTGGGAAAGACAACTGTGTAAAGATCCAAAGGTAAGATACAAAAGGATAAAAGAAAAGATAAAAAGGATAGCTATAAAAAGATAACTGTAAAAGAGAGATCAACCAGTTAAAAATAATGAAAAATATAGTATAATAACGGAGGAAAAAATGAGACCGAATGTATATGAAAACAAAGAAGAAGGAATCAAATGTGTATATACGAATGAAAAATGGCTTGTAAGCATTAAAAACTGGAAGCCGGATAATGATATCGAAGGACTGAAACACCTGGAGATTCATCATACGACAGATGAACAGTTTATCCTTGTAAACGGAAAAGCGATTCTGATCACGGCAGAAAGAAAGGACGGAAAATTTGAAACAGAACTGACACTTATGGAAAAGGGAAAAGTTTATAATGTTCCGAAAGAATGTTGGTTCTATTCGATCACACAGAAAGATACAAAGATGGTTTATGTTCAGGATTCGGGATGTTCTATGGAAAACAGTGATTTTTGCGATCTTTCAGAAGTAGAGATCAAAAAAATCCAGGAAGAAGCGCGTCATTTATTCGCCTGATATTCCATAGGGAAAGTAAGGAAAATAGATCAGAAGCAATCGGGGATCGGAAAAGGAGCGGTTATGAAGAAAAAATATGTTTTATTTGATTTTGACGGTGTAATTGCAGATACGGAAGAAAGCAACAGTCATTATCTCGGTCTTGCACTGAAAGAGTTCGGAGTTGAGCTGACGGAAAAAGACAAGCAGAGGTTGATCGGTACGCATGATCAGGAACTTCTTATAGAATTCCTGTCGCGGGCGCCTCGCAAAGTGACAGTAGAGCAGCTTACACGGAGACGAAAAGAACTTGGAAATACATATGAAAACGGAAATATTGCTCCGATTCCCGGAATTGTTCCGCTGATACAAGGGCTGAGACAAAGCGGAGTGAAAACCGCGCTCGTATCTTCTACTGCAACCCATCTTATTATTATGGGACTGAATCGGATGCAGATGACGGACTTGTTTGATGTGATCGTCTGCGGTGATATGTGTGCCGAGAGAAAGCCTGATCCGGAATGCTATTTAAAGGCGATGGGATTATTAGGCGCTGTGCCGCAGGAGTGTCTTGTGTTTGAAGATTCGTCTGTCGGCATTCACGCCGCGAAACAGGCAGGGATCGAAGTCGCGGCATTTACCGGTTCAGGGAACGGTCAGGACGTAAGCGAAGCGGATTATGTTGTTTCATCATATGAAGAAAGTAAAAGGGTCTTAATCTGACCCCTTTACTTCTTTTATTTTAATGGATATCTGAGTAATGTAGTTTGCGGGATCTGACTCCGTAGTTTCGTCTATTAAGCTTTCGTCGTAGATCATAGATTCGATTTCAAAATGGTTCTTTCCGGCATAATCTATCATAAAAGGATAAGCTTGATAAGTTTGGTTATACGGACCTTTATGATACATTACGATATAAGTTCCGCTTTCAATAATGTCATAATCTTTTTCATCGTGATCTGACGGAAGGATTGTATAGTAATATTTATATTGAGTTTTATTGATATTCGGATTCAGCGCTGTTTTCATATCTACGATTCCGGCGACCGCATGTCCTAAGCTGTAGTCTTTTTCCTTGCGGTAGGCCATATGTTCTCCTAAGATTTTATATTGGAGTGTATCGCTTGCATCTGCGGGGATTTCTTTACTTTTAACAATTTGGATGGCGGGTCTGTATTCGAGATAATCGTATCTAATAAGACAGACTTCGCCTTATTTATCAGATCAAGTTTTACGTGCATCATCTCTATTGTCCGATTGTATTTATTGACTGTTTGTTTCAGAGGGATCATTCTGTTGCTGTATAGATCATAGATCAAGTCGGCGTTTCTGTTTTCTATATAATTCTGAATTTCTTTGAGAGACAAGCCGATTGTCTGTAAGGCCTGTATGTTACTATAATATCAAGTTGTTCTAAACTGTAAAATCGGAATCCTTTTTCATTTTTAAATATCGGTTTAAATACATTTTTCTTTTCGTAAAAAAGTAAAGTTTGCTTGGAAACTCCTGAAATACTGGAAAATTCATTTGGATTTAATAGATTTTCGTACATAATAGCAATCCTTTCCTGCGTAAAATGGAAATTTTATAAATAGGCTTGAGTATATAGTAACAATATACCATATAATAATACGTATAGAAACAGAAAAGGAGTAAAAGTATGTTGGAAGTTAATAATTTATTTCATGCTACACGTATTATAGAAGGGTATGGAGTAATAGAAACGACAGGACAAGAATGTGCGAATCTTGGTTTTGGAAAAGTGTTGGTTATTACAGATCCGTTTTTAGCGTCTTCCGAGCATTATAAAAAACTAAAGAAAAGTTTGGATGATGCGAAAATCGAAAACTTTTTGCTGACGAATGTGAAGCCGAATCCAAGAGCGGAAGATTGTGACGAAATGGCAGAGTTTGCGAAAAAGAATCATGTTGATGCACTGATCGCGTTAGGCGGGGGATCTGCGATGGATCAGGCGAAAGCTGTCGGCGCGGTTGTCACGAACGGAAAATCCACTGTAGAGTGGGGAGATACGGAATTGGATACAAATATACTTCCGCTGATCTGCATTCCGTCTACTTCGGGAACAGGAGCAGAAGTGACATGGTGTGCCGTTATAACAGATACAGAAAGACAGTACAAAATGACAGTCGGAGATCCTGTTCATATGATTCCTGTCTTAGCGATCTGTGATCCTGAAATTACGATCGGACTGCCGAAATCTTTAACTGCGGCATGCGGTGTCGACGCTTTAACACATTGTATCGAAGCGTATACGGTTCAGTTACATCAGCCGATCACAGATGCTCTGGCGCTGAAAGGGATTTCTATGATCGCAGAGAATCTGGAAAAAGCATACGAGAACGGCGAAGACAGAGAAGCAAGAAGAAACATGATGATCGCAAGTACGATCGGCGGTATGGCGTTCATTTCTTCAAATGTCGGAGCGGTACATGCTTTTGCCGAGACAGTAGGCGCTTGGTTTGATACGCCGCACGGTGTGGCAAATTCACTGTTTCTGCCATATATCATGGAATTTAATATTCCGGCATGTCCTGAGCGGTTTGCAGATATTGCGGATGCAATGGGAATCGAAAGAGAAGAAAGTATGTCTGACGAGCAATACGCATTGAAAGCGGTAGAATATGTGAAAGCTTTGAACAGAAAATTAAACATTCCTACAATTAAAGAAATCAAAGGAATCACGGAAGAGAGATTTGAGGCGATCGCGGAAAGATCTGCTAACAATGTTTTATCAAATGACAATGCCAGAAAAATTACGAAAGAAGATTACTTGGAGCTGTTAAAAAAAGCTTACAATGAATAATGAGGATATGAGATTATGAGAAAAATTAAAAAGATTGTAGATTTATCATGGGAATTTACTGCCGAAACACCGATATACCCGGGAGATCCGGAACCGTCTGTTACAGTTGCTACTACACTGGAAAACGAAGGTTACAATCTATCTACATTGGTAATGGGAACACAGACCGGTACTCATGTAGATGCGCCGTATCATTTTTCAAACAGCGGTGAAACGATCGATAATATGGAATTAGATTTCTTCTTGGGAGAAGCTGTTGTTGTAAGAGTAACGGATAAAAAGGCTGACGAAGCAATTACATTAGAAGATATCGAACCGTATAAAGAAGAAATTTGTGAAGGAAAAATCGTTCTTTTTAATACAAACTGGTATAAAACAAGAGGTACAGATGAATTTTTCCACCATCCATATGTAAACGGAGATGTAGCAAAATATTTAGTTGATAATGGGGTTCGCTTTATCGGAATTGATACGATCAATGCGGATCAGACTGGTGGAACGGAATTTCCGGTACACGATCTGTTCTCTGAAAAAAGATTGATGATCGGAGAAAACTGGGCATTTTTTGATCAGATCGATTTTGAACGTCCGTATGTTATCGCACTGCCGATGAAACTTATAGGATGCGACGGTTCGCCTGTAAGAGCGATCGCGGTACAGTGGGAGGAAGAATAATGGATGCGAAAAAAATCTGGAGTTATGCCAGAAGGCTGCTCGCAATTATCCCTTCTATTTTCATCTGTGCTCTTGGAGTAGCGCTTTTGGTTTGGCCGGAATGGGGATGTGATCCGCTGACAACATTTGAGATTGGGTTATCAAATGTATTTCACGTTCAGTTTGGTACTGTTGCTCTTGTGTTTGAAGGAATCATGTTTTTTGTATTTTTCTTTGTAAGAAGAGATTTGGTACATTTAGGAACTCTTGCATGGTGCTTTTTAATAGGACCTTTTGAAAATTTCTGGTTAGACGTTCTTGCACCGATGCTGCCGACAGCTCCGGAAATGAGTGTCGGACTGAAAATAGCGTGTATTTTAATAGGTTCGATCATTATTATTTTGACATTGGCTTATTATATCCCGATCGGTTTAGGATATCAGACATCCGATATATTTGCGTTTATGGCGGCTGATCTTGTTAAAAAGAGTTACGGAATCGGTCTGATCATATCTTATGCAATCTTATTTGTAATCGGAGTGGCGTTAGGATCGTCATGGGGAATCGGAACATTGATCGCAGTTGTTGCATACGGACCGATCATAGACAGGCTGATGGGGATTATTGAGCCGTTCTCATTTGCTGTGGCAGGAATGAAAAAAGAAAATAAGAAAGGCAAGTAAGATGAAAAGGATGTCACCTGCAAGGGCGATAGCATATGGACTGCCCGGCTTGGCAACGCTTTTTACATTTACCATGTTTACGACATATGGCTTGTATTTTTTTACAAATATTGTCGGATTGTCAGGAAAATTCGCGGGTCTGATCATGACGATCGGAACTTTATGGGATGCTGTTACAGATCCTTTGGTCGGAATCATCTCAGATAACCGCGATCCCCGTAAAGGGAGAAGAAGACCGTTTTTATTAGTATGTGCGATTCCGTTTGGAATTGTAACGTGGCTACTGTTTACGGCATGGGATTTTGTTGAAATTCAGCAGAAAATTTATTTTATTATAGTTGCTTTGTTATTTTATACATTTCAGACTTTGATGACGTTCCGTATACTTCCTTAAGCGGCGAAGTTACCGATAACTATGACCTGCGAAGTAAGCTGGCTACAATAAGAACGTTTTGGGCGATCATCGGAGTGGCAATCGGCGGCGGGATCATGGCATATACCGTTTTTTAGAGCCTGTTGTCGGCGGCAGCAGACAAGCTTGGTCCGTATGTTTTGCATTTTTCGGCATTATCTGTACGCTTAGTATCTGGATCGGTTATAAGGCGAGTGAAGGATACGAAAATAAAGATATTATTACAAAAAAATCTTATTCCATAAAAGAAATGCTGGAAGGTCCTCTTCGGAACAAGCCGTTTCTTCATTTAACGATTGCGTTTATATTTGCAATTTTGGCACAGGCGATTTTTCTCGGAGTATTGGTATATTATCTGAGATATAACCTGAACCTGAACGACACGCAGGTATCCCTTGTGAATATCATTATGTGGATCGTAGCGTTGTTTTGGGTTTTCCCGATAGATCATTGGTCTACGAAATATTCAAAAGTTGTTTCATGGACGATTTCTATGGGAATCTGGCTTTTGTGTATGATCGTGTTCCCTTTGTTCTTCTTAAAGCCGGGTTCAACCGCAGCGCCGATCATTATGACGAGCATTCTCGTAGTTGGGTTAAACGCACTGTATCAGGTTATTTATGCCATGATTTCTGACTGCGTAGAAGTCGATGAATTGATGAGCGGTGAAAGACGGGAAGGGTTGTTTTATTCTATGGCAACCGTATCCCAGAAATTAGCCGCTGCGTCCGGCGTCAGTGTTTTAGGGATGATTATAGATTATGTCGGATATAATCCGGCGGTATCCGTGCAAAGTATGCAGACAGTTCAAGGGTTTCATAATATATTTGTAATAGGAACTTCTGTCTGTCTGCTGCTGTCCATTGTGACAATGGCAACAAACCCTCTGACGAAAAAACGTTATTCCGAGTGTTGGAAGTCGTGCGCTTGAAAAGGGCAGGAAAGAGATTGCTTTAGATGAATTTAAAGATTTATTGTTTATAAAAAAGAACCGAAAATAATATAACATATGAAAACTCTCTTTTTGCATTTTATATAAGGAAGGAAATGCATATGACCTTCCTGTGTTGAGGTGGGAAAGAGAGTTTTTATATTTTAAGGGAGATGTGTGGGGACTGTGATACAGGTTTAAATTTTGTAAAGAAAATGTAAAAAAACTGAAAAATATACAAAATTCACATTTCGTATAAGTAAAAAGTGGAATAGTAGGAAAAAATAAATTATTTTACATAAATTGAGGGCGAAAACTTGACAATTTTTCATGGGGGGGGGTATAATTTTACTGTAATATAAAAATAGAACAGAGGAAAGAATTCAGCGATCAAAGCTTTTAAATGCCTACATAGTCAGATATGTGGGCATTTGTTATGTTAAAAAATATAATACCTACCTGAGAGGTATTATATAAAAAGAGATTTATATATTGTAAGTATGATGGCGGCATTCTTTCACATGGAGGTCGTTTTTTTATTTTGTATATAACTTATGAGGAGGCGGACTATGCAGCTTAACGTGACAACAGATTATGCGATCAGAACTGTTTTATATCTGGGGCAATGTAAAAAGATTGCTTCCGCTACAGAGATATCGAATGAAATGGGAATTCCAAGAGGATATCTTGAGAAAGTGCTTTCAAAACTGAAAAAGGCAGAATATATTTCCGCAGATCTGGGAGCCAGAGGCGGATATCGACTTAATAAGACTTTAAAAGATATTACATTGGGAGATGTGATACGCCTTATGGAAAGCACGACAAAAATAAACCGATGTCTGGAGGATGATGCTTATTGTAGTCGAAAGGCGGTAGATTTTTGTGCGGTGCGAAGATATTACGCAAAAGTTCAGGAAAAATTAGAGACCCAATTTTTCAGTATTTCATTGAAAGAAATTTTGGAACAAGAGGGAGCGTGAAAAAAAGACAGTGAAGAATAGAGACATAAAAAAATTATTTAAGTGGAAAATATGGAAAAAGGGAACTGCATGTCTGTTGGTATTTTCTGTATTGCTGCAGACGGTGACTGTTTCGGCGCAGGGAATAGCGAAAGGGCCGCCGATCGATATGCAGCTCATACAGCAGCTGCAGGAAGCAAAAATGCCGATGCAGTCAGACGTGTCAGAAGAAGGACAGAGCGTTCAGTCGTCGGGTGAGCAGTCAGAGCTGACAGAGAATGGACAGACAGATCAGCCGTCAGGCGATCAGTCAGGTTCGGCAGAAAACGGACAGGCAGTTCAGCCGTCAGGAGATCAGTCAGGTTCGGCAGAAAACGGACAGACAGATCCGTCATCGGATCAGCAGTCAGAAGACGCAGATTTATATGAAAACGGCATTATTAAGATTTACAACATCGAACAGCTTCAGGCGATCGGTACAGGAAGTTCTGTACGGATGAACGATACAGAGAAAGAACTGTTCGGCACAGGCGAAGAAGTTGTTGACGGCGGAAATGCGGTTACATATGCGTCAGATGCGGATTACATGCTGATGAATGAAATCCCGCTGACTGCGAAAACGATGTGGACTTTGCCGGAGGGATTTACCGGAACATTTGCAGAAGCTCCGAAAGAGGATGCTCCGTTGTATGATAAAGAAAGCGATACGGTTTATGTTTACAATAACTATCAGCTTCTCTTGATCGCTTCGGAAAATTCGGCGGAAGAACCGATCATGTCTTATGATATGATCCCTGAAAAAGTGGGAATAGGTCAGCTTCTGTATAAAGACGGAACTTTGGCAGATGAGAGCGCGGAAGCGGCGCAGGAATATCTGACTTACAGCAAAGAACATAATTATGTGTTAAGTCCGTCCTTTACAGAACAGATGCCGGAACTAAAGGCGGAAAAGATTAAGAAAGAAGCAACGGTTCAGGCAGATGCGGGACAGCTTGGAGGGCGTGAGTATCTTGGTCAGGTTTATACCAAAGTTGAAGGAGAGCCATATATACTTATCGGAAACGAATGGCAGCTTAGAGCAATCGGACAAGATGCGAAGCCTAAAGAAAAAGGCAATCAGTATATGCAAGTAACCCCAATGCTGTATGTGAAATCCATAGTAGACCTGCCTTGGCCGTGGGATGATAAAATAACATATACCCCATATTATCCCGGTGATGCCGACTTCAATCTAAAACAAGGTGAGGCTTTGGGAGAAAGTGGAATTGAACAAAAAGATTTCATCTATTTTTCAGAAGCAAATACAAACAAAACAGAAGGTTTGATGAATATCGAATATGATAAAGAAGGATTAGTTGGATTCTTGCTTGGACCACTGGGAGAGCTGCTTGGTGACATTTTACATGCACTGTTAGGACCTTTGTTTGATATACCGATATTAGGGGATCTTTTAGCAGGTCTTATCGGTGAGCGGACAGATGATATTGTTATCGTGGATAAGGAATTTAATCAAAACAACGTTCAAAGTTATCCTTCTCTATCAGAAGCAAGCAATGAATTAAAATCGCTAAAATATTCTCCGGATGCCAATTATATTATTTTTCGAGATATTGATTTATTGCAGGGAGAATATTCCGACGGAAAAGAGGATGACTGGACACCGCTTCACTTTTCGGGAAAAATGGAAGGACGCCTGAATATGCAGGAGGGCAGCGTGCCTACCATTAGTAATATTCAAGTGAATCAGACAGGGGAACTGGATATCCAAAAAGACAGCGGAATTGGATTTTTCGGAACGATCTCTAATGAAATGAAAAAAAGTGGGAATGGTGGTTTCGAGTCTGCGGGGAAGGCGGGAGTAAAAAACCTCCATTTAGATCAAGTTACAGTTAATAATCAATCTGTGACAGTAAATAATGATCCAAAATCATTAGTAGAAGGATTGTTGGAAGTGCTGGGTGGATTGTTGGGTGGAATTCTGGACCTGATAAGTGGAATCCTTGAAGGACTGGTTCCGGTAATCGGAAACTTAAAACTGGGAGATGTCATTAAAGACTTATTGACATTAAAGCAAAGCAGTCCGGATATGTTTGCGACCGGAAGCTTTGCAGGACGTATTGTAGGGGATGTTTCTGTTGAAAACTGTACGGTAACCAACGCTTCTGTAACGAATGTAAAAGGAATGACAGGAGGATTTGTCGGATATACATCAGGAGAAGCAACCTATATTCTCGGAAATGTGACAGCGGGAGTCGTAGAGCTATTATCAACCTTGCTGAATATTCTTCCGGGCGTGGGACTGGGAGATTTGATTACGATTCTTTTGAAAAATGATGTTCCTCTTGGACAGTTATTGCCGAATGGCTATTATAAGCCACTGATCCAAAACAGCAGTGTTTCTCTTTCAGAGGGATCGATCGGAACGACAGGAACGGGGAAAGAAACTGTCAATTACAACGGCGGATTTGTGGGAAGCCAGACAGGAACAGATATAAATAACTGTTCTGTAACCGGTTTGAATCAGGTAGTGGCAGATATCGGAGCCGGAGGCTTTGCCGGAATCGAAAAAGATGCACAGGTTAAAGGATTATTAAGTGATCTGGGAGCGGAAATCAAAACATTTGATATTCGTTCTACACAGAGAAATTGTCATGTAGACGCAAGCGACCTTTCAGTTACGGCGACAGATAGTTATGCCGGAGGTTTTAATGGCGTAATGGCAAATAGTAGCAGCATCGAATCAAATGTTTCGGGAGTGAAACTGGTTAAAGCCAATCAATATGCCGGAGGTTTTGCGGGAAGAGCTACGTTGGGCTATGGAATGGCCGTAGGTTCAAACGATGAACAAAATGATACTTTATTGCAATCTGTATCAAAACTACTGGAACAGTTACTTGCTTCGGGAAATGAAGAAGAACTAGGTGTGCTTCTTTCCTTAAGCGGTGCACAGCCTTCTGAAATAAAAGGAAGTTCTGTCAGTGGAACAAACTTTAGTGTTCAGGCAGCGGCAGATTATGCCGGCGGTCTGATCGGACAGGGAGGCGAACAGATCACATCCTCTGGAACTGAGAAAAATACGATACAAGGGGTAAGTTTTGTAAAAGCAAATAATTATGCAGGCGGAATTTCAGGAGCAGTTACTGTAGCTGATGCGGTCGGCGTATTGAACGATACACTGGGAATCGGAAGTTATCTTTCGTTTACTGTATCGAATGTAGATCTAGGTGGTAATGATCTTCAAATCGAAGCATCGAATAAGTATGCTTCCGGCGGAGCAGGTTTAATGCTTGGAGGAACAGCAGAGCAGATTAAAATTGAAGGTATTCAATCTGTGACTGCCGAAATTATACCGCCGGGTTTGCCGGACGGGCAGGAACAGGCAGTCTTGCAAAAGAAGGCGGTCTGGATCTTCTGGGCCTGGGATTGATTAAAGTTGACAGCTTACTTAGTCTGGTTGATGGTGTTGCCACAAAAGTTTCCAATGTATTGTGAGCGGAACAGAGAACGGCGCAGTCATCAAAGCCAGTGGACAGGTTGAGATAACGGAAGGCGAATCTATTCTGCCGGAGGCTTTATTTCCGAAGCAGAAGGGGTACAAATTGCAGATTCACATGTGACAAATCTGAAGGCAGTTTATGCAGAAGCTGCAAAAGATAATAAAGAAGGTTATGCCGGAGGCTTTGTGGGAAGAAGCCACACAGGCGGGCTGGCAGGTCTGGCCCAGGAAGACAAAGACGGAGCATTGAAACTTCCCGGAATTGTAAATGTCAGCGGGCTGTTAGATTTAGTTCCGTATTTGATACCTCAATATACAAATACTACCGTTACATTTTGCTCAGCTAATGAAGAACCTCAGGTCAAGGCTGATTATGCCGGCGGATTTTTTGGAGAAATGCAAAGCGGTAAGGTCGATAACAGTACAAGGACAGAGGCTTATGCAGTTTATGGTCTGGAAAAAGTCAAGGGTGAATCTCACGCCGGAGGCTTTGCCGGAAAAGTTGACGCAGGGGCAACGGCTTCTTCAAATGGACTGAATCTTCTTGGTGGTATTTTAAACCTTGATATCGGTCAGCTGCTCGATGTACTTCAAGTTTACATCCCGATCATTCAATCGGCGGGCGTGAAGTCGACAGAAAAAGGATTTACTGTAGAAGCGACGGATACAGACAGCTATGCGGGAGGTTATCTTGGATATGGCGGCGGTGTGCAGATTAAAGATTCGGATGTGACATCCTTAAAGCATACAAAGGTGACGCCGCCGGGCGATAGTCTGGAATCTGCAAATGGAGACAGCTATTTCGGAACGGATTCACAATATGCAGTCAAAGGTGGAAAATACGCCGGAGGTTATGCAGGATGTGTGGATATTGATTCCGCGGCAGCAGTCGGAGGCGGATTAAAGCTTCTTGGGAACATCGAGCTGACGAATCTTTTGAAGGCGCTGGATGTAGTGGCGTCTACCATTGAAAACTCCGATGTCAACGGATGTGTCGGCGGTTATTCCGTACTGGCAGATGGCAGAGATGATAAGAATCAGAAGTTAGGAAAAGCAGGTGGATTTATCGGAGAAATGTCCGGTACCATCATCAAAAACAGTGATGCGAATTTATTCAACTATATTATCGGACGCGAGGCAGCCGGAGGTTATGCCGGTATCATGGAACCGGGAAATGTTGCTTCCGTAATCAAGATGCCGGTATTTTAGATGGACTGTTAAATGTAACAGATAGTCTTGCCAGTCTGGTGCAGCTTTCATTCCGATTATAGAAGACAGTCAGACGAGCAGCGTGCCTTGCGGCGGCGCGGTTCGTGCCGACGGCATCACTGACACCCAGTGTGTGAGAGGTCTTGCCGGAGGCTATGTAGGTTATAACCATGGTGGAAGAATTAAAGGATATGCGGCAGAAGGCGGCGGGAAGGAATGTGCCACGATTCGTATTCGTTCAGTCTACGGCGGCGAGTTTGCCGGAGGATTTACCGGA
>ERZ860023.619-NODE-619-length-19768-cov-2.600873_pt1 | contig 19768 bp, 15 predicted proteins | sample MGYA00509983_ERZ860023 | MGnify/ENA primary metagenome ERZ860023 (study PRJEB30046, sample SAMN00715180) | human gut metagenome | study: EMG produced TPA metagenomics assembly of the A metagenome-wide association study of gut microbiota in type 2...
CTCGTACCGGTCGATCCTGCAACGGACGCACCAGGTCGTCGGCGGCATCCATTAACGCATAGAGATCGGTCCCATGCTGCCAGCCCAGTTTATCCGCGGCGGCAATAAACACTTCCAGCGGTGCGTTACCTGCGCCCGCGCCCATTCCCGCGAGGCTGGCGTCGATTCGGTCGCAGCCCTCTTCCACCGCCGCGATAGAGTTCGCCACGCCAAGACTCAGGTTATGGTGAGCGTGCATGCCAGTTTGCGTTTCTGGTTTCAGCTCTGCTTTCAGGGCGCGGAAACGGTCACGGATATCGCTCATGTTCATCGCACCGCCAGAATCCACCACATAAATACAGGTCGCACCGTAGCCTTCCATCAGCTTTGCCTGCTTGGCGAGATTCTCCGGCGTGGTCATATGGCTCATCATCAGAAAACCAACGGTGTCCATTCCGAGCTCGCGGGCATACTGAATATGCTGGGCGGAAACATCAGCTTCGGTACAGTGCGTTGCCACACGAACCACCCGCGCGCCAGCCTGCCAGGCATTTTTCAGATCGTGAATAGTGCCGATTCCTGGCAGCAACAACGTCGCGATTTTGGCGTGCTTCACCACATCCGCCGCCGCTTCAATCCATTCAAGGTCGCTATGTGCGCCGAAACCATAGTTAAAGCTGGAACCTTGCAAACCGTCGCCGTGGGCCACTTCAATCGAATCCACGCGGGCATCGTCCAGTGCTTTGGCAATCTGGCGAACGTTTTCCAGCGAATACTGATGACGAATGGCGTGCATACCGTCACGCAATGTGACGTCCGAGATATAAAGTTTTTTACCGTTCATGCCGCTTCTCCTGCCTTGCGCGCCAGTGACTGGGCCATTTTTTCCGCTGTCGCCAGCGCACTGGAAGTCATAATATCGAGGTTGCCCGCATAGGCAGGCAGATAATGCGCTGCGCCTTCGACTTCCAGCCAGACCGCTGTTTTCAGTCCGGAGAATTGCCCCACGCCCGGTAAATTGACCGGTTTATCCTGCGGGATAACTTCAAACTGCACGCGCTGTTTCAGGCGATAACCCGGTACGTAAGCCTGCACCGCCTCAGCCATTTCATTGATTGAGGCTTCGATATCATCTTGTGAAGCTTCGTCGCTCAATACATACACCGTGTCACGCATCATCAACGGTGGCTCTGCTGGGTTAAGCACAATAATCGCCTTCCCTTTTGCCGCGCCGCCCACCACTTCAATGGCTCGGGAAGTGGTTTCCGTAAATTCATCGATATTGGCACGCGTGCCAGGTCCGGCAGATTTACTGGCGATAGAAGCGATAATTTCGGCGTAATGAACACGCGCCACGCGTGAAACTGCCGCCACCATTGGAATGGTGGCCTGGCCGCCGCAGGTGACCATGTTGACGTTCAGTTGATCGACGTTCGCCTCGAGGTTAACCACCGGCACGCAGTAAGGGCCGATGGCAGCAGGCGTCAGGTCAATTAAGCGAATATCCGGTTTCGCTTCGCGTAAAGCGGCATCGTTTTTCACATGCGCGCCCGCGCTGGTCGCATCAAATACAATGTCGATATCAGCAAATTCAGGCATGTTCATCAGCCCGATCACCCCTTCATGGGTGGTGGCGACGCCCATACGTCTGGCACGCGCCAGACCGTCGGACTGAGGATCAATGCCGACCATCACCGCCATCTCCAGATGCTGACCGTGACGCAAAATTTTAATCATCAGATCGGTGCCAATGTTGCCAGAACCGATAATGGCGACTTTACGCTTACTCATGACAGACTTCCTTTTGGGGCTGCGCTTGAAAATGTCGCAGCAACTGAACCTATGCCTTCAATATGGGCTTCAAAACGATCGCCCGCATTCACCGCCACCATCGGGCCTAATGCCCCGGTAAGAATGATATCTCCGGCGCGCAGCGGTTCACCCAGACTGGCCATTTTCGTGCCAGCCAGACGGCGGCATTAAGCGGATGTCCCAGGCATTCGCTGCCGCGCCCGCTGGAAACCTCTTCGTTATTACGCGTCATCTTCATGGCGCAGTTTTTCAGGTCTAACCCCGCCGGACGTTGCGCCGGACCGCCGATGACATACACCCCGCAGGAAGCGTTATCTGCCACGGTATCGACAAACTGAATCGACCAGTCGCGAATGCGGCTACCCACCACCTCCAGCGCCGGAAGTACCCATTCAATGGCGTTATACAATTCGTCGAAGGTGATATCAGTTGCGGGCAAATCGCGGTTCAACACCAGTGCGATCTCCGCTTCAATGCGGGGTTGCAGAACACGGGAAAAAGGAATGATTTCGTTATCGCCATAACACATGTCGGCAAATAACGTCCCAAAATCCGGTTGATCAACGCCCAGTTGTTGTTGCACTTTCGGATGTGTCAGGCCCACTTTACGCCCTACCACGCGACGCCCCTGCGCAACGTCATGTTGCACATTTATGTGCTGAATGGCGTAAGCCGCTTCAGCGTTATCGATACCAATCAGATCGCGCAGCGGTGCAATCGCTTCGCCCTGCTCTGCGGCGCGGCGTAAATCCGCCGCCAGTTGCTCAAGAGTATGCTTCGTCATGACCATTCCTTAAGGGCGTGCGAGGAAATTCAGCACCAGTTGATTGAAAGCGTCGGCATGTTCCCACTGCGCCCAGTGACCGCAGTCGCGGAAGATATGCAGTTCAGAACCGGCAATGCCGGACAGCAGACGCAGACCCGCATCCATCGGCACAAAGCGGTCGTTGCGCCCCCAGACAATCAGGGTTTGCGCTTTGATTTCCGCCAGACGTGGGCCAAAATCCGGGAACTGTTTCGGATTAGCTTCCAGGCTCTTAACGAAGTTTTCCAGGTGATCGCGGCGCGACAGCATATTATTCAGGCGCGCTTCAAACAGGGCGTCGGTCAAATCGCTGGTATCAAAAACGAAGATATCCATCATCAGTTTCAGGTTTTCGATAGTCGGCTGACGATAAAGCTGATTCAGTCGCTTAATACCTTCGGTTGGCATCGGCGTAAACAAACTCATGCCGCCCGTACCGCCGCCCATCAGCACCAGTTTGCCGACGCGCTCCGGCCAGTTAAGGGTGAACGCCACAGAACTATGGCCGCCCATCGAGTTGCCCAACAGGTGGATTTTGGCGATATCCAGTTGATCCACCACGCTTTTCAGGATTCGTGCATTAAGATCCGATCGTGAACCACTATTAACGATCGAATCGCTCTTGCCCCAACCCGGACAATCCAGCAGGATCACCCGATAGCCCGCCTCTACCAGCGGATCGATATTGCGGCTGAAATTCGCCCAGCCAGTAGCACCCGGGCCGGAACCATGCAGCAGGACAACGGTTTCGTCGCCTTGTCCGCAGTCATTAAAATGGATGCGCAGCGTTTTACCCGCTTCTTCTACATTCAGAAAACGGCTGGTGGCGGCTTCGGTTTGTGGCTGATAACTCATCATCTTCTCCTGCATATTCAGTTCTCTGTTCTGGCGCTTAACGAGCCAAATCCGGCAATCCACTCCGGGATTGGGCGGTAATAACGCCCTTCGCTACGCCAGTTGCCAAATGCAGAAATAGCGGCAAAAGCGGCGACCCAGGTTTTGATTTCATGTGTCGACTTTCCGGCAATGGCGGAAAGCTCTTCGTTACTGACGGCATCCAGTTCCTGTATGCGTCCCTGCTCCAGCAAAGTCATGAACTGGTTATCCCAAATCGGGTTGAGCGGATGCAGAGTTCTCTGATCCTCAACAAACTTCTCAGCGGCGCTAATCACCCGTTGCTGACGCAATTCGCGCTCACTGGCGGGTAAATCTTTCCCGCTCCCCAACAGACGGTCGCGCATATGGGCATCGGCTTTCGCCAGTTCGGGCACCGGCGGCTGATGGGAAAGCCCACCGGAACCCAGGAACAGCACGCGTTTATTGAGAGTGCTGGTGAAACGTCCAATGGCTTCACCCAACATGCGGGTACGCTGGAAACCGGGCAGCGGCGTGGCGACACCGTTGATGAACACAGGCAGAACTGGCTCCTTATCCAGCCCGCCGAGCAGGAACTCCAGTGGCTGGGCGAACCCGTGGTCCACCTGCATACAGTAAGAAACGGCAAGATCGATCCCGCTCTTCATGACGGCATGCGCACAGGCCTCCGCCAGCTCCACAGGCACGGGCAGCTCTCCTGCCGCACTGCCGAAATCACCAATTGCCGTCGCCCCAACGCCTAAACAGAACGGTGGCATCACGTCATAGAAAAAGCCGTTGTAGTGATCTGGCGCAAACAGCACCACCAGTTCAGGGGAGAAAGCCGCAATACGCTCGCGGGCGCTGGCAATCACGCCATTGACCTCATCGAGTACCTCTTGCGCCGGGTCGACATATCCCACCAGCGGCGAGTGGGAAAGACAGTGAAGATAAGCGTGCATATCAGGCTACCTTTTCGACAGAAACGTCGGCATCAGGGCGGGTCAGCGTCATCACCGACGCCAGTTTATTCAGCGTATTACCCAGGGTTTGCGGAATGGCGGTGGCGGCAACAAAGCGATCCGGGCGCATCACCACCAGCGAAGCATTATATTGTGCGAACCGCTACGCAGGCGACCTTGCGTATCCCCCACGCGTAGTACGCCGTCGTGGTTATCCTGTGCGGTATGAATTTGCACTTCCGGCACCACCTGAATGAAGCGGGTGCCCAACGCGCGCCACTGCTGGATTTGCTCGTCGCTCATCCCCCACAGTGGATTGCATCCCCAGCCAATTACCGCGAAGTTCGCGCCGATCGCGTTATCGAGCAGCGTCACGTCGCCGTTTTCCAGCGTGACTTTCGGCTGAATAAACATCTTGCCGACCGGAGAGTGCTTCGCTTCGCCCTCTCGCACCAGCGCACCGCCGTAATATTGCGGCATCGGCTTGAAGCGCATTTCGAGGAAGTAGCGTTTTACTGGCGGCAGATAATTCAGCAGCCAGGAAACGCCGTCACGTAACGTACCCTGCCAGCGTTTCGGCGGAGCCAGCACGTTGCCCGCCGTCACGGACAGGTCAATCATCGCTTTGGCGTGATCGCGTCGTTCTTGTTGATAGGTATCGAGCAGCGCATCACGGGCTTTCCCCTGGATAACCAACGCCAGTTTCCAGGCGAGGTTAAAGGCGTCGCGCATACCACTGTTATAGCCCTGCCCCTGCCACGCCGGCATGATGTGCGCGGCATCGCCCGCCAGCAGTACGCGATCAATACGGAAACGTTGCGCCAGTCGCGCGTTGTGGGTGTAGACACGCTGGCGAATCAATTCAACATTGTCCGGATTAGGCAGCACTTTGCTTAACAGCTTGCGCATATTTTGCGGCTCACGCAGCTGTTCTTCGGTTTCTCCCGACATCACCATAAATTCAAAGCGACGTACCGCATGAGGCAGCGCGGCAGAAACATACGGGCGCACCGGATCGCAACACAAATAGATATGCGGCGTACTTAACGGATCGTTGGCGATATCTACCACAATCCACTGATTTGGCGCAGTTTTACCTTCAAACGGCACATTCAGGGTGCGACGAACAAAACTTGCCCCACCATCACAGGCCACCAGCCACTGGGCTTTGATCGTTTCCCGCTGCCCTTCTGCCGTTTTCAGGTGCAAGGTCACTTCGTCATCTTGCTGGCTGAAGGCCTCCAGCTCGCGGGAAAACAAGCAGCGCACATTGGGAAAACGCGACAACCCTTCCAGCATCACCGCATCGACCTGTGGCTGAATAAAGGCGTTACGGCGCGGCCAGCCAAATTCATCGGTCATTGGCTGAATATCAGCAAAACAGCGGCCTTTTGGGGTGAGAAAACGCATCGCGTGCCACGGTGTAGTGTGCGGCAGAACATTATCGACCAGGCCGACCGACTGCATGGTGCGCAGCGCCTCGTCATCAATACCAATCGCACGCGGGTAGTCGATCAACTTATCGAGTTTCTCCACCACCAGCACGTCAATGCCCATCTGACCGAGATAGTTCGCCATCATCAGCCCACCGGGCCGGCACCAGCGATCGCCACCTGAACGCTATGGTTAACAGCAGGCTGGATGTCAGGGTGTTGTATTGCCATTTCAGTACCTCACGACTCGGACAAAATGCCGTTGCGCGCACAGTACGGCGCAACTTATTTCGTTAAAAACATGTAAATGATTTTTTTATTGTGCGCTCAGTATAGGAAGGGTGTTTTCGGCTACAATCAAAACATGCCCGAATGTGCACCAGGTGCACAACGTTGTTTTAACTATAGAAATGTCAATTAATATGCAGAACAATGAGCAGACGGAATACAAAACCGTGCGCGGCTTAACCCGCGGTCTAATGTTATTAAATATGTTAAATAAACTTGACGGCGGTGCCAGCGTCGGGCTGCTGGCGGAACTCAGCGGCCTGCATCGCACCACTGTGCGGCGACTGCTGGAGACGCTGCAGGAAGAGGGATATGTCCGCCGTAGCCCCTCCGATGATAGTTTTCGACTGACCATCAAAGTGCGGCAATTAAGCAAGGATTTCGTGACGAACAGTGGATTTCTGCACTGGCGGCCCCACTGCTGGGCGATCTGTTGCGCGAAGTGGTATGGCCGACAGATGTGTCCACGCTGGATGTTGATGCAATGGTGGTACGCGAAACCACCCACCGTTTCAGCCGCTTATCTTTTCACCGGGCAATGGTCGGGCGACGTTTGCCGCTTCTGAAAACCGCCTCGGGCCTGACCTGGCTGGCCTTTTGCCCGGAACAAGAACGCAAGGAATTAATCGAGATGTTAGCCTCCCGCCCCGGTGATGACTATCAACTGGCACGAGAACCGTTAAAGCTGCAAGCCATTCTGGCGCGCGCGCGCAAAGAGGGTTACGGACAGAACTACCGCGGCTGGGATCAGGAGGAGAAGATCGCCTCTATCGCCGTACCGCTGCGCAGTGAACAACGGGTGATTGGCTGTCTGAATCTGGTGTATATGGCGAGCGCAATGACCATTGAACAGGCCGCGGAAAAGCATCTTCCGGCGCTACAACGGGTAGCAAAACAGATCGAAGAAGGGGTTGAATCGCAGGCTATTCTGGTAGCCGGAAGGCGAAGCGGCGTGCATTTACGTTGACACCATCGAATGGCGCAAAACCTTTCGCGGTATGGCATGATAGCGCCCGGAAGAGAGTCAATTCAGGGTGGTGAATGTGAAACCAGTAACGCTATACGATGTCGCAGAGTATGCCGGTGTCTCTTATCAGACCGTTTCCCGCGTGGTGAACCAGGCCAGCCACGTTTCTGCGAAAACGCGGGAAAAAGTGGAAGCGGCGATGGCGGAGCTGAATTACATTCCCAACCGCGTGGCACAACAACTGGCGGGCAAACAGTCGTTGCTGATTGGCGTTGCCACCTCCAGTCTGGCCCTGCACGCGCCGTCGCAAATTGTCGCGGCGATTAAATCTCGCGCCGATCAACTGGGTGCCAGCGTGGTGGTGTCGATGGTAGAACGAAGCGGCGTCGAAGCCTGTAAAGCGGCGGTGCACAATCTTCTCGCGCAACGCGTCAGTGGGCTGATCATTAACTATCCGCTGGATGACCAGGATGCCATTGCTGTGGAAGCTGCCTGCACTAATGTTCCGGCGTTATTTCTTGATGTCTCTGACCAGACACCCATCAACAGTATTATTTTCTCCCATGAAGACGGTACGCGACTGGGCGTGGAGCATCTGGTCGCATTGGGTCACCAGCAAATCGCGCTGTTAGCGGGCCCATTAAGTTCTGTCTCGGCGCGTCTGCGTCTGGCTGGCTGGCATAAATATCTCACTCGCAATCAAATTCAGCCGATAGCGGAACGGGAAGGCGACTGGAGTGCCATGTCCGGTTTTCAACAAACCATGCAAATGCTGAATGAGGGCATCGTTCCCACTGCGATGCTGGTTGCCAACGATCAGATGGCGCTGGGCGCAATGCGCGCCATTACCGAGTCCGGGCTGCGCGTTGGTGCGGATATCTCGGTAGTGGGATACGACGATACCGAAGACAGCTCGTGTTATATCCCGCCGTTAACCACCATCAAACAGGATTTTCGCCTGCTGGGGCAAACCAGCGTGGACCGCTTGCTGCAACTCTCTCAGGGCCAGGCGGTGAAGGGCAATCAGCTGTTGCCCGTCTCACTGGTGAAAAGAAAAACCACCCTGGCGCCCAATACGCAAACCGCCTCTCCCCGCGCGTTGGCCGATTCATTAATGCAGCTGGCACGACAGGTTTCCCGACTGGAAAGCGGGCAGTGAGCGCAACGCAATTAATGTGAGTTAGCTCACTCATTAGGCACCCCAGGCTTTACACTTTATGCGTCCGGCTCGTATGTTGTGTGAAATTGTGAGCGGATAACAATTTCACACAGGAAACAGCTATGACCATGATTACGGATTCACTGGCCGTCGTTTTACAACGTCGTGACTGGGAAAACCCTGGCGTTACCCAACTTAATCGCCTTGCGGCACATCCCCCTTTCGCCAGCTGGCGCAATAGCGAAGAAGCCCGCACTGTTCGCCCCTCCCCGCAGTTGCGCAGCCTGAATGGTGAGTGGCGCTTTGCCTGGTTTCCGGCACCAGAAGCGGTGCCGGAAAGCTGGCTGGAGTGCGATCTTCCTGACGCCGATACTGTCATCGTCCCCTCAAACTGGCAGATGCACGGTTACGACGCGCCCATCTACACCAACGTGACCTATCCCATTACGGTCAATCCGCCGTTTGTTCCCACGGAGAATCCGACGGGTTGTTACTCGCTCACATTTAATATTAATGAAAGCTGGCTACAGGAAGGCCAGACGCGAATTATTTTTGATGGCGTTAACTCGGCGTTTCATCTGTGGTGCAACGGGCGCTGGGTCGGTTACGGCCAGGACAGCCGTTTGCCGTCTGAATTTGACCTGAGCGCATTTTTACGCGCCGGAGAAAACCGCCTCGCGGTGATGGTGCTGCGCTGGAGTGACGGTAGTTATCTGGAAGATCAGGATATGTGGCGGATGAGCGGCATTTTCCGTGACGTCTCGTTGCTGCATAAACCGACCACACAAATCAGCGATTTCCATGTTGCCACTCACTTTAATGATGATTTCAGCCGCGCGGTACTGGAAGCAGAAGTTCAGATGTATGGCGAGCTGCGCGATGAGCTGCGGGTGACGGTTTCTTTGTGGCAGGGTGAAACGCAGGTCGCCAGCGGCACCGCGCCTTTCGGCGGTGAAATTATCGATGAGCGTGGTGGTTATGCCGATCGCGTCACACTACGTCTGAACGTCGAAAACCCGAAACTGTGGAGCGCCGAAATCCCGAATCTCTATCGTGCGGTGGTTGAACTGCACACCGCCGACGGCACGCTGATTGAAGCAGAAGCCTGCGATGTCGGTTTCCGCGAGGTGCGGATTGAAAATGGTCTGCTGCTGCTGAACGGCAAGCCGTTGCTGATTCGCGGCGTTAACCGTCACGAGCATCATCCTCTGCATGGTCAGGTCATGGATGAGCAGACGATGGTGCAGGATATCCTGCTGATGAAGCAGAACAACTTTAACGCCGTGCGCTGTTCGCATTATCCGAACCATCCGCTGTGGTACACGCTGTGCGACCGCTACGGCCTGTATGTGGTGGATGAAGCCAATATTGAAACCCACGGCATGGTGCCAATGAATCGTCTGACCGATGATCCGCGCTGGCTACCGGCGATGAGCGAACGCGTAACGCGAATGGTGCAGCGCGATCGTAATCACCCGAGTGTGATCATCTGGTCGCTGGGGAATGAATCAGGCCACGGCGCTAATCACGACGCGCTGTATCGCTGGATCAAATCTGTCGATCCTTCCCGCCCGGTGCAGTATGAAGGCGGCGGAGCCGACACCACGGCCACCGATATTATTTGCCCGATGTACGCGCGCGTGGATGAAGACCAGCCCTTCCCGGCTGTGCCGAAATGGTCCATCAAAAAATGGCTTTCGCTACCTGGAGAGACGCGCCCGCTGATCCTTTGCGAATACGCCCACGCGATGGGTAACAGTCTTGGCGGTTTCGCTAAATACTGGCAGGCGTTTCGTCAGTATCCCCGTTTACAGGGCGGCTTCGTCTGGGACTGGGTGGATCAGTCGCTGATTAAATATGATGAAAACGGCAACCCGTGGTCGGCTTACGGCGGTGATTTTGGCGATACGCCGAACGATCGCCAGTTCTGTATGAACGGTCTGGTCTTTGCCGACCGCACGCCGCATCCAGCGCTGACGGAAGCAAAACACCAGCAGCAGTTTTTCCAGTTCCGTTTATCCGGGCAAACCATCGAAGTGACCAGCGAATACCTGTTCCGTCATAGCGATAACGAGCTCCTGCACTGGATGGTGGCGCTGGATGGTAAGCCGCTGGCAAGCGGTGAAGTGCCTCTGGATGTCGCTCCACAAGGTAAACAGTTGATTGAACTGCCTGAACTACCGCAGCCGGAGAGCGCCGGGCAACTCTGGCTCACAGTACGCGTAGTGCAACCGAACGCGACCGCATGGTCAGAAGCCGGACACATCAGCGCCTGGCAGCAGTGGCGTCTGGCGGAAAACCTCAGTGTGACGCTCCCCTCCGCGTCCCATATCATCCCGCAACTAACCACCAGCGAAACGGATTTTTGCATCGGCTGGGTAATAAGCGTTGGCAATTTAACCGTCAGTCAGGCCTTCTTTCACAGATGTGGATTGGCGATGAAAAACAACTGCTGACGCCGCTGCGCGATCAGTTCACCCGCGCACCGCTGGATAACGACATTGGCGTAAGTGAAGCGACCCGCATTGACCCTAACGCCTGGGTCGAACGCTGGAAGGCGGCGGGCCATTACCAGGCCGAAGCGGCGTTGTTGCAGTGCACGGCAGATACACTTGCCGACGCGGTGCTGATTACGACCGCTCACGCGTGGCAGCATCAGGGAAAAACCTTATTTATCAGCCGGAAAACCTACCGGATTGATGGTAGTGGTCAAATGGCGATTACCGTTGATGTTGAAGTAGCGAGCGATACACCGCATCCGGCTCGGATTGGCCTGACCTGCCAGCTGGCGCAGGTCGCAGAACGGGTAAACTGGCTCGGATTAGGGCCGCAAGAAAACTATCCCGACCGCCTTACTGCCGCCTGTTTTGACCGCTGGGATCTGCCATTGTCAGACATGTATACCCCGTACGTCTTCCCGAGCGAAAACGGTCTGCGCTGCGGGACGCGCGAATTGAATTATGGCCCACACCAGTGGCGCGGCGACTTCCAGTTCAATATCAGTCGCTACAGCCAACAACAACTGATGGAAACCAGCCATCGCCATCTGCTGCACGCGGAAGAAGGCACATGGCTGAATATCGACGGTTTCCATATGGGGATTGGTGGCGACGACTCCTGGAGCCCGTCAGTATCGGCGGAATTCCAGCTGAGCGCCGGTCGCTACCATTACCAGTTGGTCTGGTGTCAAAAATAATAATAACCGGGCAGGCCATGTCTGCCCGTATTTCGCGTAAGGAAATCCATTATGTACTATTTAAAAAACACAAACTTTTGGATGTTCGGTTTATTCTTTTTCTTTTACTTTTTTATCATGGGAGCCTACTTCCCGTTTTTCCCGATTTGGCTACATGACATCAACCATATCAGCAAAAGTGATACGGGTATTATTTTTGCCGCTATTTCTCTGTTCTCGCTATTATTCCAACCGCTGTTTGGTCTGCTTTCTGACAAACTCGGGCTGCGCAAATACCTGCTGTGGATTATTACCGGCATGTTAGTGATGTTTGCGCCGTTCTTTATTTTTATCTTCGGGCCACTGTTACAATACAACATTTTAGTAGGATCGATTGTTGGTGGTATTTATCTAGGCTTTTGTTTTAACGCCGGTGCGCCAGCAGTAGAGGCATTTATTGAGAAAGTCAGCCGTCGCAGTAATTTCGAATTTGGTCGCGCGCGGATGTTTGGCTGTGTTGGCTGGGCGCTGTGTGCCTCGATTGTCGGCATCATGTTCACCATCAATAATCAGTTTGTTTTCTGGCTGGGCTCTGGCTGTGCACTCATCCTCGCCGTTTTACTCTTTTTCGCCAAAACGGATGCGCCCTCTTCTGCCACGGTTGCCAATGCGGTAGGTGCCAACCATTCGGCATTTAGCCTTAAGCTGGCACTGGAACTGTTCAGACAGCCAAAACTGTGGTTTTTGTCACTGTATGTTATTGGCGTTTCCTGCACCTACGATGTTTTTGACCAACAGTTTGCTAATTTCTTTACTTCGTTCTTTGCTACCGGTGAACAGGGTACGCGGGTATTTGGCTACGTAACGACAATGGGCGAATTACTTAACGCCTCGATTATGTTCTTTGCGCCACTGATCATTAATCGCATCGGTGGGAAAAACGCCCTGCTGCTGGCTGGCACTATTATGTCTGTACGTATTATTGGCTCATCGTTCGCCACCTCAGCGCTGGAAGTGGTTATTCTGAAAACGCTGCATATGTTTGAAGTACCGTTCCTGCTGGTGGGCTGCTTTAAATATATTACCAGCCAGTTTGAAGTGCGTTTTTCAGCGACGATTTATCTGGTCTGTTTCTGCTTCTTTAAGCAACTGGCGATGATTTTTATGTCTGTACTGGCGGGCAATATGTATGAAAGCATCGGTTTCCAGGGCGCTTATCTGGTGCTGGGTCTGGTGGCGCTGGGCTTCACCTTAATTTCCGTGTTCACGCTTAGCGGCCCCGGCCCGCTTTCCCTGCTGCGTCGTCAGGTGAATGAAGTCGCTTAAGCAATCAATGTCGGATGCGGCGCGAGCGCCTTATCCGACCAACATATCATAACGGAGTGATCGCATTGAACATGCCAATGACCGAAAGAATAAGAGCAGGCAAGCTATTTACCGATATGTGCGAAGGCTTACCGGAAAAAAGACTTCGTGGGAAAACGTTAATGTATGAGTTTAATCACTCGCATCCATCAGAAGTTGAAAAAAGAGAAAGCCTGATTAAAGAAATGTTTGCCACGGTAGGGGAAAACGCCTGGGTAGAACCGCCTGTCTATTTCTCTTACGGTTCCAACATCCATATAGGCCGCAATTTTTATGCAAATTTCAATTTAACCATTGTCGATGACTACACGGTAACAATCGGTGATAACGTACTGATTGCACCCAACGTTACTCTTTCCGTTACGGGACACCCTGTACACCATGAATTGAGAAAAAACGGCGAGATGTACTCTTTTCCGATAACGATTGGCAATAACGTCTGGATCGGAAGTCATGTGGTTATTAATCCAGGCGTCACCATCGGGGATAATTCTGTTATTGGCGCGGGTAGTATCGTCACAAAAGACATTCCACCAAACGTCGTGGCGGCTGGCGTTCCTTGTCGGGTTATTCGCGAAATAAACGACCGGGATAAGCACTATTATTTCAAAGATTATAAAGTTGAATCGTCAGTTTAAATTATAAAAATTGCCTGATACGCTGCGCTTATCAGGCCTACAAGTTCAGCGATCTACATTAGCCGCATCCGGCATGAACAAAGCGCAGGAACAAGCGTCGCATCATGCCTCTTTGACCCACAGCTGCGGAAAACGTACTGGTGCAAAACGCAGGGTTATGATCATCAGCCCAACGACGCACAGCGCATGAAATGCCCAGTCCATCAGGTAATTGCCGCTGATACTACGCAGCACGCCAGAAAACCACGGGGCAAGCCCGGCGATGATAAAACCGATTCCCTGCATAAACGCCACCAGCTTGCCAGCAATAGCCGGTTGCACAGAGTGATCGAGCGCCAGCAGCAAACAGAGCGGAAACGCGCCGCCCAGACCTAACCCACACACCATCGCCCACAATACCGGCAATTGCAGCGGCAACCAGATAAAGCCGCAGAACCCCACCAGTTGTAACACCAGCGCCAGCATTAACAGTTTGCGCCGATCCTGATGGCGAGCCATAGCAGGCATCAGCAAAGCTCCTGCGGCTTGCCCAAGCGTCATCAATGCCAGTAAGGAACCGCTGTACTGCGCGCTGGCACCAATCTCAATATAGAAAGCGGGTAACCAGGCAATCAGGCTGGCGTAACCGCCGTTAATCAGACCGAAGTAAACACCCAGCGTCCACGCGCGGGGAGTGAATACCACGCGAACCGGAGTGGTTGTTGTCTTGTGGGAAGAGGCGACCTCGCGGGCGCTTTGCCACCACCAGGCAAAGAGCGCAACAACGGCAGGCAGCGCCCACCAGGCGAGTGTTTGATACCAGGTTTCGCTATGTTGAACTAACCAGGGCGTTATGGCGGCACCAAGTCCACCGCCGCCCATCAGAGCCGCAGACCACAGCCCCATCACCAGTGGCGTGCGTTGCTGAAACCGCCGTTTAATCACTGAAGGCATCACCGCCTGAATGATACCGATCCCCACCCCACCAAGCAGTGCGCTGCTAAGCAGCAGCACACTTTGGGGGTAAAGCTCACGCATCAATGCACCGACGGCAATCAGCAACAGACTGATGGCGACGCTGCGACGTTCGCTGACATGCTGATGAAGCCAGCTTCCGGCCAGCGCCAGCCCGCCCATGGTGACCACCGGCAGAGCGGTCAACAGGGCAGCCACGCTAAAGCTCATTCCGCTCGCCTGGCGCAATTGCGGTAGCAGTGGACCGACGGAGGTGAGCAGTGGTCGCATATTAAGACCAATCAGCACCAGAACCAGCAGCATCGTGAACGTCTTTTGATGGTTGCGCATGGCTGTCAGAACGGTTTGGTCGGCAGATATTTACCATCTAAGGTGATGACCGCACGTTCGCCACCTTCCGGGTCCGCCACTTTCTTAACGTCGAGTTTGAAGTTAATCGCGCTGATAATGCCATCGCCAAACTTCTCATGAACCAACGCTTTCAGGGTTGTGCCGTACACCTGCAACATTTCATAGAAACGATACATCGTTGGGTCGGTTGGAATACGGTCATCAATGCAGCCACGCAGTGGAATCATCTGCAACAGTAGAATGGCGTCTTCGTCGAGATCCAGCTTCGCCCCGACCAGGCGGGCGGCGTCGGCAGGAAGCGCCTGCTGCCCCAGCAAAGCCGCGGTTACGAAGGCTTCTGCCAGACCGGTACCGTCGGCAATCTCGGCAAATGAGAGATCTTTTTTAGCTTTGCTGAGCAAAATGGCATCGGCAAGATCAAGACGAATATTGCGGTTAATTTGTGACTGAATCATGGTGGATCTCCTGATGGTTTAAAAATAAGGTTACGCTGCGGTAGGTTGGCGTAGCGGTATGGCACAAACGCGAGGATTAGCGGCCAGTGGCACAAACTGGCGGGTTGCGCCGTCAAAAGCTGCGATGCTGCCGCTTTCAATGTCGTAGACCCAGCCGTGCAGGGCGATCCGCCCCTCTTCGAGCGCCAGGCGCACCGATGGATGAGTTTGCAAATTAGCCAACTGAGCAATGACGTTTTCACGTACCATCGCCGCAGCTTTTGACGGTAAATCGGAATGCGGGCGCGCCTCATTAACGACGCGGGCTGAATCGGCATAACGCAGCCAGTGGGAGACGGCAGGCATATGGTCCATACACTGACAGCTGGCAATGGCGGTCATCGCGCCACAGTTGGAATGACCACAAATCACAATGTCAGATACCCGAAGCGCAGCGACGGCATACTCCACCGAAGCAGAAACGCCACCGGGTTCCGGCCCGTAGGAAGGGACAATATTACCTGCGTTGCGAATAACGAACAGATCGCCAGGCTCACGTTGCGTCACCAGCTCAGGGACCAGACGGCTGTCGGAGCAGGAGATAAAAAGGGTGCGCGGGCTTTGCTGTGTCGCCAGCTGTTTAAATAAGGCTTCCCGCTTCGGAAATGCCTCGCGCTGGAATTTAAGGAATCCATCAATAATCTCTTTCACCGTTAACCTCTGTCTGTCTCTGGAATGAGAGGCAGACTACTCGCCGATTGTCATAAGGTAAAAGTCTCATTTATGATGAGTTCTATTGGATTTACTTATAGGTTGGCGAATGCTCTCTCGACATATCAACTATTTTCTTGCCGTGGCTGAACATGGCAGCTTTACCCGTGCCGCCAGTGCGTTGCACGTCTCCCAGCCTGCGCTTTCCCAGCAGATTCGCCAGTTAGAGGAGAGTTTAGGCGTGCCGCTGTTTGACCGTAGCGGGCGAACGATTCGTCTCACTGATGCAGGAGAAGTCTGGCGACAGTACGCCAGCCGGGCGTTACAGGAACTGGGAGCGGGTAAACGGGCGATTCATGATGTTGCCGATCTGACGCGAGGATCGCTGCGTATCGCCGTCACTCCCACCTTTACAAGCTACTTTATCGGCCCTTTAATGGCGAATTTCTATGCGCGCTACCCCGGCATCACGCTCCAGCTACAGGAAATGTCGCAGGAGAAAATCGAGGATATGCTTTGCCGCGACGAGCTGGACGTTGGGATTGCCTTCGCGCCTGTGCATTCGCCGGAGCTGGAGGCAATTCCTTTACTGACAGAAAGTTTAGCGTTAGTCGTGGCGCAACATCATCCGCTGGCCGCCCATGAACAGGTGGCGTTGAGTCGCTTGCATGATGAAAAACTGGTCCTGCTCAGCGCGGAATTTGCCACCAGAGAGCAAATTGACCACTACTGCGAGAAAGCGGGGCTGCATCCACAGGTGGTCATTGAGGCGAACTCAATTAGCGCGGTTCTGGAGCTGATTCGCCGCACTTCCCTTTCCACATTGTTACCAGCAGCGATTGCCACACAACATGACGGGCTTAAAGCGATTTCTCTTGCCCCGCCACTACTGGAGAGAACGGCGGTTTTGTTGCGGCGGAAAAATAGCTGGCAGACAGCCGCCGCGAAGGCATTTTTGCACATGGCGTTGGAGGAATGCGCGGTTGTTGGCGGGAATGAATCACGGTAGCCGCTGACACAGCTCTGAGGCTGGAATTGCCTGATGCGCTACGCTTATCAGGCCTACGAGTTCAGTGCTCTACGTAGGCCGGATAAGGCGTTCACGCCGCATCCGGCATAAACTACGCTCGCTTTGTCAACACACAGCCCAGCCGATCACCGTTTGTAATCGATGGCTTCTGGCTGCTCCAGATATACGGTGGTTTGTGCCGGTTGTGTGCTGGCAATCACCTTGCCGCCACGTACCGAATAACGTACCGGAACCTGACGGCGCAGCGCATCAAACCCATTTTCAGCCGGCAGGATAATCAGGTTGGCGCTGTTTCCGGCGGCAATGCCGTAATCCTGCAAATTCAACGTCCTTGCGCTGTGGTGGGTGATTAAATTCAGGCCATCGTTAATCTGCCCGTAGCCCATCAACTGGCAAACATGCAGCCCCATATGCAGCACTTGCAGCATATTCGCCGTTCCCAGCGGATACCACGGATCGAAGACATCATCGTGACCAAAGCAGACGTTAATGCCGGACTCCAGCATCTCTTTAACGCGCGTGATGCCGCGACGTTTTGGATACGTATCGAAACGTCCTTGCAGATGAATATTGACCAGCGGGTTGGCGACAAAGTTAATACCGGACATTTTCAGCAAGCGGAACAAGCGCGAGGTATACGCCCCGTTATAGGAGTGCATTGCTGTGGTGTGGCTGGCGGTGACTCGCGCGCCCATGCCTTCACGGTGCGCCAGGGCAGCAACGGTTTCGACAAAGCGCGACTGCTCGTCATCGATCTCATCACAGTGAACGTCGATGAGACGGTCGTATTTTTGCGCCAGGGCGAAGGTTTTATGCAGCGACTCCACGCCGTATTCACGGGTAAATTCAAAATGCGGAATCGCCCCCACTAAATCTGCCCCTAAGCGTAACGCCTCTTCCAGCAACGCTTCACCGTTGGGATACGACAAAATCCCTTCCTGAGGGAAGGCGACGATTTGCAGATCAATCCACGGCGCGACTTCCTGCTTCACTTCCAGCATTGCTTTCAGCGCAGTTAGCGTTGCATCCGAAACATCGACATGGGTACGCACATGCTGAATGCCGTTGGCAATCTGCCATTTCAGCGTTTGCCATGCGCGTTGTTTCACATCGTCATGGGTTAATAACGCTTTGCGCTCGGCCCAGCGTTCAATGCCTTCAAACAGCGTGCCGGACTGATTCCAGTTCGGTTGTCCGGCGGTTTGCGTGGTGTCCAGGTGAATATGTGGCTCCACAAACGGCGGTATAACTAAACCTTGTTCGGCATCCAGGCTGTTTTCAGTTATGGGCATCACGCCGGATTGCGCATCAATGGCGCTGATTTTTCCGTCCTGCAGATGAATCTGCCACAGCCCCTCTTCGCCTGGTAACCGGGCGTTAATAATTGTTTGTAAAGCGTTATTTGACACTGTTAGCCTCCACATGCGTCATTGCTGCTGTCGTTTTACGATTCAAAATCGGGTTAAGGATCAGATAGCTCAGCGCGCCACCTAATACCGCGTTGACCGGAACAATTCCCGGTAACCAGTGGCCTGCAGCAATCCCCAAGGCGACCGCCAGAATCGCCACCCAATTGACACTCATCATACGCGTGGTCGCAAAGTGCTCATAGCGGCGACGGTTCATCAGATAGTCGGCAATGATCACGCCACCCACCGGAGGAATAGCTGCCGAAAGGAAGGTCAACCAGCCGACAAAATTGTTATACAGCCATAATGCGCAGACCGTACCGATAATACCGTTGATTACCGAAAGGGTTTTGCTCGACATCCCGGTAATGTTGGCGAAACCTAAACCCGACGCATAGAGCGCGTTATCGTTGGTGGTCCAGATATTTAGCCCCAGCACCACAATCGCAGGCAACAGCAGGCCCTGAGCAATCATCACATCAGAGATATCCGCCATCCCCAGTGCCGCAGCGCCCGCTGCACCGAAAATAAACATCAACGAGTTGCCGAGGAAAAAGGCCACCATCGCCACCAGCACCGCCAGTTTGGCATTGCGACCAAAGCGGACAAAGTCAGCGGTGAGCGTGCCCGCACTGATAAATGACCCCACAACCAGCGCCAGCGCGACATTGAAATCTAACGGTTGTGCGGGAACGACCGCTTTTAAGGCGTCCAGGCGCCCATGCCGTTAACGGCCAGCCATACGGAATAACCGCCAAGACAGGCGATAGCCGGAACCGCAATCACCGAAAGAACCGTCAGCGCCGAAATGCCAAAGAAGACGGTGACGGTCATCAGTAAACCGGAAACGGCAATCAGCAAATTAATATCCAGCCCGGTTGCCTTACCCACCGGAATAGCAAACATCGCCACACCGACGCCAAACCAGCCAACCTGGGTGCCGCCCAGCAGCAGTGAAGGCAGCCATGAGCCTTTAACACCAAAAGAGAAGCGAGCAAGAAGATGAGTGGTCAGGCCGGTTTTTGCGCCAATGTAACCGAGAAATGAAGTGTAAATACCGAGGAGAAGATTACCGATGAGAACTGCGAGGAAGAAATCATGATAGCTAAGACCGGTTCCGAGAGTACCGCCGGTCCACATACTGGCGGAAAAGAAGGTTAATCCCAGCATGACGAACGTCAATGCCAATACCCCTTTCCGCGCCGACTGCGGGACTGGCCCCTGGCTAAAGTTGTTATCTTGCGACACGAAATTCCCCCTTTTTGCTGTTTGAAACCCAAAAAATCCGCCGCATTCTATTCATCTGAAGATAAAAAGCAATCGTTTTCGTGGGGAAATATATTTTTTATATGAATGAGTGCAAAAAGGTGGGGGAAAAATTATCGGTGTAAAAACAGTGGGTAGGCCTGATAAGACGCGTCAGCGGCGCATCAGGCATCGC
>ERZ860023.620-NODE-620-length-19749-cov-1.673708_pt1 | contig 19749 bp, 31 predicted proteins | sample MGYA00509983_ERZ860023 | MGnify/ENA primary metagenome ERZ860023 (study PRJEB30046, sample SAMN00715180) | human gut metagenome | study: EMG produced TPA metagenomics assembly of the A metagenome-wide association study of gut microbiota in type 2...
CAGCTCAGCCGCTTCATAATCTGCTTCGTCAAAAATAACAACTGCTTATCACAGATTTTGAGTGCCAGGCCATGATCAGCACACAGCTTATATAAAAAGGACAGGTCAGACTGTTCTGTCTGCTCTGCCCTATCTATAACAGGATTATACTCTTTAACATCGTAATACAGCGTCAAGCCCGCCTCCGTCGCAATATCATCAGCAATGCGTTTCAGCTCAGCCTTCTCCCAACTCCGTGTACGCTCTGCGCCACGAAGATTGTTGTTATCCGGCACGCTCACCGCCTTGATTTGCACTTCACTAGGCATACCGCTGCTAGTGATTTCATCAATCTCAAACAAACCAAAGCGTATAACCTGCTCACCGATGCGCTGCCAGTTAATCAGCTTTACGTTAACGTCCAACGTCGCGCCCTTCTCCGGCATCCAGGATGATTGCCACAGGCCAGCTTTATCCTCCAGCGTCAGCTGCAGGTCATCCGCTTCACCAGACATATTATCAGTGTAGCTTACATTCTTCAAATATTGCTGCAGGTCTGCACTTATATCTTTGTCGTTATATTTAATGATTACCAGGCATCGCCTTGCATTCATCTTAAACATTTTAACGCCTCCATGGTGGCAGCATCGACGTTACCAGTGCAGTATACTCCGGCACTTCCAACACAATACCTGCCGGAAAAACAACAATGTCAGCGTATTGCTGATTTGCTTCCAGCAGGACGTTTAGCGATGCTTCGTCATTGTACAAGCGCTTGGCAATCAAGTCCCACATGTCGCCCTGAATAGTTGTGTACGTCTTACGCATAGCTTACCCTCCTCTGCTGGTTCTGCAAATCCTGCAGCATCTTCTTAAACTTTGCCATCTCCAGCTCCAGCACTTCGCGGATTTTACCTTCATCTCCTCCGCCTTGAATTGTAATGTTTGGTGCGAACGTAGCAGTAATATTGGCACCGCTGCCCAGCGGATTGCCCATGATACGGTTTGTTTCTGCCAGAAGGCCGATGTTACGCGCATTAGGAGTATGCGGAATAGCGGACTCGCCACTGTCCTCAGCAAAGGTTGTCAGGAAGGCGCCCTTGCCATAGATGCCACCGGAAGCGTTGTGCGCTACGTCACTACCACTGCTTCCTTGTGCAGTTATATTGACCTTGCCGAAAATAGGCTTAGAGATAAAATCGCTGATGGCCTGCCATTTTTCCTGTACCCAAGAGAATGCATCAGTAAATTTAGCTTTGATACCATCAACAAACTGCTGTATTGCTAAAGAAGGATTGTCCCACAATGTTATAAACCACTGCTTGACGATGTCCCAGTTGGCAATAAGCGCAGTTCCAGCAGCAATCGCCCAGCCGATTGGACCTGTGATAAACATAATCGTTCTTGCTGTCGGACTGTCCCAAAGGCTGACAAAAAACTGTTTGATTGCATCCCAATGAGTGTAAAGCGCATAACCGACAGCTATAATGGCAGTAACACCAGCTATAAACAAACCTATTGGGCAAGCATACATTGCAGCATTCATTGCCCATTGTGCGGCAGTTGACAATATTGTGCAAGCTTTAAAGGCTTTCGATACAGCATTGCAGGCAATAGAGGCAGTTTTATAAGCATTAACCACAGCAGCACCCGCACTTACAGCAGCCACAAATCCAGTCAATGCCACGCCAACCACTCCCATGCCTATAGCAACGTTTGTCAACGTTTCGCTTCCAGCAAACCATCCAAAAAACTTAGCCCCAGCTTCAGCTGCTGCCGCCATTGCTGGCAAAAAAGCTTTTCCGATAGAAATTTGTGTAGACTCCACCGCAGAATTAAGTCTTGTCATTGCGCCTTGTGCATTATCCTGCATCTTTTTCGCTATCTCATCAGCAGCATGAACTTCACTTGATTTTTCCAATTTTGTCACAAGGTTATCAAATGTCTTATCTCCGCTGTTCAATACTGCCAGCCAGCCGGTAGCGGCTTCCTGACCGAAAATAGACTTCATTGCCGCAAGCTTCTCTTCCTGTCCAAGTTTTGCAGTTTTTTCTCGTAACTCAGTAAGAATTGCAGACATTTTTCGAGGGCCGTTGGTATCGCTGAGCTTTATACCCAAGCTTGCCATAGCCATACTAGCCTCTTTTTGCTCAGCTGTAATATCGTTCATTGACATGCCCAGCTCTTCCATTGCCTTGCTAGCCATCTTCGGCGGTCCTGCCAATCTAAGAAAACCAGCACGAAGTGACGTGCCTGCCTGACTTGCTTTGATGCCACTATTGGCCATCAAGCCTGCCAGCGCAGCAGTCTCCTCCATAGACGCGCCAAATGCATGAGCAACAGGTGCTGATACTTCATGGTATCGCCTAACATCTCGACGTTAGTGTTAGTATTGGTGATGACTGTTGCATATACATCGGCCATATGAGTTGACTGCTCAGCAGCAAGGCCAAACGCAGTAAGGTTATCAGAAACAATATCTGCTGTACGCGCTAAGTCTGTGCCACCGGCAGCTGCTAAACTTAGTAATCCGGGCATACCGGCAATAATCTTTTCTGTATCCCAACCCGCCATACCGAGGTAACTCATAGCCTCCGCAGATTGCGTTGCGGTATATTGGGTGGTCTCACCCAACTCACGGGCCTTTTTGGTCAGTGCTGCAAGGTCGCTATCGTTAGCGCGGCAGATAGCGCCTACCTTAGACATGGCAGCCTCAAACGTCGCTGCTGTCTTAGTAGCCGACACAAACGGTGCTGCGATGTTAGTCATAGCTCCAAAACTACTGTTAAAAACCTCCAGACTTCCTTTTGTTTTTGCTAGCCTAGCACTAAAAACTCCCAGTGATTGCAAAGCCAGATTGCGTTTAAATGTTTGTGCTGCTATAGTGCCATCTTTATAGGCATCAGTAAGACTATTCAAGACTTTTTTGTTTTTTTCAGTTGCAGCATTTGTCTCGGAAAAGGTTTTAAGGACATTAGAAAAAGTATTGCCAAAGCTCCCTTTGAGTTGAGCTCCAATGAGAAATGCCATGCTAAACTCTTTTTTTGCCATCTTGTCCCTCCTCCCCTTTGATGATATAATTTACATAGAAGGTGATTGTTATGAAATTTGATATTCTAGTAATTTTATTTTATATATTCTTTTGTGGCATGGGTGCCTGGATTGGTGCAGCTGTTGGGTTAAGCTCAGCTGCTATAGTATGTTATGCTTTAGGCATAGCTGAAGCAAACATTGCTTTTATTGTTTGGCCATGCGTATTGTTTTTTGGTCTACTAGGCTTATTTATAGGCTTAGGACCAGCCTACGCAGTCCACCTTATCTATCAATTTATATTCGACCATTTATTGCCAACGCTTTTTACCGTTGACTTTCACAAAGAGCAGAAACAAGATTAAGCCAGTCGAGAAACTCACTCAATGGTTCATTAATAAAAAACTCAATATCTGTATTGGTATTTATAGAGCAGCCTATGGCTGCTCTTCTTATTTGCTGTCCTTCACTAAATCCTGTGCGAATAAAAAAGCGTTCACCTTGCTCAGAGCCTGAACAAATTCCGCCACAGGTAATTCCTCAATATCCTCAACTGGAACCTTTAACGCATTCGCTAACAAAATAGTTTGAAACTGGCCAGATAGAACAATGGAAGCTGTTTGATCTCCCATCTGACGTGCTTGTCGCTCAGCGTTCAAAAAATCTTTGCCAGTAACATTTTGCAACACTTTGTCTACATTTTTTAAGTCAATCATCTTTCATTCCTCCAAACTTTTATAATTCAGCCCCCAGCATGCAGCTGGAGGCTTTTTTTATTTAGCTCAGGCCAAGAGCATCACGAATATCAGCAGCATAGTCAACGCCATCGACAACATAAATAAAATTATATTTATCATATTCAAGCAGCGTTTCGTCATCCACGCTGATTTTGATATACATAACCTCAAACTTGTTTGCCGTGCCGGTAGAAGTGCCAATATCAAGCTTACCCAAAGAAATCTCCTTAGGACGACCGGCAATCACGCATTTCACAGCTTGCTGCTTCACAATATGCTTAGCGCTGTCATATGCATCCTGAGAGCCACGCAGGTCAAAATGATATGCCTTCGGTGCCATCAGGCTAATGTTGTGCTTATTGAGTGTGCGCCAATTGAAAGTTGCTTCCATGCCGCCAAAATGCGCCGTAACCGGAGCATCAAATTCACCGGCAATACCAGCTCCTTTAATGCTTTCCGTCATAGCAGTGAGAGTAGATAACTCTACATCAGCAACGCCAAGTAAATCATTACCATCCTCATAAACTCTAAAATTTACCAGTTTCTCAGAAATAATCGCCATCTATTTCACCTCCTGCTTAACCAAACAGCGTCTCAAAATACGCCGGGTCATATTCAAGCACGTTTTCGATTTCACGCGCCGGAGCAGGCGGCGTAAGATAGGTGTGGAATTTAATAATGCCGTCCATGAGGTTAGTCGTCGGATTTTCATCCTCGCGGAACTCAATGCGGCCGCCCAGAATAACGCCTTGTCCGGCCAAACCATTCAAGCGTATATTTTCGCTGTCAACGATGGTCTGGATAAGGCGTTTATTAATCGGTTTATCTACCTTCGCCCAATAGGTCTGAATGAAGGTCTGCGCATGCCAGTTGAACATTCTGCGGATGCAGATGAAGGCATCCTTCGGATCAGTGTTGGAAGGATAGCAGGCAGTTCTGTTGCCCCAGCATTTCCAGCCGCCGATAAAATTCAGCGCGGTGACAACGCCCTGGCCATTGAGATAACCAGCTTCATCAGGCCCTAATACTACTTCAGTACCATCTTTCAAGCAGCAGCCGTTAATCTGCATGCTTTTGTTAGACGGAGATTCATAGGGGATATCATCGTTCGTGCTGTCAACCTGCGCCATAACGCCAAGCACATGCGTGGACATATGATAAACAGTATCGCCAAGTTTAACCAATGGCCAGCAGACTACTTGAGAAGTATCGTTATAGCTGTTCTGGTTCATCCACGCCTTGACATCAGTATATTTTTTTACTGCGTCGGTCGGTACGTCATTGAGAGTAATCGCCTTGAAATGGCTGTTGATATTGCCGGCTTTAGCTTTCATCACAGCAGCTACAGTCGGATTTTCACTCCAGCCAGGAGCAAGAACGATGCCAGGCACGAGGCCGGTAATCGGGAATACTTTGTTAAGGCATTCTAAGCCTTTGACAGAGCCATCGCTCACATTGATGCCTCCAATGATATCATCTGCATCTACTGCTGCAGCATCAATCTCATCATAAGTAAGTGTTAAATTACTTGCAGCAGTTGCAGTGCCATCATCAAGCAACGTAATAACCAATACGCCATCGTCATCATAAGCAGCTTCATAGTCGCTGCCGGCAATCAATGCAGAACCGGCCGTAGACGCTTTAATCTGCAAAGTGTCAAGCAGAACCGGAGCATCTACTTTTGCAACTTTGTTTGTCACTGTAACATTTTTGGAGCTAGTACTCTTCTTATGGGTTTTGGGATCCAATACGTTTACAAAAACCACCGGGCCGCGATTATACAATGCGAATTGGCTATACATTACCTCGCAGAGAGTGTATTTAGCCCAATCTTTACTGTAGCCCAACTGTTGTACTACCTCAGCGTAACTGTAGCACAAAATGGGTTTGTTGGTCTGAGCTCGCTCACTCGCCAAATGTACCGGAGCGGTACCGAATACAACCGGCAGACCGGCAGTAGTGTTTACAGCAGGCACAACGCTAGTCGGAACCTCACTGGTATACACACCATGTTTATATGCCATGTTTTACACCTCCATAGCTTGTTTATAATACTTATTCAGCGGAGTACCTGTTTGTCGAACTTCCTCAAGCGCTCTGTTAAGCTGTTCTACTGAAACAAACAACTTCTCCAATTGAGGGAATTCATCGAATTCTGCATCTAAATGCTTCGGCAGACTGCCAATAAAAACCTGATATTGCAGTAATCTGCCTCGGCTCAGGTTAGGGCCGATATAAATCAGCTTTTCACTTGCTGGTTTTTGATTTTTAATCGCCATAATAAATGTCCTCCTCATAAGGTTGACCGATAGTATAAGTCGCCGTAATTTTGCCTTGCCACTGCGGTGCAGGCTGTGCTTCCGGCACTTCCAGCTTCAGCGGCAGCTGCAGGCGGTGCCTGTTCGCTACCAGACGATGCTTCAGAAGATGCTGGCGCACGTGCTCCATAAGATTATAGAGACTGCGCCAGTCATCAGCATCACTGTTATCATAGATGCTGAAGCCAAATTCTACCGTTGCAGTGCTCATATCGCCGTCTGCAGTATCCTGCGCCCCGGTGACAAGAGCATAGATAAACGATGCCTGCTCATCAGCATTCATGCGTGCCGGTGGAAAGCCTGCATATACTTTAATCTCACGCTGGCCAGAGGGCTGCTGCGTGCTGTAGTCTGTAACTGCAGGGCGCAAAAACTCAGCCAGATTATCCATTAATTCAACTGTGGTCATAAAATGCTCCCTATCCTTTTATTGAAACGGTATTCTACTTCATGTAAAAACCGCTTATTCAGTGTAGCTTCTGCCAAAGGAGTAAGCTCGCCAATAACATTTTCAGAGCCAAACATCTGCGGTACGCTAGGACCATAGGGAATGCGCAAAGGATAGCGTGCTTTGCGTTGGGCGCGCTGCATTGCACCAGTGTAACCTTTACGTGATACACCAAGGAACAAGCCGGGCACCGCCTTAACGCGGGTTTGCTTGCGTACTTTCGCCTTTATTGGCCCGCCGCGCTTATTAACACTTACCTTAAATGCTGTCAAAAGCAATGGGTTGCCACGAGAAGCAAGAACGCCACGCAGTTTAGCGCGTGATGCACGCTTAATATTCAGCGCCCCTTTAACATTCTTAGCACTTACCAGATAGTTTTTACGAATAGATTTAGAAGTCTGCGTTTTTATCTTTGTAATTGTATAGTTGATTGCGTTGGCTGCAGCCTGTTCTATCTGCTTTGGTGCACCGCCTAACCTTCGCTGTGCATACTCAATATTTTTAGCATCAATGCTAATCATCTGTCATTCGCCACCAGCTGAATGGTTAAAATGCCCATATCGTCGCCTACACTTTCACCTCATACATTTTTTCATCCAGATAAAATCGCATGCCATAGACCGGCACTTCCGGCAAATCAGCCTTCAGGCAATTAACCTGCAGCTGGCTACCATAAAGACCGGGATAATAATCATCCTTACCGGCTTGGATAGAAAGCGACTGCGCCACGGATATATCCTGTACAATCGCCTTGCATTCCGTGCCGTTCAAATCATGCAGCTCCGCAAACTCCATATCATTGAGAAAGACAGCCGCATTATCTGCGGCTATCTGCTCTTTAAAGCTCAGTGCTTTCATTGTACAGTAGCGGCTTCATCTACCGCCGGCAGTGCGTCATCATCACACACAGGCTCTTTGGAGATAGATTTGGAAGCAGGTTGCCTTTTACTCTTTTTGTCAGAAGCAGGCTTTGCAGCAGGTTCGCTAACGCTTGCAACCTCTTCCGGAGCAGAGGCTTCCGCCTCAGGCTCACCAATGATTTCAAACTCTTCCGGAGCATCATCATACAGCTTTTGAGCAACATCGTCTGGCAGCTCGACAACACTGCCCGCTGCATAAACTACGTTATTATAACGCAGAGAGAATTTCTTAACAAGGATATACATAAGCTGCCTCCTTATTTAACCTTGATAACATACCAGTCATCTACGGATTCAGGAACAACAAGGCAACGGCTCTGCATTGCAATAGAGCAGTAGTCATTCTCGATGTTCATAGTAACCTTAGGCACATAGCGGCCTTCGTAGGTGTGGAACTGCTTATCTTCCTCCATCTGGGTAACAGCGCCATACAAGCGCTTGCCACGGCCAGCAACGCCGATAATAACGTAATCATCAGGCAGGTACGGAGTAAATACGCCTTCGTTGTTGATGTATCCGCCCTCGTAGGTGTACATCTCCAAGCCTAAAGCGCCCAGCATACCGAAGCGCATAACCTCAGGGCTTTGAATCTTAGGTGCGAAGGACATCAGCGCCGCATTGTCGCGGGACGGAATCAGCAGCTTGTCATAAATGCTTTTGTTGTTCAACAGCAGGTTGCTGGTAGCCTCAGAACACATCATAATAGTCGGAGTCAGGCCGGCATTGCGGCGAATGGTTTTGGAAGCCTCCTGCAGGTTACCATAAGCATCAGAGGTGTCCTTATCCCAGGTATCGGTACCGGACAAGGTTTGCTTTTGAGTAAAGTTAAAAGAGATGGTATCAATCTTTTGGGTTTTGCCATCATCAGCATAACCGTTAATGGTGTAGCTGCCATCAATCAGCAGCTTTGCAGCCATATATTCCTCAGTGCGGGTGCACATATCGGTCAATTCCTTGATATCCTCAGCGCGATATTCTTCAGCGCGCTGTTGGGGAGTGCGACCGCTATACACGCTTTCACCTGCCAGGCGCTTTTGCAGCTGTTCAGCAGTCAATACGCGCTTAGGCTTCATCAGCGGTGCCTTGTAGGATTTGGTTTCAAAACCATCACGCTGCATATTAACACCTTGAGAACCCGGAACAACAAAGGGTGCCATGGAACGACCGCCTTTTTTGAAATCCACATCCAGATATTCAGAGCTATAGGTAATAGCGTTCGGGAAAAAGGTGTTTACTAACAAAGGATTGGGCGGATATGCACGATTGATTACGCCCAGCAAAGAACGGGTAGAATTGATATCAAATGCCATAATTTATTCCTCCTTATTGCAGATGAGTCAGATAGATGCCAACAGCACGCAGTTCTTCCTCGTGTGCCTGCACAGAATCAGATTCAGCGCCAACAGACATTTCCTCTGCGTTGAAAATGCCGCTAATATAAACGGTGGCAACTACATCGCCAGTGCCGACAACAACATCTTCGGCCAGCACAGCGTTTGCTACCTTCAGTGCCGGAGTTGCAGATGCCGCATCAACAATCTGGTATTTGCCTTCACTGACAGCTAACACAGCGCCTCGTTTAAGCGCCTTTTCAGCACTCAGGCCTTTAAGAGTAATGTTTTTGGTAAGAGCAGCCACAGCGGTGCCGCCAATAAGCTGGTCCACATTGCTTTTTTCACTGGTTACATATGCCATTATTTATTACCTCCATACATATTCTGCAAAGTTTTAGCCATGTTCTCGGTGTGCAGGGCATCTTCCTCTGCCTCAGTCAGGCCATTAGCAGGCTGACCGGTTACATCGCCAGAACCAGATTTCACCTGGTCGTCAATCAAATCATTCATAAAGCTTTGAGCTGCAGAAGTCTGAGCTGCAGGCTGAGCACTCTTGATAGCATCAATGGTTTCTTTGATTTCATCAGCAGTCTTTCCGTCTTTGATGGCCATATTGATTACGGCCTTAACACCAGCATTGCCATCATCCAAAGCATTGAGTGCAGCCAGACGGCTTCTTTCCTCATTGCGGATTTGCTCCTCATTAGCTGGAGCGGTGGTTTGGTTCGCAGGAGCAGCACTGTTAGTCTGGTCCCCTGCTTTGATGCCGATAGCACTCAAAATAGTGTTTACAGCGTTCACAAGATTTTCATTCATCGTTTTGTCCTCCTTTTTGCGGATTTTATTTTTAATTAAGTCAGCATCTCCCTTGCTCAGCTGATGCCGCACATGGTTGACCACAAGTACATTGCCGTCAAGAACAGGTTCAACCTCACCTTGAATCTGGTCACAGAAGCCATTAGCAAGGCACTCCTCAGCAGTAAGCCAGGTGCTGTTTTTCATCATGGTTTCAAATCCTTTTCACTGAGCTTGCAGCGCTCCTTATAGGCAGCCACAATACTAGCCTTTACAGGCTTGAGCATTTCAATAAGCTTACCCAGCTGTTCAGCGTTAGCAGGCTCTGCAAGGCAGACCATAGGATCATGAATCATCATCATAGCATTGACCGGCATAAGGATTTTTTTGCCGGCCATAGCAATGATTGTCGCAGCACTGGCCGCCAAACCATCAATCATTACAGTGGTATCACCAGAGTAAGACTTAATCTGGTTAGCAATGGCGTGTGCAGCGAAAACATTGCCGCCGTGCTGTTGATACGGATGCAGACAGGCTTACCCTCCAGCTTAGCCAACGCATCAGCAAAGCCTATAGGGCAAACATCTCCACTGCTGTCATACCAAGGCTTTTCGCTGACGATATCGCCATAAATACGGATTTCAGCAGTATTTTCAGATGCTTTATTGATAATCTCCCAAAATGGTTTACTTTTCACTATCGTTTTCACCTCCTTCCTCAGTCTTTACATTCTGATGAAGCGGATAATTGAGGCCATTGCCTTGCCAATGCTTATGTTCAGCTTGCAGCTGCGCAATGTTTTCCTCGTATTCCGTGCCGGTGATTTCAGCAGATTCCTGTTCACCGGTACTGAAGCCATAATCAACACGCAGCTTGGCAGCCTGAACCTCTTTCACCGGATCAAGCATGCCCATAGTCGGCCCGTACCAGGACGCGCGGCTCCATGCCTTACGCAGCAGAGGGTCACTAAAATAGCCAGGCGCTTGAATGCGTCCAATAGCCACCGCCTCAGCCAACCAACGCTCATACACCGGCTGACAAAAATCCCTTGCGAACCAAATGCGCCGCTTCTTGGCAACCGCCTGAAACTGCAGCAAGGCACCGCGTGCAGCACTGTACGAGCTTTGGAAGCGTGACAGCAGCACTTCTGAAGGAATCTCCAGCGCCGCGCCCACCTGCGCAATCAGCGCATTGCGAAGGCCTCAAAGGTGGACAAGCTGCGATTTGCATCCACAGTCTGTACCTCATAGCCAGGCGGCAGCTCGTTCATGTACCGGCGCCCAGCTCAAAGGTATACTGGTCGAAAGCAACCTTTTCATTCTCGCCAAAGGCCTCCGGCAAAGCATTAGGAAGGCCTTCACCTGCGTCCTTCGTTTTGAAGAATAGAGTGAAATAGCTTTTGATGATTGCAGCAGTAAGCTCCGCTGTGCTATAACGGTGCATCTGCTTCAATTCTTCAATGGCCGGTGCCAGAATCGGCACGCCGCGGTACTGCTCCGGCCTTTCCTCATGGCTGATTTGCAGGATGTTAGGCGCACCTGTTTTGCGACCGAAGGCTTCCACGCGCACCCATTTTATGCTTCTGTTTTCCGTCGGGTCATAAGGCACCCGGTCAGCAACCCAATAGGCTACAACGGCACCATCCGTATTGATTTCAACACCATTAACAATCCTGTTGCCATTCTTGGGATTACGAACCTCCACCTCATTCAGTGCGCCAACAAGACTATAGGTATTAGGATTGCAGACACGGCTTGCTTCAAAAAGCTGTATCTTGGTGGTATAAGGATTATCGCCTAAGGCCTTACGATATTTAATCGCCGCCCAGGCATCTCCGTCCACAATAGACGATATAAAAGCAATATCCTGCATATCGTAAAAGTTGTGTTTGCGATACAGGTCACACTCTACGCTCTGCGCCCACAAATTAAACTCTGCCTTAGTGTGTCTGCGCCATTCAGCAGCTTCCTCCGGGCTCATGCCCAACAAGCGATAATCCGGACAAGGTGAAGGCACCAGGCCAGCGCCAACAACATGCGTCCGATAGCGATTGATGGCAGCAGCGCCAACAGGGCTGTTAATAGCCATGTCAGCACTGCGATTGCGCAGGATGTTCAGATTTACGTCAACATCACTTTTAGGGCTGGACCTTATCGGCCAATAGCCACGCATAGCTTGTTTTTCGGCACTGGCACCACCGTTACTGTAGCCTGTGTTCAACACAGGTCTGAGGATGATGCCAGTGGGCCGCTCTTGTGTTAAAGTCTGGCCAGTAGGATGTCTGGCCTTACGATTGTAGGGTGTTCGTTTCTTACTCATTTCGTAGCCTCCTGTTTTATTTGAGCGCTAATCACGGAACAGCACTCTTTTTGCACGCCTATATCCCTCAGATGCAGGCTCATTATCGTCTTCAGTAGCACCCATAGCTCGCAGGCGATTTATTTCGGCCTGAATGGCGCTAAGGTCAGCGCGTGTCAGCAGCCTATTGCCAATGCGGTAGCTCTGGCCGGTTACCAAAATAGCCTGCTCCGCCTTCAGGTACTGGCGATAGCGTTCGTTCAATGCATTGCTCATTCTGTTCTCCTTCCTCGTTTTATGCAGCCATAGCGTTTCTGCGGCTTGGCAGCAGGTGCAGGAGCTGTCACCCCGCCTGCTTCACCATTGTTGCCCTGCGCCAGCATAGCATCCAGCTTTTCAAAGTTAGGTGCAATACTGCGCATGCAGGCAAGATTATACACAGCAAGGTCCAGCGGCTCATTGCGCTTGTCCTTGGCTATATTTACCCACTGAAAAACAACTACGCCGTTTTTCTTACGCGGCACCAGCTCCTCGGAAATCAGACCGCGAAAATAAATGCGATCATAGCCACGATTAGCATACGATTCTATGACAGCATCACTACTCAGGCTCTTAGCGTCAGTTTTTACCAGACCTTGCAGCGCTTCAACGAATTTTTTCATCCGACGCTTATCGTCTAGTGGAAAATGCATGTATTTAGCTCCCTGGACCTCAATGCTAAGACGGTCCATAATTTGCTGCTTGCCCGTATCCGTGCCGATGAACACCAAAGGAATGGAGCTGTTACGCATCTGCTTTTTGCCAATCTTGGCAACAAGGTCTTCGTTGGCCATGTTTGAACCTTTGATAGCAAAGCGCTGACGGAAACGGTTCTTAAAGCAGTAGGCATACACATAATCAGTATAGTGACCGCCGCAGTCAATAAAGGTTCTGGCAATTTTCAGCCCTCGCCCATTGGCAAATTTATAGGTTTTGTCCAGGACGCGGTCTAATTGCTCCCACACCTCGGGAGTGTCGGGAACACCTAGGATAACGCCCTTGCGTATGCCCCAGCGTTCTTCGCCATGCCCCCAGCCTGCAACCTCATATTCCAGGCGGTTATCCTGCGTATCCACCGCAGCCGTCAGCAGCAGAACGCCCTGCGGCAGCTCAGCGCCATAATCCTCGCGCCGCTTAATGAAGATATCCTCACTCTCGAAATTGCCTTTACGCTCGTAAGATTCCCCGAAGCGGGTATTGTAAATTACCTTCTCACGCTCAGGGTCTCCTTCTGCCTCCAGCCATTCCTTCATGACATCGTTCCAGCTAATCCAGGGGCTTGTCCAGCAGTTCACGAAGAAGCTGCGGTGTCGGTGGCAAAAGCTGCAGGGTTTTGTGCTACATACTTTTGCGCGGCGTTGCGCATATCGTTTTCGCTGAATTCAAAGCCGCAATCAGGGCAAATCCATTTTACCGACCTGACTACAACATGCTTTTTGTTATGCTCCTCACTGCTGTCGAAGTCAGCAAGCATCTGCCTGTGTGTTAAAAGGTGGTATTCGCCGCAGTTAGGACACTGATGCTGCCATTCCTCCTGCGTACCGGTCATATACTCGTCGTCAATACGGCTAGTGCCTTTAATCGTCGGAGTACTGAACAGACCGATTACCCTGTTGAAGTAGGTAGTAGTTCTCTTCGCCGCCAAATCAACCGGATCACCTTCTACACCGGCACTATCCGGAAAGCGGTCCACTTCGTCGCAAAGCAGAATGCGTATAGGTTTGGAAGCAAGGCCACTTGGTGCGTTCGCACCTGCTATAATCAGCCTGCCACCGGTAAAATACTTGCTCATGATAGTGTTGCTGGTATTGCGGCTTTTACTTTCTCGGAAAATGCCTTTCAGGCTTTTGGTAGCTTCAATCATGGGTGTGATACGGCTCTTGGAAAAATCCTCGCCGTCGCTCAACGTAGGCTGAATCATCATCATGGTACAGGGGTCAAGCTGGGCAAAACGCCCAATGACATTGTTCATGATATCGGACTTCCCCACCTGCGAGCAGCTCTTGACAACAACACGATGCACGCCCTTGTCAGTAAAGGCATCCATGATGCTGCGCTGATATGGTGCTCTGTCGGTGCGCCATCTGCCCGGTTCTGCTGATTCCTGCGGCAGCATGCGGTAGGTGTCCGCCCATTCGCTGACAGTAGTTTTGGGTGCTAGCTTAAGGCCATTGTTGAAAATACGGCGCAAAAGCAATACCGTTTTCTGAGCACACATGCTAATCGCCCTCCTTCTCATCAACAGCATCAAACATGGTCGGTGTGTAGTCCCTGATTTCTTCCAAACGTCCCTCAACCTCCATGCTCAGCAGCTCTTCAATCTCCGGCTTGCTCTTGCCAAAAAGCAGCGGCGCCATCTTCGACGGAATACCGCGTATCTGATTGCGGAAGTTGACCAGTATTTCCGTCAGGACAGCCTCTACATCTGCAGCATCGTGCATCTCCCGGCGCTTCTGCGCTAGCTGGATTTCCGCCAGTTCTCTTTTAGCTTTTTCATGCAAAGCTTTTTCCTTCATCAGGTCAACCGACTCATCTGTTTTGTATTTATAGGCATAGTATTCAGCGATAACCTCCGGCAGAAGGTAATCGCCTTCCGCCTCTCGGGTTAGTATTTCTTCGTCTGCCAATTGGCGCACACGTCTGTCAGTGATGCCCAGCAGGCGTGCAAGCTCCGCGCCGGAGCCTCTTGGTACTATTTTTTTCGCCATGAACATCACCTCCTTCGCTGTTTGTCCACTGTAGGCAATACAAATCTGGTAATAAGATGCACCGCTTTAGGCTATTTTGCAGCCTAGGCGGTGCGGAAATTGAGAATGGCAAAAGCGGAAATGCTGTCCAGGCTAAATTTCCGCTTTTTGCGTTCCTAACAGGCTATGAAATTGTCGACGAAAAATTTTTGCGTATTAGTGGAAGTCAAGAAAAAATTTTGCGCCTTTTGGACATGTCCAATTTTTTACCTGCGGAAGGAAATGTGATTTTTTAAATTCACAGCTAGACAATTTCCGGGAGTTCGCCGACCCGCAGGCTTTTTATTTTCCTAGAAGAACCTATGGCATCTGTCCACAAAACGCAGACAATAGAAAAGCCGTCGACCAATGGCCAACGGCTCTCGCTATTCTTTTCTCTCACGCTTTCGCTATTATACATTATAGCACCGATTAATAGTGCACTTCTATGCACTTTTGCCAACTTTAATCAAGTTTAGTGGTTTTTTTGTACTTTCCCTCAGCCAAATCGCTTAAAGCCTGCTCGCATTCTTCTTTTGATGCATGCTTTACCAATCTGGCAAACTCACGAATCAGTTCCCATTCATCAGGGAACGCTCTCAGCTGGTGCTGCGGACGCTGAACGCTGACTTCCTTTTTTGTTCCCACCGGTCTCCCGGCTCCGGCACGTTTACCGCCCCAAGTGTTTTTTACTTCTTCCATGTCTGCTTCACCTTCTTCCAAATCTCCCAATTTTTCATAACGAACCAAGCGAACACGCAACCAACGGCAAATGTTACAGCACTCTGTTCATCCTTCACAACACTCATGATTGAGTGCACCATAAGCGCGATAGCTACAATCTCAAGCACGATAAATAAAATTACTTTTTTTGTCATTGTCTTTTCTCCAATCTGTGTTATAATAGGAGCAGGCGGGGAGTCCACCCCCGACCTGCTAAACTCCTTTATTCTTTGTCGGGCGACTCGGATTGAGGAGTTTTTTCTTTTTGTTTGAGATATTCAAGCAGTTCGTCGATTGCTTTATCTGTCAGTTTTGTAACAACTGCAGTTGCAACCATTTCTGCTAATCTCTGACCTGTTTCGCTATCCAATGTTTTCACCTCCTTGCTGTAATTATATTATACTACATCTTGATTATTTTGTCAATGCTTTTATGAATTGTTTTTCATTTTTTCTTCTAAAAATTTAACCTCAAGTTGCAATTATGTAGCTTGAGGTTTTTTCTTTATTTGTGTTTAGCTTTGATAATCATCTCTAGTGCCTTGCTATGCAGCTTATGCATTCCACGCCAGCTGTAATTAAGTGCAATCATAATCTGTTCCCACTTCTGGTAATTCAAATACCTGCGCTGCATCACAAGGCGCATCGGTCCCATCGGCAGCAGTGCAATTAAAGCCCGGACTTCTGCCAGCTGGGCGCACAGCTCATTGCAGCACTCAGCAATAATCTTTTCCTGCTCAATTATTTTTGCTACGGAGTTTTCCAGCCTTTGAGCATTCCCGCTGCCGCCGCCAAGCGATTGGCTATAAGCAGGCGTTACCTTCTGCGCAAGGTTGCGCAGTTCCTGCAGCTTATCCAGCTCTCCCTCCAATGTGCGCTGAGCATACATAGCGCCTTTCAGCTTTTCTTTTAGTTCTTCTTTGGTCATACGCTGCCCTCCTGCTGCTCCTCTTAATCCACATGCAAACTTAAAATTTTATTATGGGTATTTTCCTAGGGTTTTATATTCTTAGAGATTAATTTTGCGTTTTAATCGTCTTTCACATATACGCATACCTCTAGCCTAGGTCTCTTCCTGTCAACGGAAAAATCCATATCACGTACAAGCACCATCTTGTCATCAAGATACAATGCACCCTCTAAGGCATCACAAAGCAGTTATGCGTATTGTTCATATCGCGCCGCCTGCCGTCTGGCCAGAAGGCAACTACTTCCAGCACAATCTTTTCTTCCGGTTCAGGCACGCACCAGCCTTCCCGATGTGCCAAAGCATTAGCAATATAATACGCCTCTTCCTTCCAGGCTCTTGCCAATGGCGTAAGCACACGGTTCCTGCGTCCCATCACGTTGAAGTTTTTATAGCAATGATTGACGCTAGGCGGTATAGTCAATATTAAATTCAATTTATTCATTCCGTCGCTTTGCTCCCTTCTTGCGCTTATAATCATCCCTAAGCTCCATCTTCGCTCTGATATACCATTCGCAGGTTACAGCATTATAATATTTCTCCACGCTGATGATGCGATAGTCAGGATGCTTTTGTTCAAAATGTTTTTGCATGTCTTCGCAGTCTTCCGGCCAAAGAGTCAGCTGCTGGAATTGCTTACGACTTGTCTTGGTATCGCTTACAGATTCCAGCGGTTTAACAAGGTTACGGGACGAAGTGTATCTCTTGCGTCCTTTAGGATCTTTGCTCAGATAGCATACCAGAGCTTCGATACCTCCATGCTCTGCCTGAATACGCTTGCTGTTTGCCCAGCCGTGTCCCCATGCTTTTTCGATAGCATCACGGTCTACGCCACGATTAATCAGCAGATGATGATGCACTCTTCCCTTGCTGCTAACCTCGGTAACGTAGATGTATTTTAATTCCTTGCCATTAGCCTTATATAATCTTTTCAATCTGCGCATATAATTACGCAGCCTTTTCTCTCCCTGTTCCGGTGTATCGGGCAGGTTATCATTGTCATAGCTTAAAGTCAGGTGTATATCTTTGCTGCCAAAATTGCTTTTGGCCAGCAGTCTGAAATATCTGCGTGCCTTTTTATCGTTAAGGTTCTTCTGTTTAGGAGTAGTTGCCTTCTGCCTGCCGCCTCTAGATTTCTTATATTGCAGCTCAACAAACGGAAACAAATCAATCTCAATGTAGTCTGCTTTTTTATTTCCACTGACACCTTGGCAATAATATGTTTTTTCCCGGATGCCGCTTTTAGCTCTCATTGCCATTGATTTATCCCCCTGATATTCTTTGTGGTCGCTTTGTTATTACTTACATACAAGCCTCAAAGGCCTCCGCAGACCTTCAAAAAACTTCTATATATAATGAAGAAACCTGCGAGGCAGAAAGGCCCCGCAGTATCTTCCTTCATATATTCTTTATCTCAACCTTTTGGCCAACATCTGTTCCGCCGCCATTCGGCAATGCGTTCATCGCGCATCATCCGGCATTCGGATGCCGCCCGTGCCTTTGCCTGTCGGTTCTTCTTAAAAATGGTTAAGATGAATTTGTATTTTTTATATGCGTCACATATACTGGCGCAGCCACAGCCACGCAGATCACAGTCTTTACAAGGACAATCGACTGTAATCCCATATACTTTCGTTCCGCCGAAGGCTCTTTCACTTCTCATCACTGCCTCCAATAAATGCCAGACCAATCAACAGTACAACGAGCGTTATAGCAAAATTGATCGTGAAGTCATCCATGTAACATACTCCTTCTTTTTCCGCCGCAGAGCGCAGGCCGCATACGTGCGATATACTTCTTCTTTTTGTCTGCGCCATTTGCAATGCTTGTATATAATCCGCTAGTTAATTATGAGCGAGGCAGCAGCTCTACGGCCTGCGCTCTGCGGCAGAGATATTTGCTTTATTGTCTGTTAACGGTCTGTTGAACCATAGCCGCCCACACGTTCGCCGCTCGCATTATCATCTTCAGTTACAAAGTAACGTACAAAAATTCCCTGCATGCAGCGTTCGCCTTCTCTAATGACGATGTTTTCACAACCACTGTTTCTGAATTTGACGCCTATATTACCATCATTGTCCGGATTGTTTGCATAATCACTATCAATAACGCCTACGCCGTTAACCAGTGATAAGTTTGATTTCACTGCCAGACTGCTGCGGATGAACAGCAGCAGCACCATATCACCAGGCATAATAGCTTTGACGTTCAATGTTACAAGCACGCTTTCGCTGCCGGCCGGAATAAAAATGTCGGTCGGAGCATAAAAATCATAACCTGCGGAAAACTTAGTGCTGCGCTGCGGCAGTCTGGTGCTTTCCGGTGCGTCAGCGTCGGTAAAAATTTAATCATTGTTACACCTCCCCAGCCAATAATCGTAGCAATGCTCGTCAATCATCCCAAAGTCAACGCCCACCCGATACATCTTCAAACGAGCGCGCTTGTTGCGAAAGTACAAATAAATATCAGTCTTACTCTTAAAAGGTGACGTTTTCACCCAGGGGCAGGAATTACAGATGTTATGAGTAGGCCAACGTTTAAAACGATCAGCACATTCTTCGCTGCATTTCATTTGCCCTTCACGCTTTATTTTGCGCTTCCAAGCTTTAATATCACGCTCCATCATCCGGAAGCCGTGATTCTTTTTCTTTCTACCTTTCAACACGACTTGTTTCCACTCCCATCTGCCATCTGCAATTAACAGCTACGCTTACATTGAGTCTTCTTAAGTCAGATTCATCCAGCCAATTTTTTACATGTCTACCATTGTCATCATGGCCATAAATTACAACTTGCTTATTTTCGCAGTCATTTCTGATTGCCCACTTATAGAACTCTTCAATTGTCATTCTTATCACCTCGCCAGTCACGTACCTTAGCCAATATCGCTTTTCTCATTTCGCCTTTGCTATACAGTTCAGCGATTATTATGTTAGAGACGGATAAAGTCGGTTCCATCAAAGCTGTAACTGCATGTTTTGCCAGTCTCTTTGTACCAGCCAGCTTCAACCTGGTATTTATCAAGCCAGCGTTGCAGCACATCGTTAAGCTCGTCTTCGAGTTCATCCACAGCGGCCGTCATAGCTTTGCCAGTAACGAAATCACACCACGGCTCGCTGGCTTCGCCGCCTTCAGAAAATGCCTGGTCTTGAAATTCTTCGAGAAGGCTGTCTATGCAAATGTATGGTTGCCAGTCGGATTCCGCCATTTCCAAAACGGTTACGATATCTCCTGCTTTCAAAAAGTCTTTAGCTTCCTTCAGAGCTTCTTCTGTAGTGTCGTACAAATCAAGGTTTTCATAGTCGGCAGCAAGGGCATCGCCAATCACGCTGTACATCAGCTCGCTCTTTTTGGGTTTAACAGCCTGACGCGAAAGCGTTAAGCGGATTGCGGCTTGCTGCAGGTTTGCGTAAGCCTTATGCACATAATCACCATC